>ERZ1740062.31-NODE-31-length-104380-cov-15.404313_pt1 | contig 104380 bp, 80 predicted proteins | sample MGYA00581741_ERZ1740062 | MGnify/ENA primary metagenome ERZ1740062 (study PRJEB43018, sample SAMN04849747) | marine metagenome | isolation source: floating plastic debris | place: Pacific Ocean | collected 2008-09-01 | study: EMG produced TPA metagenomics...
TTTTTTTTCCAAAACCCCTTGACATATTGCTCTTCTGCTTAAGTTCTCACCAATGCCTATCCACCACCTCTGCATAAAAACCAATATGATTTGCAACAGGTCGCTCATGCATGGGAATTTTAGTATGACTGGGAGAGTTGAGTAACTTTGGTTGATTATCTTTCTCCATCACCAATGTAGTGGAACCTCCTCCATCGAGATTGAGCGCTCTATCCACTCCTAAATTTAGTAAAATATTAGTCAACTCAGTTTTTTTCAACCCTTCACTATAAAGCGGTTGTTTACCATCTACCGCTATTAACCAAAGTTTATTACCTTCCTTATTAGTTGCGATCGCGACTCTAGAATATGGTTTATCTTGATTATCCTGTTGATTACTAGATTCACCATTGATAACTAACATTTCTTTTCCAGCGATACCTTGCAAGGTATGATCGGGACAGCGATCGCTTTTGAGAATTTGCAAGAGATTATTCTTCCCAAAACATGAAACATACCATTTAGAATCGGCTTTACCGTAAGCTCTACCATGATTTATTGCTTGTCCCACAGTACTTACGATATCCCCGGTACGAGGATAATAATCCCAAGGAGTATTTTCATGAAAAGGGTGAAAATAGTTTGCATTAATAGCTAGCTGCAATCGGAATTCTTTGAGAAAATCAGAGGTAGTTCTAGCTTTGGTGGAATAACTCTGCTGATTTTGTGGTGGTGTAACTAATACTTTTATTCCCGGTTCTGTTAAATCGATGCTGATAATATGAATAACTACCGGACGAGGTTTTTTCACAATGCTGCGTTCATATTCAATCCCTTTAAACAGAACCTTTTTGGTATTGGTTAGTGGTGGACGCTGAAAATGCTGCCAACCATAGATAACTATTGGTAAAAATAGTATACCTGCTGCGATAGCTAATACTGATTTTCTTTCCAGGTTAGTTCTCAAAAATTGCTGAAGAAAATTTTGCAATTTGACTGTATTGTAACTACAAATTTGAAATGCCCCTTAATTTTAGCAACCAAAATTTATGCGATCGCTCTTTTCTATCTCAAAGTCTCAATGGATCAGATTTTACTTTTAATTATTATTCATTACAGGGAGCAAACGTTTAAGTGGTGAAAGTGGAACAGACAGTTTATAACCTAGTAATAGTCTTATCAACAATAGCTGTAGGTATTTTTGCATTCCACGCAATTTCTCAAATGATATTCAGCGTCATTACTCGTACTCCAGAAGACCCTTTTTGGGGATTTGCAGTAGCATTATTTATCAGTTTAGGGATATCTGGAATTATTCTGCCAATCACCTATATTTTTAATAGATATCTCCAAAAATCCCTCTGGGAGCAAATTACTATTTCCCTATCCACAGCAGCATCTGGAGCTTTAATGGGTTTTTATTACGGTGGAATCGCAACTGGGGGTAGAAATGCTCAAGCTGCTGCAATCTCAGCTTGTATAGCTGCAATAGTTATATCTGGAGCAGGTTTTTACTTGAAAAAAGGATTTTTCTCGATTATTCCTTACACTATCGCAACTATTTCTGCTTACGGATTCACGTTTATATTATCGGCAAAAGCCGCAGCATATTTAAGTACTTATAATTTTATTCCGGGTATTATTTTAACTATTTTATCTTTGTTGAGTATTAATCTTACTTTAATCCATCTCAATAGAACTATTCAGAAGGTTCTCAGCTATAAAGTAACATCGTTTCAAGGTGCTGATATAACTGATATTCACTTCTTTCCAAGTCAAAATACAAAATTCCCAAAAAATCGTAAAGATAGAAGGTCTTAAACTCTAGTTAGAATACATCTTTTCCGTTTACATTAAAATTACTCAATACAGAATTAAATCAGTTTTGGCTGCAATCTGCTTTGTTAAGTCACATAGGATGCTGGTAGTTGCTATAACCCTATAACCCATGATTTGGGTAATACTCTAACCAAATTTGACTCCCTATTATTATTAAACAAACATATTATTGCTGAAGGTTCCATAAAGGAAGTAATTACCGCAGACAATTTACAACGCGCATATGGAGATAATATTTTATTTTTAACTAGAGAACAAAAATTTGCCTAACCAATTATCAATCACCAATTCTTGATAATGTTAAACCTGCTATTAGAACCACTTAGTGTTGGATTTATGCGGGATGCCTGTTTTATTGCAGCTTTGCTTGGTATTCTCTGTTCTGCTGTCGGTTCTTACTTAATAGTACAACGCCAAGACTGGCTTGGTGATGCGATCGCTCATGCAGTGTTACCAGGAATTGCGATCGCACTTTTCTTGGGTGCATTTATCTCTGGGAATTTCAGCACTTTTATAAATTACGGAGATGAAGCGTAAGTGAGAAAGAATCATTTTCTAAAATTTTAGAATTATGTAATTAGAAGTTTATACTTTTCGAGAAAATAATCAATAATTTATTGATTTTGAACCAAATCTATTTCTATCGCGACCCTTGGAGCAGTTTCTACCTACTCATATTTACCTGGATTCGTAATTTAATTTCCTGGATTATTCTCTAAACTGCATAACCTGCTTATATCCATACCCATTAATATAGAAGGCACATAAATAAATTGAGTGTATAGAATTACTATACATGAAATTCTTGTTTATGGACTTAGTAAAAGTTACATATTTTTGATATTAGTAGAAATAGAAAATATATATTTCAAATTATGCACGGTAATATTTTATGCTCATGGAAAAACGTAAACTTTTAGTAAATAAGTTTTCTAGTTTTATCAGTTTTACGGACAATAGATATCAAAATAAAATCCAGTTTAATTGGAATATTGATTGCGAACTGGAAAATAATATGAAACTAAAAATAGAGGCAGACCCTGACGCAAAAGAAAGCTTTTGGGCACAATATTTTTTAAAAATATTATTGTCTCAATCCAAACTCGATAATCAAGCTGATATTATAGTGAATCCAGAATGCAGTTTTCCGATAGCAAAAAGACATTTATCTGCATATTTACAGGAAGCCTGTTTTAGAGCAGCAAAAGATATATATAAAGAATTTAAGTATATTAGACACAAATATTCTTTAGAAGAGTACTTCCAAATCGCAAATATTGCAGCTAATTCTCCTGGAAAATTTTTTAGAAATTTTAGTTTCGATTGGGATAAAGTTAATGTAGAGTCATATGCAATAACTGGTTTTAAAAGATTTATTCGTAATCAAATTTATCAGCAAGATTTAGAGGCTAGAAGAACCAGGTATTCTAACTATGGTTTATTAAAAAATTTAAGTCCTGGAGAATTTCATGAAGCTTTAGTTGCTAGAAACTTTAGCAATCGTCAAATTACTATATATAGTATAGTTTGGCGATGTTTTGTGGAAATTTTTCATCCAGAAAATAACCGTTTTACTAAAACGCGACATCCTTCAGAAGATGAATTACAGGCGATCGCTAATTACTATAATCAAAGGTGTATTCAATATAATATTTCTCAGATACCTGCTTCTAAGACGACGATTCAAGAAATACTTTCAACTTGTATAAGTGCTGCTAAAAATTATCGTACTAAGCAATATTTTTCCTTAGAAGAAGATTATTATAGTATTTCTGATGGTGCACCATCTACATTAGATATTTTAATCAAGGAAGAAGAATGTCAGCAGGTAAGAGAAATTGTTGAAAAAATATTTACAGATATGCCAAAACTATGTCAAATAGTCTTTAAATTATGGCAAGGATTGAATTTGACTCAAACTGAAATAGCAAATCTTCTTCACTTGAAATATCCGGAGTTACAAAAACAATACCAGGTTGCTCGTCAATTAAAAAAATATACAAGAAATATATTGAAAAGTTTTATTTCTGAGTGGAACGAAACTTCTTCAAAAAAACCTATAGATTCTGAACAAGATATTGAAAGAGTAAAATCAGCTTTTGATAAATGTATAAAATTTCATTGTGAGCAAATATTTTTTGCGACTTTGGATAGAATTATGAATAAATTTACTAATGAAGAGAAAGAAAATGTATTTAATAATATTAAATTTGGAAATGTATTAGTAGATTATCAGGAAAGTAAGAATTTAGAAAAATCGCTGAATGATTTCATAAAAATTAAGCTGAAATTATTAGATTATTTCCAACAATATTTAGAAGATAGTATGGATTTAGAAAAGAATTCTTTATCAGTAGTGAATCATAAAATTTTAGAGTTTGTGAATGAATGGATCAAAGTAAAACAAGACTATTTCATATAATAGGAAATAATAAAATGCTAAAAATTAATGATTGGATAGAAATCTACCCAGAACATTTATGGCTAGAGGTTTCAGCTAGTGAGCAGGAAGCTTTATGGAGAAAATCTCTTGCAAATGACTACAGCAATAAATCTGCTCATCACAGGTCTTTTATTAATGATTTATGTTTAAATGCTTTTCTTAAATGGTTAGAGGATGAGCCAGATTTACAAAAAAAATTAAATATACACAAACCTTCTTATAATCTTTATCAAAGATGGGAATTTGTTCATGGAATAGAATTAATTTCTAACCACAATCGCTTAGTTATAATTCCCAACGAGCAAGATGATATTCGTGAGTTTCGCATTCCACAGGAATGGGTGGATATTCATAATTGGGCTGCTAATTATTATCTGGCAGCACAGTTAAACTTGGAAGAGGAATGGTTAAGGATATGGGGTTTTGTTAGCTATGAAAAAGTCCGCAAAAAAGCACAATACGATTCAATAGATAGAACTTATCGTGTACAGCAAAGTGATATGATAGCCGACATTGATATTATGTGGTTAACACAAGAGCTTTGTGCGACAAACTTAAAGAATTCAGCTTTAGCTACCACTAAACCACAGCTTGAACCTTTACCAAAATTATCGGAAATTCAAGGGATAAAAGTTATAGAACAATTGAGTAAACCAACTCTTTATTCACCTCGTTTAGATATTGATTTTAAGGTGTGGGGAACTATACTCTCATCAGATAAATACCAGGAACTTTTGTACGAACAAAGAATAAAAAAATCTCAAGGTTATGTTATGGAAAATGCACATAAAATTGTACAAAATTTGAATTTGTGGTACGAAAATATATTTAGTGAGGGTTGGCAAACTGTTGATGAGTTGCTAAATCTTGCAGATATGAAAGCTTTCCAGTTTCGCAGTGATTCCGTTTTGAACGAGATTTGCGTAAAAGGCGCTAAACTCATTGACTTGGGATTGCAGTTGGAAAGAAAATCTGTGGTACTATTGATAGGCTTGTCACCGCAAATTGATAGTAAAGTTGGTGTTCGGGTGCAGCTTTATCCCGTATCTGGAGAAACTTATTTGCCAGCTAGCTTAAAATTAAGTTTACTCTCTGAATCAGGAAAAACAATACAGTCTGTTGAATCAAGAAGTTATGATAATTATATTCAATTGAGGCGATTCAAACTACCATTAGGAAAGTTTTTTAGCATACAGGTAATTCTCAAAGATGTGAATATAATAGAGAATTTTATACTTGAGAATTTTGTTTGTTCGTAAATATGAGTAAATTACTAGTATTTAATTTAGGTAAGGGTAGCTTGCAAGAAGGCTTTAACCATGCGATCGCTCAAATTTACGAACGTAGACAAGGTGCTAATTTTTTCTCAATTCAGTTTACTGGTAGCTTACCTGCTGCACCAGAAATTAATGAACTTTATAGACGATGGCAAATTCTCTACAACTTACTTTATGATTCTTTAATTCCTGATTTAAATTGGCGACAACAATGGGAATTAGATACAGAAATTGAAATATCTTCAGAAGACGTAACAAATATTTCATCTGTTGAATTTAATAATTTATGTGATGATTTAAAAACTAAAATTAATACTTGGCTCAATTCAGCAAGTTTTGTCAATATAGAGCAAAAATTACGTACAAAATTAAATACTACAGAAGAAATTCAAGTAATCATTCAAACTGATTCAGATGAGATACGAAGATTACCTTGGAATTTATGGGATTTTTTTGATGATTACCCTTACGCAGTATTATGTTTAAGTACTCAAGAATTTGAAAGATTAGAAATTATCAGCAGACCTAGAAGTAATAAAATTAGAATATTAGCAATTCTAGGTAATAGTAAAAATATTGATATTCAGCAAGATAGAGCGATACTTGAAAATTTACCTGATGCAGAAATAACTTTTTTGGTAGAAGCTCAACGTCAGGAGTTAGATCGCAAACTTTGGGATAAAAAAGGATGGGATATACTATTTTTTGCCGGACATAGTTCTAGTCAAGGTAATAGTGAAGCTGGACAATTTTATATTAATCGCCATGATAGTTTGACTATAGAACAGTTGAAGAATGGTCTTAAAGCAGCAATCTCGCGGGGACTAAGATTAGCAATTTTTAATTCTTGTGATGGTCTAGGATTAGCAACACAATTATCTTGCTTGCATATTCCTCAAATGATTGTTATGCGCGAACCCGTACCGGATTTAGTTGCACAGAAGTTTCTGAAATTTTTCTTATCCGCATTTTCCGAACGCAAATCTTTTTACTTCGCAGTACGGGAAGCTGGAGAAAGACTACAAGGATTAGAAGCGGAATTTCCTTGTGCAAGTTGGCTTCCATTAATTTGTCAAAATCCTACAGAACCACCTTTATTTTGGCTCAATCCTACTATAAAACCTAAAAAGGTTACTAGTTCTCATTTACCTATAGATAAAATTGTCCCAGTAATTCTCAGCACTAGCTTAGCGATCGCGACTCTCATCATGGGGGGACGCAGTTTAGGATTAATACAAAATTTTGAGCTAAAACTCTTTGATAGTATGATGCGATCGCGTCCTGATGAAGGAAAAGACCATCGTATTGTAATCATCGAAATAACAGAAGCTGATGTACAGGCTCAGGATGCAAGTGAAAGAGGTGGTGCATCCCTATCAGACGCTTCATTGGCAAAACTAGTAAGTAAATTAGAAACATACAATCCCCGTGTCATCGGTTTAGATATTTACCGAGAAAATCCTGTTAAGGAGAAATATCCAGATTTAGCTAAATGGATGAAAACAAGTTCCAAATTTATTGGAGTATGTAAGGTCAGCGAAGAAGAAGAACACCCTGGTATTCCAGCACCCTCAGAAGTCCCTTTAAGAAGTTTAGGATTTAGTGACGTGGTAGAGGATGATGATAATATATTACGCCGTCATTTACTAGCTATGGCTCCTGCAAAACCTTGTAATACTGACAAATCTTTTAGCTTTCAACTAGCAGCACGTTATTTAGCCAAAGATAATATTGAAATTAAACTTAATCCTCAAAAAGACTCGCAATTGAAAAATATTGAAAATATTGTATTCCCATATTTACAAGATAACAGTGGTGGTTACAGCAAGATTGATAGTCGGGGTTATCAATTGATGCTAAATTGGCGTTCTACTCGCAAGGTAGCAACTACAGTAAACCTCCAAGATATACTTGAAAACAAATTTAAATCAGATTTATTTAAAGATAAAATTGTTCTTATCGGTACCACTGCTGAAAGTTTTAAAGATAATTGGCTAACACCTTATAGCTATGGTCAATCACCTTCTAATAAAACCTCAGGTATAACCATCCATGCTCATATGGTAAGTCAACTTATCAGTGCGGTATTAGATAACAGACCACTGCTATGGGTATGGTCGAAATGGAGTGAAGCACTTTGGATTTACTGTTGGTCTGTTGTAGGGGGCATGCTTACTTGGCGCTATAAATCATCTATGCATTTGGCTCTTAGTTTGGCGCTTTTTCAGACCCTATTGTACTATATCTGCTTCACCTTGTTAATTCAAGGAGTCTGGTTACCCTTTTTTCCCTCTATTTTAGCTTTAATAGGGGGTAGCAGTAGCGTTGCTGCTTACACTCAACTGGAAAAGAGAAAAAAAGTTAGTATTGAATCTTTTCGCTATACTATACCTCATACCAATTTTCGCCGTAGTTAAAAAGGATACATCGGTATTGTTTAATATGATAATCTATGCAAAAAATCTATAATCCCACCCATTTAATGAGTGGGAGTGTCAATAATATAATCCTTTAATCTACATAATCTATGACATATTCAGTCTCAAAACGAACTTTAGGCATGTCAATATACTTGTCATCACTCGATCGATATCCGGCTGGACAAACAACTACGGCATGATATCCTTTTTCTGCAAGTCCTAAAACTTGATCGTATTTATCTGGAACAAAGCCTTCCATAGGAAGAGTATCAATCCCAAGCATTGCAGCACAAGTCATATAAAATCCTAAAGCAATATACACTTGTCGAGTTGACCAAGCATTGATATCAAGAGGATAGGGGGGTTTTTCCAAGAAACCTTTAATAACATTTGTGAGACCTTGAAGATTTTCTACCGATGTATTGCGGACTTCTGACATTCTTTGAATATAATTATCTACATATTCAGCATCCACATCCTTTTTTATCGCAAATACTACTAAGTGAGAAGCTTCTTCCACAGGTTTTTGTCCCCAAGAGTGTTCTAATAACTTATGACGAACTTCCGGATTGCGAACTACTATGAATTTCCATGGTTGTAAACCGAAAGATGAAGGGGAAAGTACCAAACTTTGCTCTAATACTTTCCAAACCTCTTCTGGAATTTTTTTAGTTAAATCAAATTTCTTTGTCGCATAACGCCATTGAAGCTGTTTTAAAATTTCTTCTGGTGATAATATTGCTGCTGTATTCATGAACATCTTACTAACGATTCTTTGTTTAAAGATACCGTAATTATGAAAAAATTTTTATAAACTCACTTTTTGCACCAAAATTTTTCGATGGAAATAAATTACTCAGTATTAAGCTTTAAATATTAATTTAGCTATATAAACCGGTGTTGAATAACCCTATAATGTCACTTTCCGGTTTCTGCTATTAATAAAAAGTTTTCAAGAGATGTAATACAGCAGATTTCATCTGAGTGAGGTACAGGTCATGCCGTTATAAGGCAGGGGGCAGGGAGCAGGGGGCAGGGAACAGGGAAGAATGTACCTCATGTAACTGCAAAGTGCTGTATCAATAGTTTGAGATGTTTCGAGTCAACATGTATAACTTGAATGTACAACTTGATAGTTAGTGTACTTTACACTCTAATGTTAGGCTTTACCTTATCATAAATATACAATTATTTTTGTCTAATTTATTTGTAAAAATTATTATTTTGCCTCTCCAAACAATAATTTTTATGTATATAAAATTTGCGTTTTCATATCCACTAATATTTTTTTAAGTTTCTCTTTAAATGTATTTTTTATAGTTTCGCTTCTTAATAAATACCTGTAAAAATTAATCTATGAGAATTAGTTTGATTGCCAATACGTAGCCAATACTTATATTTGAGTACAAATATTAAACAGTTAATATTTAATTATTTAATTTTAATACTCTACATAAAAATTATAGAAATATGAATAGATTACAAAAATTAAGAAAACTAAAGTCGAAACAGATCGAAAGACTCGAAATTGAAAAAGATTCGCGTATAGGCATTAATATACTAATTATTTCTTTAGGTGTATGTACAGCTATATATGCATATAATGTAGGCTATACTAGCTTATTTATATTTTGTGTACTTATGGTTTTATTTTTTGTATTCAGAAGTCATTTTTTTATTCAAGACAAGAATAACCAAATTTCTAAACTTAAAAAGATGAACCAAGAAGAGTTGTTAAACTATGTAGATGAGAAATTCAGTGAAAAAAAATAATATTATAAATTATATTTTATAATATCAAATCTTCGTAAGTCAATAACCGCTCCAAAAGGAGTTTCACTTTTTTCAGCTTGCGCGATCGCATGACGCATGATTTCTTCTGGAATCATATTTCCGAAACTTTCCTTCAACAGTAAACGGATCATTTATATCAGCTGTTTTTATGAAGAGATCGAAAAAGAAAAACACAGATAAACAATATGTTTATCTGTATTGTCTAAACAGACTAAACTAAAAGCTCGATTAATTTATATTGTTATTCGGTAGGTTCTGAAGGTTTGTGCCAGTATGTAAGGTAAATTAGCTCTAGGTCACTAGCTACTTTATTGAAAAACTCTATCTGTTGTGATTGAATTTGAATAAATAACTTTGAGAATAGTAGAGCCGTTAGTGCGATCGCCATTCCTGTCACTGAACTAATAAACGTTTGACTCAAACCTATAACTAAGGAATTAGTATCACTAGTATTTATTTCTCCACTTTTAAGATTGATAAATAGGGGGTATAGACCAATCAGCGTACCCAATATACCTAATAAAGGTGCTGTAGTAATAACCATAGACAATAGCTTGCTCCCCCGACGAATATCTGTAAATTCTTTGGTTGATGAAGCTTTTAAAGCATGGTGAAAGCTTGGGGGTGAAGGTTCTCTAAGCTTTAATGGTGCTGACAACACGCGTCCTATTGCTAGACCTTGGCTGCGTGATGCTATTATCTGAGCTCGTGACAAATCAATTTTGGCAGCTTTCAATACTTCGTGCACTACCTGCTTTTCCTTCACCATCAACTGTAACCAAAACCAAATACGTTCTAAAACACAAGCAAAAGTTATTACCGATAAACCTAATAGGGGAAACATCACGAAACCACCCTCTAAGAAGGTCTCATACAATCTAGACATGGTTCTTCAGGTAAGTACTGCTATCTAAGTACAATACATGAAAAATCTAGCTTTTGTAGTTCTGCTTTATACCTGAAAATGCCTTGATTTAAGAGACATAAAACCAATGGCATTAATTTAATACACAATTTTTATTTAATTTATTAAATATAATATTATTAATTATAGTATCCTAAATTACACATGTTTTGAACTATTTCAATACATTTGTTTTTAAATGAGTCAGTATTTTTAATTACATTACGAAGTCTAAGAATATAGTTAATTAATATATATTTTTACTTTTTGCGTTGTTCTAAAATAAAATTAATTATTTCTTTATTCTTTTTATGAAATTTTAATATCTCTAAGTAAGCAAATGGTAATACAATAGGCCAAAGTATGCTACCAACGACTAAAACTATATTAGATATAATTTTTTGCTCCGAATCCATACCTTCGTCTTTCATATAAAAGTCTAGCCATTCATAAAACAAGTAATAAGCCATTGTTACATATATGACAATTAAGAGATAAGTTAAAAATGTCTGTATCATGATCAAAATCCATGCTTATAAATTTCATAAAATAATTCTTTCATAAAAGTATTGAGTAAAATTACTTTTAATGAGATGAAAAAATATTTTGTTTTGAATACTTGTTTTTATTTTATCAAGATAAATATATTTTTTCATTTAATTTATGAACCATAAAATTTGATTTAAATGGTAAATTGTATGATTAACTTGAACAAAAAGAGTATATTAATATCTTTTCTAGACAAATAAATAAGGTTAAGTAGGTCAGTGTATAAATTTTCAAATATATCCGAAGTATTCTTTGAAAAAGTTATCAGAGTATATGAAATGTATCATCATTACTATCAGGGATAATCCAGTTTTTGTAGCTTTTATCTTCTATCTCATAGTTTTATATGTTCGTACTGAATTGCTTGCAGGATAATGAACAGTATAAATACTTTCCTCAAAGACACAAAGAGTTAGTTCCATCTTTGCGAATAAGGAGTTAATCAAGATTAGCCAAGACCTTGATAAGTATCATTGATTGTACTTAACATTTAGTGATACTTTCAAAACCTTCTATTTTTAATTACATTAGTTATTTCAAAAAAACAGAAAAATATAGATAATTATTTGATACTTTATATATTAAAAGATTGTACCAATTCTATTAATATAGTAGCTTTTATAACTTTATTTTTAAAAGCTGTAATGTTAACAGTGTAAAAAATATTATATAATATATACCTAATTATTATGTGCAATTTGTAATGTAGCTCAAAAATAATAGGTCAGAATATAATATATAAAATTACATAAATAAAACATAAAAGAAACTAAAAAAAATTAAGTTTGAGATTTTCATTTAATCTTTTATTAAAATAAATTGTTTAATCATATATTAAAGGTCTCCGAATAAGCTGCCCACTGTAGTTATACCTATGATAATTTAGTCAATGACGGTTTTGTGGAAGTATCCCAGATGTATAGCCTATGCTACATGTTGCGGAAACTGCATAACAAAAACTTTCAATTTAAGCGGTAACTATATTGTTAGGCTTTACTCTTTGGATAATCTAAATCTTGATACATTAAAGAAATCAGATGCTCACGGTTTTTCTAGCCTAATATGAAGACTAGAAATTTAACCAAATTAGTATAGAGTCCTTAGAAACTTACCTATACAAGCTGATGTTGTTAGATAATGAGTAAAAATGAAGCAAATAAATATACAACATTTCAATGAGTCAAACTGCACTTAACTTGATTGCAATATCCGTATTTTTGATGACCCTTACCTCCTTGCTTGCTCCCTTATTGAATTTATCACCAGCAGTTCCAGCGATCGCAACTTTTGTAGTTTTGGGTATAGCAACTATCGACAGTTTCTCTTGGGAAGGAAAGGGGGGGAATATATTCATTGACTGGTTAGCAAACTTCTCACCCCAACATAGAGAACGCATTATTCATCACGAAGCTGGACATTTTCTTGTAGCTTACTTACTTAATATCCCTATTAAAAACTATACTCTAAGTGCTTGGGAAGCTTGGAAAAACAAGCAATCTGGACAAGGTGGTGTAAGTTTTGATGATGAGGAATTAAAGCTGGAGTTAGAACAAGGTAAAATTACCCCTGTTATGTTAGAACGATATTGCACCGTATGGATGGCTGGCATAGCAGCAGAAAATTTAGTTTACCAGCAAGTTGAGGGTGGTGCAGATGATAAAAATCAGTTGGAAAATATCCTACATAGTTTAGGCTTTAGTCATTCTCATTCCCAGCAGAAACAAAGCTTCTGTGCTTTACAAGCAAAGACCTTATTAGAAAAAAATTGGTCTGCTTATCAAACCTTAGTTAAAGCAATGGCTGACAAAAATTCAGTAGATGATTGCATTATAGCAATTAAAGGCAAACTAATTGCTCATGGGTAATGGATAATACAAAATTTTAGCCATTATCCATGAGCGATAATTCACAGCTTGCTCCCTTAAGAGGAGATAGCGATTTGCGATAATACATGTGACGATTGACTTAAAGATTTAGTTTGTGGATGCGAATACGATGTTTGAATATCTTCGCAAACTACGCGATCGCGTCCAGAAGATTTAGCTTTTAATAAATACTGGTCAGCACGATTTAACAAACTAATACCATTAGCGTCATCATCTGATTCCAAGCAAGCAGCACCTAAACTGATGGTTACATTAATACTCAAGTTAGTATCAATACTAAATGGTTGTTCACCAATCAGCTTTCTCAAACGATTTGCAACCTTAAATACTTCCTCACCATTGGTATTACTCAGAATAACTACAAATTCTTCTCCTCCATACCGAAAAGGTGTATCTTGAGGACGCAGGTTATGACGTAAGCGTTTACACATTAATTGCAAAAGCCGATCCCCTACTAAATGACCGTAGGTATCGTTAATTTTTTTAAAATAATCAACATCTAAAATAATTAAACTTAGCTCTGTTTCGCTAACGCGAGCTTTCTCGATTTTTCTAGGTAAATCCCACTCTAAAGCGCGACGATTACTTAAACCAGTCAAAGAATCTGCTAAAGCGATCGCTGAAAGTATATCGTTTGTACGTATTAACTCACGGTACTTCTGAGCCTTTCTTACCCCTACCATTAGTTGAGACAGCAAAAGGCGATCGCTAGCTGTAGTTTCTTGAGTAGTTTCTTGTGAATTAGGATAGTACCAAATATAAGCATCAGCACCCTGTCTGAGGGCAGCTGAGGTTATGTCTTGTTCCCACTCATAGTTATAATTATTTCGAGCAGCAAGCAATTGGGGACGGTCTTCTAAGAAGATGCAGTAAAGTCCAAATAATTTTACAGACTCTTTGAGCTTTGCTTGTTCCCCAAGCCAATTACATAGCTGAGTACTTTCATCCTGACTAGCTTGGATAAGGATGATATCAGGAGGTTGAATCTCTACTCGCGACACAGTCTCATTGAGATTATTGAATACTTCTACACTGAAAGCGTCAGTATCGTGAATTTCTTTTGGAAGTGTGGCGAGAAAATCATCATTTCCAAACACACAAATGGAAATGTTCATGCTGTTCAATAATTTTTTTCCTAGTTACAACCAAATTTATATGTTGGTGCATATTGGGTGATATTAGTGCCTTATATTCACCTACACTTATATTTTTCTAAAATGACGTTGAATAATACTTTATTGTTCTATGAACGTAGTGACAACTAATTTTTAAGCTTACCTCCTGATAATGTTTAATATTTTCTACAAATCACATCATAATAATTTCTGATACATAATTTCTTTCGTTTTCATACCTTTTTCAAACAGTATAAATACTGAATATCAAGATTCTATTTCTAACATCACTGTAATTGTCTAGTTAAATTTCCCTGGTATTTTCACTACTAGTAATTAAGAATAAACATTGTCTTTTATATTCTAAAATCAGTCTAAATATCTAAATAGTTAATATTTTCTTTGGTTTGTTCGTTAAACAATGTCATATAAGTTTCAGGTAACGATATTAGTTAATAAACTCTCCGAACAAGTATCACTGACTGTAATAAAAATCTGTGATATAGAATTAATTACTTAACACAGGATATTACTTTGAGGAAGCATATTGCTTTTACATTGATTTTTGAAGCAATAAATTTGCCCAGCTTTCAAGGGTTTTAACACTTTACTCGGTAATTTTTTAACTTCGCAAAATATAATTTTCTTTACTAAATTCTTTAACTAATCTAAAGCTTCTTGAACTCTGATAGTAAGTCATGAAGCACAATTAGGTCAGAATTTGGAAAAAAGTATCAAGTAAAATCTCTATTCTTCCCAGGATTGCTATATATGCTCAGAGTTGGAAGAACAGGACTTACGTAGGAACTACGTGTTTACTTCCGGAACGACCTTAGGATTCCCTGAGAGGGTTGTCAAAGATTATATGTCCAAGAAAGAATATAGGGATTTATAAATTTAACAAGGATTCCCAAGAATGGGGTCGGGGTTGTGAACCCCTTTTCAGATAATTTCATTTCAATAATTATTTTTTAATATTTTTTTAATATTTTTTATTAATTAATTATGAAACAAATATTTGCACTTTTGCGAATATTTTGTGAATGTAACTAAACACGTAACCTGTCCTACAGGACTTATGCATCCCGACCGCTACGCTACATTAGCTGCGAACCAATGTGTATCTAAGATTATGCATAACAGGAGGAATTACAGGTCGCGTATAATTAATTTCTAGAGATTTCAGCGTGGTATTTACTTCTAGAAATTAGATGCTCTATCATAGGAATTCAATTTATCTAGGACTTACGCAAAAGCAACGTAATTCCGTCCGAGAACCTAAGCGATGGTCGTTCGTGTAAAGTCTCGGAGAGAAGACCCGCCATAGGCGATCGCATGTCCCTGCCTGTGACTCTCTGTTTGCGATGTATAAGCTCGACAGAGCTGCGTAGAATAACGTAGTTAACCCATAGTTCTTGAGATTGCTAGTCTAAGACAACCCTTTGAGGGAACCCGAAACGAAGTTTCGGTCGCAATGACAAATCTTCGTTGTGTAATTTCTGGTATCATTTTTCGTCACAAAGCCAGATTGAACTACTCATGACGAAAAATAAGATTTTGGGAATTCTGTATTCTTAGTCAATTTCTCTCAAATTAAAACTCCCCGCATTAAAAATAGCCGGTATTCTTAGGTTGCGGGGATTCTAATTAATTGACCACTAATTAACCATCATAAATTACTATCTTGGATAATATTTTTAGATACTAGTATCTCAATACTAATATTTAGTCAATTTCTCTCAACTTTCGCGTGCTCTCAACCAGACTTTGAGCAAATCCATCGAATCTTTGTGAGAGCTTTTCATCTAAAAGTTTACCCTCGGAATTAAAAGCTTTCCAAGCCTGTCCAACAGCAATTTGTTCTGGGATACACCATCCGTGAACCCATCTCAAAATTACTCTCAAATCATTAAGAGCATTGCTGTTTGACTGTCCTCCTAGTACGCTAATCAGTCCTGCGACTTTACCTGAAAGATGCTCAAAACTCATTAAATCCAATGCGTTTTTTAAGACTCCGCTAATGCTACCGTGATATTCTGGTGTTGCCAATATTAGACCATCTGCCTTTCTAAAGGCTTCTTGCATTCGCTTCACGTCAGGATAGTTTGCATACTCATCTCCTCCATCGCAAAATGGTAGTTGCATCTGTCTTAGATCCAAAATCTCTACTTCTGCTCCAAGGGTTGCTACTCTTTGCGCTGCTAAATCAATAGCCATGTGGCTATGAGAATTACTTCTTAAGCTACCTGCAATACCTACTATTTTCATGATAATTATTTCGTAACCTCGTTAACAAAACTGTGAAATATCGTTTCTTTTTACCTGTCTGATGACTGTAGTCATATAGGTTAGGACATTCAATGTGGGTGAAAAGGAACCTTTTGTCCAGAGAAAAGAAAAATGTCTAAAATGGCGGCTGTTATATCTAGAAAAGGCGAATATATTGAAGTAGAAGTACAAGCTAAAAAATCTCAAAAAAATAGACTCGTTATAGAAAAAATCATATTTTCGCTACTATGAAGTTACAAATTTACTGTGTCGGCAAGAAAAATTAGAACATGGACAGTAGAAACATGAAAACTTGTTTATGTAAAACGATTCATATAAGTTTAATTTGGCTTATGTTCTGAAAAACTCATAATCATTATGACTTCATCTTAGCATTAATGAAAAATAAATGCCAAACAGCAAGACATTGTTATCGAATCAGATGAGGAAAACTATGTAAAAATATTTACTGGCTATATGTTCTGTATAGATAGGAGATAAAGCGCAAGTAACTATAATGATTATTTTAATCTCTATAAAAAATGTATCTTTTGATACTAATTAAATTAGGTAAAAAGTAAAAGCCGATAACAGTTCGGAAAATTGAGTAGTTTTTTATGAAAGTTAAACTAGGTATTAGATAACTTTTAAGCCTTGCTAAAAAAGAAAGCATAAATTTCAACGCTCGTTAAAGGGCAATACGAAGGTTAATTAATTATGGAAGGTTCTGTAAAAAAGGCATTGATGAAACAAAAATTATCTGGAGCAACTAAGTCGCATTTATCCAGCATTAGGGTATTCGATTTGCCAACATTAAAATTATCGTCCTCCAAACAAGACAAGATTTCACAGGTGGTGAGAGGACGAAAGCGTAATCTATTTGCTGCAACAGTTGCTGCTGGTTTAATAGCGATGCCTTTTTTTAGTTTTATCAGCAGTCCAGCTTTAGCGCAAAAGCCAGAGAAAATTGAGTTGAACTATGGTAAGTTACTCGAAAAAATTAATAAAGGTGAGGTTAAAAAAGTTCAGATAGACGAGACTGAGAAAATTGCTAAGGTTTATCTGAAGAAAAAACCAGAGGAAGCGATTAGAGTAGAACTGCTTGATAGAAACCCAGAACTGACTAATGCTTTAAGAAGTAATGCAAATCAGGTAGAGTATGAAGCTATTTCTTCTGCTGGAACTAGAGCTGCATTAGGACTGTTGATTAACTTAATGTGGATTTTGCCTTTAGTCGCTATTATGCTTTTAATTTTGCGACGTTCAGCTAATGCTTCCTCTCAAGCGATGAACTTTGGTAAAACCAGAGCGCGTTTTCAAATGGAAGCGAAAACTGGTATTAAGTTTGATGATGTAGCTGGTATTGAAGAAGCAAAAGAAGAACTACAAGAAGTTGTGACTTTTCTGAAGCAACCAGAGAAATTTACTGCTGTAGGTGCGCGAATACCGAAGGGTGTACTTTTAATTGGACCTCCTGGAACTGGTAAAACACTTTTAGCTAAAGCGATCGCTGGTGAGGCTGGAGTTCCTTTCTTCAGTATTTCTGGTTCGGAATTTGTGGAAATGTTTGTGGGTGTTGGTGCTTCTCGTGTGCGGGATCTATTTAAAAAGTCCAAGGAAAATGCACCTTGCTTAGTATTTATCGATGAAATAGATGCTGTTGGTAGACAAAGAGGTGCTGGAATCGGCGGTGGTAATGATGAAAGGGAGCAAACTCTCAATCAGTTGCTTACAGAAATGGATGGTTTTGAAGGTAATAGCGGTATCATCATCATAGCTGCTACTAACCGTCCTGATGTTTTAGATGCAGCGCTGTTACGACCTGGTAGATTTGACCGTCAGGTAATTGTGGATGCACCGGATTTAAAGGGTCGATTGGAAATATTAAAAGTTCACGCTCGCAATAAAAAAGTAGATGAAGGGGTTTCTTTAGAAGCAGTTGCTCGTCGTACACCTGGTTTTACAGGTGCAGATTTAGCAAACCTACTGAATGAGGCTGCTATTTTAACTGCTAGAAGACGCAAAGAATCTTTGACAATGCTGGAAGTTGATGATGCTATTGACAGGGTTGTGGCAGGTATGGAGGGTACACCTTTAGTAGATAGCAAGATAAAACGTTTAATTGCTTATCATGAAGTAGGATGTGCCCTAGTCGCAACAATCTTGGAAAATCATGACCCAGTACAGAAGGTGACTATTATCCCCAGGGGACAGTCAAGAGGATTAACCTGGTATACCCCAAATGAAGAACATTTTCTACTTTCGCGATCGCAGTTACTATCCCAAATAACTGCCATTTTAGGAGGTAGAGCAGCAGAAGAGGTTATTTTCGGGGCTGATGAGATAACAGCAGGGGGAGGAAAGCGCGAAGGTAGAGAGTTGGAGTATGTAACGTCTAAAGCTCGACAAATGGTAACTCAGTTTGGAATGTCTGAGTTAGGTCAATTATCTTTGGAGAAACCTAGTAGCGAAGTATTTTTAGGTGGTGATTGGTCATCAAGTAAATCAGAATATTCGGATGAAATCGCATCCCAAATTGACAATAAAGTACGGGATATTGTGGTTGAATGTTATGACAAAGCAAAAGCTATAATCAGTGAAAACACTCAGGTACTTCATAAACTTGTAGACTTACTAGTTGAGCAAGAAAATATCGAAGGGGAACAATTTCGGAAGATTGTTGCTGAGTACAAAGCTCCAAAAGATGTCACAAATGCAACTGCAAATGCAGATAATTTAGCTGTGTCTAGCTAGAAGGACAGTAGTAAGATATTCTTTAGGTTAAAGGGTAATATAGTAAGGCAAGAAGAGGGAATTCCTCAGTTCTCCTTACTAATAACCCTTTGCTGTATTTGTTCAACATTTTGTGTGGCAGAAATCAGGAAATGGTTTATGTTGAAGTAATGAATCAACCATATTTAACTATCTCGAAGCTTGTTGGGAATACATACGTCTTAAAACAATAGCTGGATCTACATATTTTTTGCCATACTTTAATGACCAGTGGAGATGAGGTCCTGTTGTGCGTCCTGTCATACCTACCCGACCGATTCTTGTTCCTGCTCCAACTCTTTGTCCTTTCCAGATAATAATTCCACCTTTACTATCAACTAAATATGGACGACCATTCTTTTTGGCGACATAACCCTCCATATGACAATAAGTATGCCGCCATTTACCTGATTGTATAGTTATTCTGGTACCGCAACGTCCGCGATCGCTCAATTGAGTTACTGTACCAGTCCACCAATTGCGAATGTAACTACCTTTGGGTGCAGCAATGTCTAAACCATTGTGAAATTCTACACTACCACCTGTTGGAGAACGACGATAGCCGAATGGGGATGTATATTTCTGAAAATTTTCTACTGGGAAGGAAGCTGATAGCCAATTACTAGTTAAAAGGGTTTTGCTATTGTTGGTTATTTGGGCGTTAGCTATTTTGGCAGGTGAAATATTTGATATAGTCAACAATGTTGATAATACTAATATAGAAAATATACTTAATACTGAAATTAATAGTTGATTTTGCCATTTTTTCATTTATTATCGCCTCAAAATTATAAGTACAGGGTCAGTTTTCCTTTGGGAGAATTTAAAATTCCTGTATAAGGGAGTTGCGCGTTAATAAGATACCAACCTTGGAAATAAATAAAAAATTGTGAACCCGAAAGATCCTCATGAAGGCTGGTAACTTATTTTTTGCTTGTTCCAACAAACTTCAAAATTCAAGAACCATCAAGATAAATCCGGTTCTGGTCAATTAATCTATACCGATGATTAAATATCTATTCTGTGAATTTAGATAAATATTATTGATAAATAATTGGTGTATATAAATAAATTCATTTGAGCTAAATAAATTAGCTGATTGACCCAAATTATTATATTATTTGAATGTTATTTGAATATTATTTGAATATTCATATTTTAGTTTTAAAGTTTATTATTTAATCAATTACCCATAGGTTGCAAGACATTGAGTATACAAATAATATTCGATTCAAACTATTTTGGAAAAATTCCTGTGAATTGATTCAGAAAAATAGTTAGACTTTATACGTAGACTATTCATACATTTATATACTCTGAATTATATATTTTTACCCGAAAATATACTGCAATAAATTCTATGGAATAAACAGATTTTTTCCTGAAGGAATATCATTGTTAATAACTCTTTGAGAAATTATTTAAAAATGAAATACATATTATCCATAGGCACTTTAGAGACGAATCTAAAGATTCGTCTCTACATTTATTACTGATGTTTTTAGGCTATATTTTAAGTTATATTTTTAAGCCCCTTCCACTAAGCTTTTGTATTCTTCTGATTTCATCGCATCGTCGATATCCGAGGTATTATCTACGCTCACCTTCAACAACCAACCATCTCCATAGGGATCATCTCCTATATTTTCTGGAGAATCAATCATTGCCTGATTAATTTCTAATACTCTACCTGTAACAGGTGAATTTAAATCTTCTACAGCCTTTACAGACTCAATAGAACCAAAAGTTTCTCCCTTACTAACTTCATCTCCTACTTCCGGTAACTCTACAAAAACAATGTCACCCAACTGGTCTACAGCAAATGCAGAAATACCAATAGTTGCTGCATCATTATCTACACGCATATATTCGTGAGAATCCAAGTACCGCAAATCGTCCGGATATTCAAGATCCATATTAAACCCCTTTTTTACATTTGATAGCGATTTATCTCTTCAATCAACTATTGAAGCATCCAAACTAAATGATTGTACAAGAATTATTAAAATATTTGCGTAGGGAGGGTAAAGGGTAAAAGCATAACTCATCCTAGATCCCCGTCATTTTGACAATCGACTTTCAGATGCATAAAAAGGTCTTTTCACAACTACTGCTGGATATACTTTATTACGAATTTCAACTTCTATATTTTGTCCCACTTTTGCTAAATCTTTGGGAACGTAAGCTAGTGCAACAGGATACCCCAGAGTTGGGGAAAGGGTACCACTCATGATTTTTCCTACTGATTCACCATTGGATAACACTCGATAGTCGTGACGAGCAATATTTCTTCCCTTCATTTGCAAACAGACAAGACGACGTTTTATACCTTCAGCTTTTTGCTTTTCTAAAATTGAACGACCAATGAAGTCACCTTTTGTATCTAGATGAACTAACCATCCTAAACCGGCTTCTAAAGGTGTTGTATTATCATCAATATCTTGCCCATAAAGTGCCATTGCTGCCTCTAAACGCAAAGTATCTCTAGCACCTAAACCGCAAGGGGTCACTCCAGCATCCAAAAGCTTGTTCCAAAGTTTCACTCCTGTTTGGGGATCTATCATTACTTCAAAACCATCTTCGCCAGTGTAACCTGTACGTGCGAGAAATCCATTTTGGCTAAGGACTTTTGCTTCTAGATGACCAAAAGCCTTGATAGAACTCAAATCTTTATCTACAAATTTTTGTAATATACCTGTTGCTTTTGGTCCTTGGACAGCTAATAAGACTTTTTCTGAAGATAAATCTTGAAAATCAACTTCGTTAGTATCAAGATGTTGTAATAACCAGTTCTTATCTTTGTGTGTAGTTGCTGCATTAACAATCAGTACACCTTGCTGAATCCCGGAGTTATCTTGTCCTTGAAAATAAAAAATAATGTCATCAATAATACCTGCACTCTCGTTGAGTAAAACAGTGTATTGAGCCTGTCCGGGCTGCAAACGACTTAGGTCTGAAGGTACTAATCCTTGTAGTTGAGATACTAAGTTTTCCCCCTTGAGGGTAAATTTACCCATGTGAGAAATATCAAACATACCAGCATGCTCTCTCACAGCTTTATGCTCTTTGGTAATGCCACTAAATTGTACCGGCATTTCCCAGCCACCAAAACCAGTAAATCTAGCTTTTTGCTCTTGTGCAAGCTCAAATAGAGGAGTTCTTATGAGTGATGTATCAGTTTGTTGATTAGCCACAGTTCATTCTGTCTGATTAATTTTTCTAGCGAATTTAAGTATTCTACCTAGTATCTTACGAGATGACTGACGCTGAAAAATTTATGAGATTACAGCTTGGGTAAAATTTCTGGTAGTAGTTGTCCGGGTACCTTTGATAGAGCTAGATTTTGTCCTTGCAGACCCAATTCGTTATGAAATCCGCGAATGGTCTTGATAACATAAACTAATGTGCTTTGATAAGCTTCTGGCTGTTTGCTTAAGCCATTCAATGCTTGTAAATGGTTATCTAAAGAAGCTTCTAGATGTTGCGATCGCTCTGTTTTATCACCTTCAAAATATTTGTCTGTAACTATCTGATAATGAGCTAGTCCTAAGTTGTTATGGGTGACAAAAATATCAAAGCTTAAGGAGACTCCTTTCAAGGAATGTGCTAATGCTAATGCTTCTTCATAAGCTTCTATACATAGCTGTAGATACTCTTGACGCAATTCCTTATCAGTTTCAGGCTGATTTGCCAAATGCCAGTATGCTGTACCAAGATTGTTTTGGGTTGCTGCACAAGCGACTGGTAAATTGGCTGGGGTACGATATTTCAAAGCTTCATCGTATGCATTAATGGCTAACTGGAGATTTTCCCCGGGACGCTCATACTGGGCTAAATTCCAGTAAGCTGTACCAATATTATTTTGGATCATCCCATATTTGAGGGCTTCAAATTCCGGATTGTAATGAACTAAGGCTAACTTATAAGCAGCGATCGCTCTTTTTAGGTGTTCTACTGGCTGGTTATATTGTGCCAGATGCCAGTATGCTGTACCTAAGTTATTCTGACAGGCAGCATATTTTAATGGCTCCATTTCTACTGTCCGGAATCGCAGTGCTTCTCTATAAGCCAAAACAGCTTTTTGCCAATTTTCTGCTGGATTGCTAAACCGAGCCAGGTCACCGTAAGCTGTACCTAAGTTATTCTGTACGCGAGCATAGGTAGAAACCTTTATATCTTCAGAATCTGAATTATCTGGCATATCTGAAGAAATCATGTTCAATGCTAGCAGATAAAATTCAATACCTTGTTCTATGTAAGACTGTCCTTCCTCGGAATTAGGGGGAGTACGGTAAAGCATCCAGTAAAGGGTACCTAAATCATTTAAAACGTCTGGTACTTGAGGAGAAATATCATCATAGGTAATTGATTCTTGATAAGCAAGAATGGCTATCATCAAGTTTTCTAAGGTAGAGTCTCCTTCTTCGATGCGTTGACGATATAAATTACCCAAGTGCTGATAGGATATGGCTAATGTCTGATTACTAGCTTTTTGCTTGTGTAAGTCTTCAATCTCTAGAAGCAGTTGTTGTGCTGGTGGATTTTGCTCCCCGTCTTCATAAAACTGACTGTTAATAGTTGCGATTACTAATTCGCTTAGCTCTTGATTAACATGGGATATGGACGATTGGGGTTGTGCCGATCTGTTTATACCAAAAGTACTACTAGAACTGATGCTGGTGACGCTTTCTTGTTGATTTTGTGTAGATTTATTTTGTGTGGATATTAACGATTCATCATCATTGAGAAACTTATCCTGGGATGAATGAGAAGATGAATCTGGAGACTCTATCTGAAAATCAAAATCTTCTTTGGCTAATTCTACAGATTCTTCTAATACAGATTCTTCTAATACAGATTTTTCTAAGATGGATTGCTCTAGATTTTCTACTTCCAAATTTTGATCATCAGGAAAACGCTCTGGAGAACCCTGATTGAGACTCATGGGTGTAGGTTCACCAGCAAAGGTAAATGTTCCTGTCCGACATCGCCAAAATTGTGGTGCTGACTGCTGTATAGCATACAACCAAGGACGCGAAACCCAAAGTAACAAACTGGATTCTTGATTCGATAAATTTTGTTCAATTAATTTCAGATTATGTAAAAATAACCTTTGGGTTGCAACAGGTTGTCTCGTCAACTGCTCAATACCTACTATCTGAAATGCTGGTATTGGTAATGATTTGCCAGGAGAATCTTTAGAACCTGCTACTGTTGGTGGGGGATAATTAGCTAACCAACTGTTTATCTGGTTGATGAGATTGGGTTCAGCTAAATTTAGTCTGAGGGTCACTAACTTCGGATAAGCTGGTGTACTGCTTTCCTGATAACTCGAAGGATGAAACAAAACTTGTCCTACAGGATAAGCCAAGTTGGAATGTAAACGAGCAGCTACTTGGTTTCTCAAATTTAAATCATCACATACCGCCAAAAATATTTGTCTTCGCAAACCGAGACTAAGAGCGACTTTTATGCGTTGATATGCTTGCCGGTTCCAGGTACTGCTATCAGAGTGTATTGTATCGTTGACGCTCATGGCGGATAAAGAGCGGATGTATAATGGTTTACTTTTACTTCAATAAATATGAGGAGATTGCTTGCAGCTAAACCTGCTGGAAATTTAATATACTTTTCAATACTTAATTAGGGCTTGCTGATTATCTTTAAAATGGATTTTTTTCCGAATAATTTAAAAAAACAATTATTTTCTATTTGAAAATATTATTTTTATAGGAAATTATTTACTTAAAATACGTTACCAGCTTTGATTACTAATTTCTCCTCTTGGTTATATAAATATGATTTTCCAGTAGTTACATCCCTATTCAGGATAAATCAAACTTGAATAACCTGCATTATTAAAGTAATTGATTATACATTTTCTTTTGATGAATGCCATCTGAACGAAAAATTTTACAGGTTATAGCAACGCTATAACCTTGTATTGGTAGCGCAAAAATACAAAATAGGCTCCACTAGATAAAACTGGAGCCAAGAATAAATATAGCGGTACGCTTTTGGGTTAGGACGTTTTTTCACAAGAAGAAAGACTTGGGGGATTCTCCCCCAAACCCCCTATTGGGAGGACGGTTGCGTCCCCCAAACCCCCTCCAAATAAGAAATATAAAAATGTCCTAACATATCCGGCGTAGTGTTATAATTACAAAATTTGATTGTATTTATTGCAATATTTTTCTGATATATATAAAGCAATCAAAAGCCAGGATAAGCAATTAGCTAAGAGCAGAGACTGTATAGGTAACATAAATTAAACCGCCAACCAAACCAGCTGCGAGTACTCCTAAAATAATGTAATTACGTTTCTGTCCTGGAGATGGAGGTTCTGCTTGATAAAGTTTGGGTTCGCGGGCGAAGTTGTTTAAACGACCACCTTCTTCAGTTGTATAAGGCATAAAGTTATTTTCCTACAATTCTTTGTTTACTTTTTTTGAAAAAAGTATATTTACTCTACATATTAATAGATAAATCGTTACATAAGGTAATTTTGCCTAAAAACGAGACCCAGGAGTAGTTATGAAAGTAATCATTATTCGTTATAGTTCATCAATTACCCTCACCTTATCTAACTAATCGTCCCTGTCAATGGAGATGAAGCGATCGCATGGGTTTTTTTCGGCATTCGACCCGCGAGGAATGCTAATCTACCAGCAGTTGCAGCCATACCCATTGCTTTAGCCATTGCAGGGGAGTTTTGTGCTAAAGCGATCGCGCTATTAATTAGTAATGCGTCTGCACCCATTTCCATTGCTTGTGCAGCTTCTGAGGGAGAACCAATACCCGCGTCAACTACTACTGGGACGGTGGCGTTTTCAATAATAATTTGAATATTAGCAGCTGTTTGTAAGCCCTGTCCGGAGCCAATAGGGGCTGCAAGGGGCATTACTGTCGCGCAACCTACTTCTTGCAGGTGTTGGGCTAACATAGGGTCGGCGTTGATGTATGGTAGGACTGCAAAGCCTTCTTTGACTAACTGCTCTGCTGCTTGTAAGGTTCCAATGGGGTCTGGTAATAAATATTTGGCATCGGGTATTACTTCTAGTTTGACAAAGTTATTATCTTCTTGTCCTAAAAGTTTTGCCATTTCTCTACCTAAACGGGCTACTCTGATGGCTTCTTCTGCGGTTTTGCATCCTGCGGTATTGGGTAACATCCATATTTTATTCCAGTCTAAGGCTTCTGCTAAACCTTCATGTCCTGGTGCTTTTGTTTGGACTCGACGTACTGCAACGGTGACTATCTCACAAGCGCTTGCAGCGATGCTTTGCTGCATATCTTCAAGGGTGCGATATTTCCCGGTTCCGGTCATTAAGCGGGAGGTGAAGTTTCTTCCTGCAATGACTAAGGGTGTATCTAAGGATATATCTTCAATAATCTTTGGGGAGTCAGGAGATAAATGATTTGATAGATTGTTTGATAGTTGGTTGGAGAAATGATTAGATTGAGTCAGCATTGGTGTAGAGTTGGATACGCGATTAAAAAAGCGTGAGCATTGAAAGCTCTCAAGTAAGATATCTGATTTTTGCTCCCAGACTAAATCAGCGATTAAAGAGGCAGTAATAGGAGCGAGTAAAATACCGTTACGATGATGACCGGTAGCAAAGGTCAAGTTGTCACATTCACTTTTACCCAAAATTGGTAATTCGTCGGGGGTAGTAGGACGAAATCCCCACCACATTTCTTGAATTGGATAGTTTTCTATAAGTGGGAATAATCGAATGGCTTTATCTAATACGGACTTAATACCCGATGGTGTATTCTCAGCCGTAAAACCTACATCTTCAACAGTTGCACCTAAAATAATTGTTCGTTCTTTTCGTGGAACAATATAACTATCATTACCAAACAAAACTCTTGATAAGGGTAATTCTCCTACATATTCTGGCACCCTTAAGCTGAGCATTTGTCCTTTTTTGGGAGTTACTGGCAAAGGTAATAATTGATTTGACCAAGCACCTGTGGCTAATATGTAATGCTCTGCACGAATAAACCCAATACTAGTTTGTAGTCCTATAACTTTCCCTTGCTGCTGATGAATTCCCTCTACACTAACCCCAGATTTTATCTCTACACCTATAGATTCAGCCGCAGTTAATAATGCTTTGGCTAAAGAACGATTATTTACCTGTGCATCTTCTGGGTACCAGTAACCACCTATTACTTCTTGCCCTAATCCTGGTTGAATTTGATGAATAGCTGTTTTATCCAACCAGCAAGCGGATTTATCTAGTTTGTTATCAATTGTAGATTTTGAATTGATGGAACTATGATTAATTAAATCTAAATTTATCGAACTTAAAGAATCTTCATCCCCGTAAACCGGAGTCAAAATACCACAACACCAGTAACCACAATTAATTCCCGTCAACTCTTCTAACTTCGCAGTCCATCCAGGATACAGAGATAGCGATCGCTTGCACAAATCCAGCATATCTCCTGTTTGTATACCTTCAGCACCTGGAGCTAGCATTCCAGCTGCTGCGTGAGTTGCAGCTGCTGAAAAATTCCGATCCAATACCGTTACTTTTGCTCCCCGCAGTTTTAACTCTACTGCGATCGCTAAACCAATGATACCGCCCCCGATGATTAAAATCTCTGTCTTCATTACCCGTTAGATCGCTAAGTATAGTTATTTTACCGGCTAAGACTACTCCGCAGATTTTGGAGAAATACTCGTTAGACAATATGTTCTTGTTATTTTCTTTTTTTCTGCTCTTCATACATAGTTAAGTCACTAGCTATCAGCATGCTAATAACTAGTGACTATGAATTTTTATCAAACTATATGAGTTTAGGGATTTAGAAGTATATTAATTTCAGTATCTGAACTTTTATTTTTTTAGGTTCTACGACTAAAATTACACATCCACTTATTTACCTAAAACGCTTATTCAAATTTAACTTTCAATCCGGAAATAAAAAATGATTGACCCTTGGGGAAAATATTCCCATAAAAAACTAAATTATTGATTATATTAGGCAATCATAACAATACTTGATAATTTATCGTCATTCTTTGACGATTACCACAAAGCACGAATTGGTTCGCTACTCTGCTGATTATTAGTACTTGATGGAGTTGCTGGAGACTGATTAGGAGTACCGCTTGTTTCTGGATTAACCACTTCGGGGGTATTACCAGCACCTCTATTTTGAGCTACGCTCCTATTATTATTACTATCGTTGGAAACATTACTATTTCCTGAATCTGCTGCGGTGCTATTGACATTGATATTAGCTGGTAAAACGCTAGAAGATTTTCCTCTAGAGTTAGGGACATTAGCATTCTCTCCCCCCATCGGAAAACTAATTCCCAACAAAGTACCCAGTAATATAGCTAAACCTCCAGCCATCAAGACTAATGGGGTCCATCTACCCATATCTTTTTCTCTCCTTTACTAATCTATTTGTTAGTTGACTTATTTTCTAATCAAATGGTGTCCAGATGATTTTATATCCATGTCCCCAAAACTTATTAAATTTTGTAACTCTTACGTCACTTATGACTTGTATCTGACAAGCTAAACGTAAACCACGTTCAGGAGAATGAGGAGGTAGCTGCATACGCGCTGTTTCTCGCCAATTTGGCGGTGATAAATCACCCTCAATTTTTACTGCACAAGTACCGCAAGTTCCAATCCCCCGACAATTTATTACCTTAGCATTATCATTATGGGGAGCAATGCCATTTTGCAGCAAAACTCTACGTAAATTATCTCCGAGATTACACTCAATTTCTTTCCCTTGAGCTATGACTTTTGGCATTTTAACTATTAAATAAGTTTTTATCTGAATTTTCTCTCGTAATATTTTCTCGTATATTCTCTGTCGTATATTTACATATCGCTTCTTAATTTGTCCCGTACTTTTTCTTTTCTTTGTTTTCTATGACTGTAAATTCTTCAAATCCTCTTTGGATTTACGACACTACCCTCAGGGATGGTACTCAATGCGAGGGTTTATCGGTATCCCTTGAGGATAAAATACGTATTGCTAGGAAATTAGACTTATTGGGAGTACCTTTTATTGAAGGTGGCTGGCCAGGTGCGAATCCTAAAGATGCACAGTTTTTTTTGCACCTACAGGAACATCCCCTCAAACAAGCTGAGGTTATCGCTTTTTGTTCTACTAGGCGTCCTCATCGCTCCGTAGCCCAGGAGCCAATGCTACAAGCAATTTTAAACGCTAAAACTCTTTGGTTAACAATCTTTGGCAAGTCTTGGGATTTACACGTTACGGAAGGTCTTAAAACTACTTTAGCAGAAAACCTAGAGATGATTAGGGATACTATTTCCTACCTTTCTTCTCAGGGACGACGCGTAATTTACGACGCTGAACATTGGTTTGATGGTTACAAAAACAATCGAGATTATGCTTTAGAAACATTAAAAGTTGCTGTGGAAGCTGGTGCCCAGTGGTTAGTTTTATGCGATACCAATGGTGGTACTTTACCTCATGAAATTAGTTATATTGTGTCAGATGTAACTAAACAATTTGGTGAAAAGACTCAAATAGGCATACATACCCATAACGACTCAGATACAGCAGTTGCAAATGCGATCGCGGCTGTGATGGCTGGGGCAAATATGGTACAAGGTACTATCAACGGTTACGGTGAACGTTGCGGAAATGCAAATCTGTGCTCTCTCATCCCAAATCTACAGTTGAAGCTAGGCTACAAATGTATAGAAGATAGTAAACTTTCAGAACTCACACAAACTAGTCTTTTTGTTAGCGAACTAGTAAATTTAGCACCATTCGACTGTGCACCTTTTGTAGGACGTTCCGCTTTTGCTCATAAAGGGGGAATTCATGTTTCTGCAGTTGAGCGTAATCCTTTAACCTATGAACATATTAATCCGAGTAAGGTAGGTAATACTCGACGTATTGTCATTTCAGAACACTCAGGGGTTAGTAACGTTATATCTAAAGCTCGTAGTTTTGGTATGGAATTAGATAAAGCTCATCCAGCTACTAAACAAATACTCCAGCGTCTGAAAAAGTTAGAGCAGCAGGGATATCAATTTGAAGCAGCAGAAGCTAGTTTCGAGTTAATGATGCGAGAAGCGTTAGGACAACGTCAGCAATTCTTCACCGTTAAGGGTTTTCAAGTCCACTGTGATTTGGTTCAGAATCAAGAGAATACTAATGCTTTAGCGACAGTAAAAGTGGAGGTTAATGGTAAGGATATATTAGAAGCAGCAGAGGGGAATGGACCTGTCGCGGCTTTAGATCAGGCTTTACGTAAGGCTTTAGTAAACTTTTATCCCCAAATTGCCTCTTTTGAACTCAGGGACTACAAAGTTAGAATTATTGATGCTTATACTGGTACTTCAGCTAAAACTCGCGCTTTGGTAGAATCAGGTAATGGTCACAAACGTTGGACTACAGTTGGAGTTTCGGCAAATATTTTAGAGGCTTCTTATCAGGCTGTAGTTGATGGTTTAGAGTACGGTTTGATATTACACTCCACAGAGAAAGTTGGAGTTCAAGACTTGGAAGTCAAAATTCCCGGGAAAATTCATTAAGTAAAAGTTATTGATACTCCTCGACTGTCAGACAGGAGTATTCTTGGTTCAATGATTCGAGTTAATTTAAATTCCTTGGGTTGTCTAACCCAGAGGTGGTTCTCTTCCCAAGGTTAACTTTCAGTATTTTCTACCATAGTTATGATACTGCAAAGTTTGTTAGCGGGACTTTGATATTTTAGGGGCTAAAAATGACCTCAAATCCTTGCTGGACAAGGGGAAACGTCAAGGGGTTTAGAATGGCTAAAACCCAGATATATCAAGGAAACAGGTAAATAGATGTTAAACATTTACCACATAAACCTTTGAAGTTATTTTTGAAGTTATTTTTGACATCTTTTTTATCTAAGTCCCGTTAGAAGTTCAATCGCGGGTCGTTTAAGTCCCTAGGAATTTTTTTACCTATTTTATGGCTGTGCATTGCATTACCAGAAAGTTATCAACGCTTCTGCATATATATAATCCACAAAATAATATTCATGGGAAATAAAGCTAAGTAAAAATGTTCAGAATGACAGGTAATTAAACTAAATTATTATTTCCCCTGATACTTAATTATTAAATAATATTCATTGACAAAAGAATACAGGCAAAAAACTTACACTCTCACACCAAATCATGAATCACCATTACTCCGCCGTGCAATGACGGAGCCTGCGATGACCGGTATTCCCCGGTCAGTAAATCAACATTAAAAAAATTTATTTCAGATTCCTAACACACCTAGTACATCAAACTAGAAGCAGAATAAATTCAGAAAATGTCAACTATTATTACAATTTATCAAAAAATTGACCTGTCGGAATTTTCAATTCTACTTACTGAGCATCTAGTGCAGCTACAGGTAAAAATACATACACTATGAAAACTAATCAAACATAAAAATACAAAAATTAACATGCTCTTCGAGCAAATCTTGCATCAATTTGAAATGGTTAGCGGGACTTAAATCGTTATACACTAATTCTAAAAAAACCTAAAATACCAATTCCTTGACTTTTTTCTATTTAGGCAAAACTTTCCCAGGATTGTTCTACAACCTTAGTTAACCATTGTCTTTGCTGTTGATTTAGAACCGGATCATCTGCCAATAACTGAGCAGTTAACTCCTCTAAGGACTGACCCTGAGAACTAACCATTTTAATCACTCCAGCGATCGCTGTTGCAACTAACTCTTCGTCAACTTGCTGCTGTCTAAGATTGACAATTTCTTGAGGACTGTGTGGGATGGGATAATTCATAGCGTGGACTTAATAGAAACACCATTAATGAGCAATCAACTGGAATACAATTAAGAATTCTTCATCAAATCTTTATTCAACTGATAGGGCGGAGTTTAACGTAATTTAGACATTAGTTAAATCTGTCTTAATAGGTAAATTAATAGGAGTTTTCCAAAAAAATGAAAGAAGTCCTTTATTTAGAAGTTCCTACTCCCGACATGAATGCAGTCTGTAGTTGGTTACAAACAGACTGGGTACCCAAAAGAGGAAAAAAATTTCCTACTCCCCAAGGAATTCGTTTGTTAGCGGATGACAATATAACCGAATCAACTAAAGCTACGGAAACATTATCTACACAGCTATCAATTTTTCTTTGGTCGGTACAGCGTACCACTTATTTAAAAGTTTTTCGATGGGGGTACAAGCCTTTTCCTCAAGAACAACAAATTATTACGCACTTAAAAATTTCTATCTCACAGAGTTTCCCTAATCAATATCCAGAACCACCAAATATAGACTTATCTAATAAATCCATATTTTCTGCTCTAGCATCTCACTATCCCTTGACCGTTAAATATTTTCAAAAAATACCAAATGGGGAATATGATCTTACACGGGTTTACTGGTGGGAGCAACGTTGGCGAGAAGGAGTCCGCAATCCCCAAAAACCGAAGCAAGTAATTTTTCAAAATTCTGATTCCCAGCAATCATTATCCCAAGAAAAATATGACTTAATTTACATTGGTGGAGCTTTGGGAATCATCCATGCCACTGTGATGGCAAAATTAGGCTATAAAATTTTATTGATAGAAAGACTACCTTTTGGCAGAATGAACCGTGAGTGGAATATTTCTCGTGATGAAATTCAAAGTTTAATTAATTTAGGTCTATTAACTTCTCAGGAAGTAGAAACAATTATTGCTCGCGAATACACAGATGGGTTTAATAAGTTTTTTGACGCAAATAACCCCAATCATCTGAAAGCACCGGTATTACACACGCCAAAAGTACTAAATTTAGCTTTAGAGTCTGAAAAACTGTTACAAATGTGCGGTCAAAAATTACGTGATGCAGGTGGTGATATTTGGGATAGAACAGAGTTTTTCAGGGCAGATATAGATAAATCTAAGGTAACTGTTAGCGTTAAGGATTTAAGAACCAACACCACTAAACAAGTTGATGCTAGACTGCTTTTAGATGCAATGGGTACGGCATCTCCAATCGCTTGGCAGTTAAATGGTGGTAGAGCTTTTGATAGCGTTTGTCCGACCGTGGGAGCTGTTATAGATTCCGGATTTGAACCGGGAGTTTGGGATTCTCAATATGGAGATGTTTTAAATAGTCACGGGGATATTTCTAGAGGGAGACAGTTGATTTGGGAGCTATTTCCTGCTGGTGGGGATGAGTTGACGATTTACCTATTCCACTACCATCAGGTTAATCCGGAAAATCCCGGTTCTCTACTGGAAATGTACGAAGACTTTTTTACAATTTTGCCAGAATATCGTCGTTGTGATATGGATAAGCTGGTATGGAAAAAACCAACATTTGGTTATATTCCAGGACACTTCAGTACTAATAGTCGCGATCGCACTGTTGCTTATGATAGATTAATTACGATTGGGGATGCTGCATCTTTACAGTCGCCTTTAGTATTTACTGGTTTTGGTTCTCTAGTCCGCAATTTAGAGCGTCTAACAACTCTTTTAGATACGGCTCTCAAACACGACTTACTACAAAAACATCATTTAAATCAAATTCGTGCTTTTCAGAGCAATATAGCAGTTACATGGATGTTTTCTAAAGGCATGATGGTTCCTACAGGAAAAAATCTGCCTCCTCAAAGAATTAACTCAATGCTAAATAATTTCTTTGGATTATTAGCAGAAGAACCGAATCAGGTCGCAGATGACTTTATTAAAGATAGATTTACCTGGTTTACCTTTAATCGATTAGCACTAAAAGCAGCAGGTAAAAATCCACTATTACTGCTGTGGATTTGGGAGCTTGCTGGTGCTAGAGATTTGTATCGTTGGTTAGGTAACTACTTCAATTTTTGCATTCACACTTTGAATATTAGTCTATTCGGTTCGATACTACCAAAATTTTTGAGTCGTAATCAATCATGGCTAGAAAATCGCTATCCCAGTCTATGGCTGCGTTTGCTGACATGGAACTATGCTCTAAGTATAGGGAAACCCCCTAGAGAGCAAAAATCAGATAAACTACAAGCGATCGCCTCAAAAAGATTACGAGAAAAGAATAATGTAGATAAACAAGAGGAGTTTAGTTAGCCTAAAATATTTTAATGATGGGTAATAGGTAATGAATTACATATTAACTTTCACAAGAAAGAAAATATTTCCTACCTTCTACCCTAATTTTTTAATATACTCAACTGTTGAATACTAAGACTTCTTATTTATCTTTTTCTTTTTTCTGTGGTTTCTTTTTCTTTCCCTCCGACTTTTGATCATTTGTCTCTTCCTTCTTGGGAAAATTAGGTAACTCCACAGATGCAAATGATTTCCGTCCTTTGGATGGACGATTCGGATAAATTACTGGAGAAGGTGAATCTTCCAGGATTAAATTCTCATCTGTTAAATTCTCCAATATTGAATTCTCACCCATCAGATTTTCTTCCTGTTCACAAACATCAGAATTTTCGGATAATTGATTTGCACTACCTAAGGATGTGTCTTCTGGGTTATCAGATTTTTCGTCTACGGTAGTTGCGAATGCTTCCCAAACCGGAGGATTTTGACGTTCATTTTTTCCATACTCTGGTACTGCAGAAACAGAGGTTGTATCTTCATTCTCAGGTGCGAAAAACATGCGTATCGTTCTATCTAGCTGTTCTTCTAATTCATCTAAGTTCGCTGACTGCACAAAGGATAAATCCTCATCACTATCTTTTTCTGTTACCAAAATAGTGTCTGGATCAAAAGCATCTTCTAATTCAGTATTCAATCCTAAATTATGATTTAAATTATTCTCTTCTGAGAGTTCAGTTTCTGTAAAATAATCATCAAAATTAACTTTGTTCTTAAAGTCTTTGTCGTCAGTGACCTTATTCCCATCAGATGATAATAAAGCTTCTCGGTCAAAATCATCCGATTCTTTTGTATTCTCCGAAAAGCAGTCTGTATCGGCAGACCAGGGTTTTATTGGCTGAGCATTCTTCAAAATAGAGCGGAGTTTCTCAGTATAAGCAGATGATTGACTACTTGCATAACTACTTGAATTCCCGCTAAAGTCATCATTGGCATTATCCCCAGGAACAGAAGTGTCCAAACACTTTTCTAAAGCTGCTTTAAATTGTAATGTCTGCCTTTGCTGACGCATTAATCTAGTCCGCAGTTCTCGACAGGTATTTTCTGATTCTAAAAGTTTATGAGACTGCTCATTAGATTGAGAATGCAATCTCGTACATTCACGTTCTAACTTCGCTAAACGTTGTTGAGAGTTTTCTAAGTGAGATTTATAACTTTCTATTAAGCTTTCTTGACGCTGAATATTTTTTGTAGAAGACTCCAGCTGATTAAATAATAACTTTGTTTTTTCTTGAACTGCGACCAATTCCCGGTCTTGTTGCTGTAGCATAGTTTCTGCTACGCTTGAGCGCTTTTTCTGTTTTTCCAGACTTTTTTGGGTATCTGCTAAAGTACTTTTAAGTTCCTCGACTTGAGCGTATAAATCATCATTCGCACTACGCAACTTATTATTCAAAGCCAACATTTGTTGAAATTCTGAATTGACAACTGCTTGCTTATTCTTGTCAGGTTCAGCAACCCAATCTTGTCCAACTTCAGATTCTGCAACTTGAATATTATCCTCACCAATCCTACTAGAAGAACTTTCGTCATTTTCCCAGTGCTGAGTATCTATTACTGGATTATCAGCTTCAGAATCAATAATCATCTCTACTTCACTAACTTCGCTATCGGGTTCGATAATCCAGTCTAAAGATTCTTCTTCTGTGTTTTCTTGGTTCTCAGTTTCATTTTCACCTGCTAATTTTGCTGGTAGTAATTTTGCAACCGTCTTTAGCGATGAATGCAAAACCGCTTTTTGAATTTCCCTATTTTGAGATGTCCTCATCTCTCGATCGGTATCCGGGAGAAAAGTTTCAAAAGGACAATCTGTCTTTCCGACCTTTGGAATTTCAGACTCAGCAGACCCGATTCCAGCTTCACCCTTTGGAGTGTTGGATTCATTCATCACTCTTTACCCACCAGCTAAAATTGCAAAATACAGATTTTTTCAGTACTAACACTAATAGAGTTAGATCGCAATTCACTCTAAAATACGAAAGCCGAAGTACAATTGCTCTTTGAACTGATGCTTCAGCAGCATCATACGCATTGATAAAGGCAATCTAATTTATTCATGCTGTAATAAGGATTCTTATCCTTAATACGCTTATTTACTCAGTTGTACCCATTTCAAATTGAATATGTAATTTTTTTCACTATATATCTAGAATAAACCTAGACTATCAAAAGCGAATAGACAATTAATTTACTAGAGATATCAGTTATAACATCTAAATTCTTTGTGTCGCTTCCATTGTTCATTATTTATGATTTTTTTGTAGAGCACAAATTATTTTCTTGAATCTAGGATGGGATTCATAGACTGTTCAGTTTACTCTCCTTGAACTTTTCTGTTGCTAAATTCTATGCTCAAGGATTACTGTCGATTATATCTTTACATTTTTATATAATTTTTGTCACATAGCTCTAATCTACTGATGTTGAATACTTAGACTAACCAAAATATTATGTATTTCTATTGACACAATATCTAATTTACTACTGTAGCAAAGACTTATCTATTAATCACCCCAATTCTTCGTAAATTAATTACATAGACACATGATATGTAGTACTTATATACTTATTTTAACCTAAATTTACTTAGATTTACCCAAGCAATTATTTTACGACTATTCTAAAAATTTATAATTTCAGGAATATACTCCAAGAATATTTTTGGATCTAATCTAAGTTTTATAGTTATCTAATTAATTAAATTATGAGTCTAAATCGTTTTTATGATATACCCCAAATCTGTAAAAAGATTTAATGAATTATAGAGATTTGTGGGACGAGAATATCTATTGAGATTTACTTAGTATTACTGATAATTGATTCAAGCAATATCAAATAATATTCAAAAATAAGTTTTATTTTTTTTAGTTTTTTAACTATTTATCTTGTTGAAATATTGGTCTAATCTCTTTTCTTGAAACTAATGAGAAGTTTTGACTTTTACTTTCATGTTTTTATTAAAATTTTACATATTGATAATTAATATTTATTGATTATTTGGTATTTAAAGTAATATTTTCATACCAAATATCTTCACAATTTAATTTTTTTGAGAAACAAAACTTAAATAAATATATTTATTTCTCAAAATAGACTTTTCAACATCTAAGTCAAGTACAAACACTGAAGTCAAAAAAAAGCATTTTATGCGACATAGTATATATCTGCTTTTTTGTATCTTTTTATATATTATGTCTTGTGTATTTTGGCTCCCTTAGACTTGCCCAAAATTGAAAATCCTGTATTTTTTATTTAAAAATAGTAGAAAGTGTATGAGATTTACATCTTGATTTAATATTTAAAACTAATAAATTTTGGATAAATATCAAATTAAATTAATTTATATCTCTATGGAGTGAATTTGCACTGTGATTAAAATATTTGGAAACTTTCTTGAGCGTCTAATTCATAATAATCATGCTGAAAAAACAGACATATATGGTAGTTTTAAAGATAGCTTAACTGAAAAAGAACATTTAACTCTAGAATTCTCTCCATCTAAGATATCTTTAAATAATCGCTGGGGTAATAATAGCTTATCTGCAAACTTTATTGGAGATTATCTAGTTACTTTTTTCCCTCATGAAAATGATAATCATCATATTTTAAATAGACAAAAATTAATTAGAAGTTCTGTAAGTTATATTGCTAATGAACTTTTGGAAAATGCAATGAAATATTGTGATGAAACATCAAATTTTCCTATAACTTTACATGCTCAAGTAGACGGAGATAATATACGTTTATTTGTAGATAATAGTGTTTTAGCATCAGCAGCAGAAAAATTTAAAAATTTTATCAAAGAATTTATGGTCGCTAACCCAGAAGAGTTTTATATAAGTCAATTAGAAAAAACTGCTGTGGATAACAATAGTAAATATTCTGGATTAGGTTTTGTAACAATCGTTAATGATTACTCAGCTAAAATTGGTTGGAGATTTCAGATGCTTGAAAGAGAATCACCGTTATTAACAGTTACAACTATGGTAGAAATATCAGTGTAAATAAACTATTAGCTTTGTAAAATTATTTAATCCTATTAATGTATTTTTAGTTGAAGGGTATTAATACCATGGAAGTAAAAGGCGAAAACTATAATGTCTGGTATGACAATGATAGCAATTATGTTAATTTTTCTGGGACTTTAAGATTAACAGGAATGAAAGATTATACCCCTATTTTAGATTTGTTAAATAACATTGCAGAAAAACAGTCAGGAAAAATTACTTTAAATTTACAGCAACTAGAATTTTTGAACAGTTCTGGTATTAGTATGCTCTCAAAATTTATTATTGGGATGAGAAAAAAGAAGTCATCCGAAATGACAATCCTTGCTTCTTATAATATTCCTTGGCAGGGAAAGTCATTGAAAAATCTTCAAAGATTAATGCCTAGCCTTAAGTTAGAAATTGAATAATTTTTTAATTTTTTCTACTGAATATTTTGGAGAAAAATATTTCCTAAAAACTGCATTTTTAATTATAAAATTTTCAATAAATCTATATAAAGTCATAGATATATAGGAATCAAACTTTAATATTGAAAAAATGCGTATCAATGTTACTCATATAATCAATATTTAGATCCTGTATGTTGAAAGATTAAGCTTAAGTGGAACTGGCAATCTGTAATACCTAATTTCAGCTATATCAATAATAATCAACTGAAATCATGCTTAATTCAGCAAACCATGAAAAAAAATAATTTTGTATTCAGAAGTTTACTTGCTGAGAAAAAATATCGTCCTATATTAATATCAGTTTTATTTTTTCTGACATTTGACTTGGGCGTTTTAATTCCTAATTTATTTTTCTCAACTGCTTTAAAAAAAGATGCTATCAGCATTAATTTAGCTGGAAGACAACGCATGCTTTCCCAAAGAATGACTAAATCTTTGTTACAAGTTAAAAGTGCCCAAGAAAGAGGAGATAGTATCAAAAAAAACCAGGAAGAGTTAAAGAAAACTTACGAGCTATTTGATAGTACTCTGGAGGCTTTTCAAAAGGGTAAAGAAGTCAAGGGTGGGCGAAGAGAATTAGTATTTTTAGATCCCGTAGAGACTCAGAAAGGAAAAGATATCCTTAAAAAAGCTTTAACTATTTGGAATCCCTATAAAGAAAAACTTCAGCCAATAATTAATGCAGATAAAATCATTCAATTTCAAGAATTAGAAGCAGGAGTTAAGTATGCAAATGAAAATAATCTCCTGCTTTTAAGTTTGATGAATGACTTGACAAGTGAAGCAGAAAAGGTAGCTGACAGGAAAGCTGGTTACTTGCAAGCAATCCAATTAGTAGGAATGGCTTTAGCATTAGGTAACTTCTTCTTACTATTGTCTCGTAGTTTAAGACGTTTGAAAGAATCAGACAATCAACTACAGGAAGCAAATGCAGAAATTTTACAGCTAAATAGTCGTTTACAAAGTGAAAATTCTCGGATGAGTAGTGAACTGGAAACGACAAAACGCTTGCAGCAAATGATTCTTCCTAAATCTTCTGAACTAACATCTGTGGAGGGTCTAGATATTGCTGGTTTTATGGAACCAGCAGATGAAGTGGGAGGAGATTACTATGATGTGCTTAATAATAACGGTAGTATCAAAATAGGGATTGGTGATGTTACTGGACATGGTTTAGAAAGCGGTATGTTAATGCTGATGGTACAAACTGCGGTCCGGACTTTACAGGAGATAAATGAAAATGATCCTGTTAAATTTATGGATGTACTTAATCGTACAATTTACAAGAATATTCAACGTATGGATTCCGGTAAGAATTTGACCTTATCATTAATTGATTATGACCAGGGTCAACTATCCTTAAGTGGACAACATGAGGAGTTAATTTTAGTACGATCATCTGGTGAAATTGAAATTATAGATACTTCTGAACTTGGTTTCCCGATTGGTTTAGATGAAGAAATCGCAGATTTTGTCAGTCAGCAGAAAGTGTGTTTAAATCTTGGAGATACGGCTATACTATTTACAGATGGTATTACAGAATCTGAGGATATTGATGGTAATCTTTACGGTCTTGATAGACTGTGTGAAGTCGTTAAAGAAAATCATCTTCTGAGTGCTATGGAAATCAAAGAAGCTGTGATTAGTGATGTCCGCAAGCACATTGGAAAGCAACAAGTATTTGATGATATCACCCTACTAGTTTTAAAACAAACAGGCAATAAAAGTTCTTCTAAATCAACTACATCAGAGGATTTAGAAGCAGTGGGCTCTTGATAATATCAAAATATCTCTAAATGATTTAATTACTTGTCAAAGTAAGCAAATAATTAACAAAAATAATTTTAATTAGAGTTTGTTTTATTGATTTTTATGTAATCATTTTTACCTACAGTTTATTGCCCACTAATCATAGACTTGCTTAGTAAAATTTAAATATAAAAGGGGACTACAAAAAAATGCAAGTATTTGGTGAATTTATTGAAAAAAGTACCAGTCAGGAACATCTTACTTTAGGATTTTCGCCTTCTTCTTTATCGATTGAAGAACGTTGGCGGAATAATGGTATTTCGGCGGATTATATTGCTGATTATTTAGCTACTTTATTTCCTCAGATTGATACTTCTTCAGAACAAGCTGATAGAGTAGCAGAAATTAAAAGTTCAGTTAGTTATATTACTAATGAACTGTTAGAAAATGCAATGAAATACTGCGATTGCAATGCAGATTATCCTATTACAGTCCAAGTCCAACTGGAGAGTAACGAAATCAGGCTTTTTCTAGATAATAGTATTGTTCCTTCAACGGCAGAAAAATTTCAAGGATTTATTCAGGAACTACTCAGCTCTGACCCAGAGGAAATGTATATAAATCAACTTGAGAAAAATGCTGAAGAGGTTGAAGGAACCAGTTCCGGTTTGGGTTTTATCAGTATGCTGACAGATTATTCTGCTAAATTAGGTTGGAAATTTGAAACCTTAAAGCAGAATCCTCTACTAATGAATGTTACCACTATGGTACGGTTAATAGTTGAGGCAGCAGAAGTCCCAGCGGTTGAATCACCAGAAAATCCTAATCTTTTAGAAATCAGAAATGAAAGTCATGTAATTTCCTATAATAGTCAGACTAGAGAAGTTACATTTAGTGGTAAGGTTCGTCTTAGAGGGATGGATGAGTACCAAAAAATGCTTAAGTTCCTAAATGAAATTATTAATACGGAAATTTCAGATTTAACAATTAATATTAAAAATCTTGAACTTTTGAATAGTTCGGGAATAGATATGCTATCAAAATTTGTTATTGGTATTCGTAAAAGTAAAAGCGTTCAGTTAACAATTATTGGTTCTGATAAGATGTCTTGGCAAGAAAAACTATTAAAAAATTTGAAGCGCTTATTGCCTTCTTCGACTATAAAATTTTAGCGACCGCTGATTACTTCATAAATTACTAATGACTAATGACTAATTTATGCTTTTTGAAATCTCTATCCTTCTGTAATATTTTTATCTTCTAATATTTCATAGCTTCAATCTGTCTATTTGCTGATAATTCTGCTTTGCTTATAGCTTGCTCAAGGGACTGTTCTCCTAACATAGTACTAGTGAACTGGTTGTTAAAATTATCTACGACGATACCTGGATATTTACCTATTTGCCAAGGTGTTCCATAATTTAATCCTGCGACTAAAGGGTTTCTTAAAATATCTTTGTCATAACCTAATTCTTTAGCAACCGAATCTCGTGTTGATAAGGCTAAACCTTTACTTGCCCATTTTTTCATACCCTCTTTACCTGTAAGGTAAGAAATTAATTTCCAAGCTGCATTCTTGTGCTGACTCTGTTTATTTATGACATAAGCTACGCTAAATATCATGGTTCCTGGTTTCTTTTCGATGCTTGGTACTGGTGCAGTTGCAAATTCTAAATTTGGGAACGTTTCTTGTAAGTAAGGAATAGCCCAGTTTCCTTCTATTACCATTCCAACTTTACCTTGACCGAACATTTCACTACCCGAACTTGTACCAACGTCGGTTTTTTGAGCGGATGATTTATCTTGATGGTATTGGTCTACAACTAACTTTAATCCTTTTAGGGCAGCTGGGCTAGCAAAAGTTGGATAACCCTGGTCGTTAACAATCTTACCTCCAAAGGCTTTGATTTTATATCCTTGTCTTGCAAGTTCTGGAGATTCACCAAATCCATAGATATCTACTCTACCGTCTTTATCAATATCTTGAGTTATTTGCTTTGCATAGAGGCGTAGTTTTTCCCAAGTATCGGGGGGAGTATTTAATCCTGAATTGGCAAATATTTTCTTATTGTAGAACAATGCCAGAGTGGAATAGTCTTTGGGTAAACCGTAAATTTGATTTTGATAGATAAAGCTTGATAGTAAACTCTCTTCAAAATCCTCTATTTCAAACTCTTTATCTATATAAGCATTTAGCGGTTCCAGAACATTCTGACTCATCAGAAAAGGTGCTTCCAAAGCATCAAGGAAAAAAACATCTAGTGCTGCATCTCCAATTAGACGTGTTTTCAATACATCCATATATTGGTCGGAAATCACTTCGTACTTAACTTTGATGTTATGGTGCTTTTCCTCAAACTCTTGTAAAACCTCCTTTAATAGCTGCTGCTCGGTTGAAGAACTTCCCCAACCACTGAGTTTGATAGTTGTAGTCCCTGGTGTAGCTGATATCTCTGGTGCAAATTGACCCTGACAGCCAATTACACCCAAAGCGATCGCAATCGTTATGAGAACAAAGCTCAACATCTTTGTTTTCATGCAAATAAATTCCTTAAGGATGATGTTTGTCTTTATTTTCTCAATTTTTTTCAAATTTTAGACAAAACACATTTACAACTCTTATTCTTTATACTTAATAATTATTTAATATTGTCAAATTAATTTCATGATTTGCCATGGATGTATAGCACAAATTAATTTAAAAATTACTGCTATTTTTTTCATAATCCTATTAATATAAGCTTTTCAGTCATAACCTACCTTTTGGTGAGTCATAAGTAATTCTTAAATATACTATTGATAAATGTATAGTTTTATTTAGAACCGTAAGATAAAATAACAAGGAATTATCAGATTTCCTGATAAAAAAAATAACTTAATTTAAGTTTCCAGTTAATAAAAAGTTTTACACCCAAAGGTTGGCGATGCACTCGATTCAGGCGAAAACTGCTGTTCCTTTGAATTCAAAGGTCTCCGAGGTCTTAGAAAATTCATGTGAGCAAGTACTCACATCTAATCTAGAATTGTTAGATAATCAAAAACAAACGAGCTCTAAGAAAAGTAAAACCCGCAATAGCTTAAAGGCTTCTACTATAGATGGTATTTTTGCAGAAGTTTTTGCAGTTACTACAACAGGTACAACCACTGGGATATTACTGAGTAACTTCTTGATAGAGTTGAATGCTTCTGCAATAGAGATAGGAATGCTCTCCTCCATACCGATGTTAGTAAATTTGCTCCAACCTTTGGGTGCTTATATATCAGAACGTACCAGCAGTCGTCACAGCTATTGTCTTTGGACTCATGGAATAGCTCGGTTTTTATGGTTAGTGGTGGTAGCAGCTATTTTTCTAACAGCTTGGGGGTTACTTGGTATTAGCAACCATCAACTTGTGGTTCTAACCTTGAGTGTTATTTTGGTGAGTCATATTATGACAGCCTTGGGGAGTGCTTCTTGGCTGAGTTGGATGGCTATGTTAGTACCTAAAAGATTAAGAGGAAGGTACTTTGGATTGCGTAATAGTCTAGCTCGTTTGACTCAATTAATTTGTGTGCCGATTGCCGGTTTAATAGTTTCAACATGGCACGGTGGAAGTATTGAGGGTTATGGTGTAGTACTGTTTTTAGGGATTTTAGCAGGATTTTTGAGTTTGTCTTGCCAATTTTTTAAGGCAGATATAGACCCACAGGTACAAAATGCTGTTGGTAAGAGTGAAAAAAAATCAAATCATTTAGACTCAGATAAAGTAGATGCTACTTCTGAGAAAAAGGAAGCGAGTTTAACAAAAACAATTTTAAAAGATATCAACTTTTTGATATTCCTAGCCTATTTTGGCTTATGGATGTTTGCCTTTAATATGAGTGCACCATTTTTCAATCTTTATATGTTGGATGACTTGGGTTTAGACGTAAGTTGGGTAACTCTATATGGTAGCTTGCAAGCCGGTGCTGGAATGTTGATGTTAATGTTTTGGGGTAAGCTTGCAGATAGGTTTGGTAATCGTTTAATTCTCTTCTTGACGGGTATATTAGTTGCTATTACTCCTATACTTTGGTTAGGAATCGGTAATGGCTTTACAGATATTTGGTTATGGTTACCGCTTTTACATATTTTGATTGGTAGTACAATCAATGCTATTGAATTATGCAGTAATAATATGCAAATTGCGATCGCTCCAATTCGTAACCAGTCTGTTTATTTTGCGATCGCTGCTGCTTTTGCTGGTGGGATGAGTGCAGTGGGTACCACTATTGGTAGTTTCTTAGCTCAGAGTGTTTCTTTCGGTTTACCTGGTCTATTTGTTCTGTCGGTTGGTTTCCGATTGATAGCTTTAGTTCCTTTAATGTTTGTACAAGAAAGTAAAAGAAAGTCATTTTTACAAGCTTTTCAGGGTTTGAGGTTCAATAGAAAGCTTTTAGCTCGTGGTTAATTCTGAATTTATAGTATAGACTTACGTATAGTACAGATTAGAAAATCTTTCTTTGAATAATCATCAATTTTTCGATTTTTCTATAAATGCGTAAGTTTTAATCTATTTATTATTTACTTACTTACTTACTTGCTTACTTGCCGGCGTTGTAGTGAGCGGCTATAGTAGGAAAATATTTCAAAAACTTAAATCAAGAATGAATTAAGACCAGAGCAAGAATTTGAAAAACTAAAAATTTGGATACGAAATATACTTTATCTAAGCAATTACTAATTGATAATAAGTTATACTGAGGATTGATTTATTACAAGTAGTTACCAGGTAAAAATCTAACTATACAGTTTTTAAAATAAAATTCTTAAAATAAGCCTAGCTTGGAAAATCGGGGGATAAGGGTAGATAATCTAATGTAATCTTTTGCTATCCCATATTCCCCAATCTATCAAATTACTCTACCATCGTTGGACTGAAACTCCTGCTTGTTTCCCATCTCATAACATTACTATCAACATGATCCTTTGTATCATCGTTTGTAAATGTTGTAGGAGACTGATGCAAAGCAATCAACTGGGCTAATGTTTTATTCAGTTGAGTGCGAGGGACAATATCATCTACAAAACCATGCTTGAGTAAATCTTCTGCTGTTTGAAAATCTTCTGGTAATTTTTCTCGTAATGTCTGTTCAATGACTCTACGACCTGCAAAACCAATAGTTGCTTTCGGTTCTGCTAATATAATATCTCCTAACATAGCAAAGCTGGCAGTTACACCACCTAAAGTCGGATTTGTTAAAAGCGGAATATATAATAATCTAGCATCTTTATGACGTTGCAGAGCACCAGAAATTTTTGCCATTTGCATGAGGGATAACATTCCTTCTTGCATTCTTGCTCCGCCAGAAGTACAAACAATAACAACTGGATAGCGGAGTTCCGTGGCTTTTTCTATCAAGCGAGTTAACTTCTCGCCGACAACCGAACCCATACTAGCACCGATGAATCTAAAATCCATGACTCCCAAAGCTATAGGTAGTCCGGATGTTTTTCCTAAACCAGTTTTAACGGCTTCTGCTAACCCTGTCTTTTCCTGCATTTCCCTCAGACGATCGGAATATGCTTTGCGATCGCGAAATTCTAAAGGGTCCATAGGACGTAAATTTTCGTCCATTATGACCCAAGTATTAGGATCTATGATTTGATTGATACGCTCATCGCTATCAACCCGATTATGATGTCCGCATTCGTTACAGACCATAAAGTTCGCCTTCAGGTCTTTAGTGTATGTGAGTACACCACATTTAGGACATTTGTGCCACAAGCCGTCAGCGATTTCCCTTTCTTGGCGTTCCACGCTAATTTGCCCTGATTTACGTCGATTTGCAAACCAATCTAGCAGAGACTTTAAACCACGTGATTCTTCGTTATTCGCCATTTTTATGTTAATGCAGGTGGATATTTGTCGAAAATAAGTCAGACTGCAACTCTATAAAGTAGCAACTGACGAGAATTCATTGGTCAAAATTAGTTCTCAGTTTCTCAGCTAGTTGTAAAAACATGCTTTTTTAAAACCGATAGCTACTAATGACTGCTCAATTAAATTTGTCTTCTAAGCAATGGAGACCATACATAAGCATATTTGGTTGCCAGCTTATCGAAAATATGGAACTTAGATCAAGTTTAGTGTCAGCATTAGTAATAATTCATTGATTAATTTTGAATGAATTTTTGCCTTCTAAAGTTTATAATCGAGTTCATAATATTTACGAAGCTCTTCTCTTTCCATCTCCGAAAAAAAATTCACCCCCAAAAAGCGATCTCAATCGGAATGTGATGATAATTAAGCCACTACAACAAAAAAATTGCTGGCGATTTTAGTTGCTAAAGGCAGCTTTTTATGAAGAGAGTGATACAAATCACAGTTTAATATTATCAAAATATTAAATGTAGATGAAGTAATGAAACTTACAGTTATCTTGTGATAAGAAAATAATCCTTTTTCTACAATTGTTACTAATTGTAAAAAAATCTATTAAGTTCGACTTTCCTTACCCAATCTCTATCTAAAGTCTATAGCGTATTGAAAAATAATTGTGTATATACAGATAAAATTTCTGAACCGTGCAGTAGAGTAACTACCGATCCCAAGGCTAAGAAGGGACCAAAAGGTATTTTTTGACCTCTTTTTTGACGAGATAGTAAGATAACTACACCACCAAAAAAAGCACCAAAAAAGCAGCCCATAAAACTAGCTAAAAGTAAATATTTCCAGCCCAACCAGGCTCCCATCATTGCTGCTAGTTTTGCATCTCCTGCACCCATTGCAGTTTTACCTAGAGCTATAGAACTGACATTGGCGATCGCATCAAATAACCATAAGCCTAAAACTGCTGCCCCTATTGCCCCCATCAGATAGTTTGCGACACCAGAGATGTTACCAAGTATGATCCAACCGAGTGTTGCTTGAAATAAAATACCTAATATCAATCCAGATTTTGTCAGTGTATTGGGTAAAGTCATTGTATCGAAATCTATTAAAGCTAAAGTCAAAAGCCAACTGCAAAAAACCCAATATCCAATGGTGGAGAAAGAAAAGTGAAATACTGTGAATACTAAAAAAAACAATAAGCCCGTCATCCCTTCTACAATCGGATAACGAGCCGCAATTTTACTTTTACAGTAACGACAACGTCCCTTCAACCATAACCAGCCAAAAACCGGGACATTATCATAAGCCTTTAATTTGTTGAAGCAGCGAGGACAGCGAGAAGGTGGATATAGTACTGATAATCCTGCTGGTAAACGATAAACTACTACATTGATAAAACTACCAATAGATGTACCTATCGCTAATACAAGCAAAGTCGTTGGGACTGCAATTAATATATCCTCAAATACTTTTATCATGTGTCAATCAGCCAAAAGTATCATTTACAGAGGTTATAACTCTGATTTGTAGCTAATGGCTAATTTTTAGGAGAAGTTATTGCTTACTAATAGTTAGTTATTCATAACTAGTCATCAATAACTATAAGACTCAATCTGACTTAGAGATACAAAACACTCTTCGGGTAATAAAATGGGTTGATTCTTAAAAATTACTTTGCCTCGGTGATGTACCCGATTAATTGCGACACCAAAAGCTTGTCCTGTGATTTCTGGATGAACTTCACAGTAAGTATGGTAGATTTTGCCCGCAGCTCTAACCACACTTGGGTCTACCAAACCTCCTTGAGGGGGTTCTTCTATATAGTTTGGGGAATTTTGTTGGAATGTGTACACAATTTTTAATTTTTGTGTTTTATTTTGTATTTCAGTGTTCTTTTCGGAAGTTGTTGATAGTCTAGCAAAATCTAGAATATGTCGGGTGTAAGTTTGGTTTTTGTTTAAACCGTTGCTTTACCCTGTAAGTGCTTCTTTATTTTGCTGTGACTTTGAATCTGAAGTGTAGCACTAAGACTACATGCTTTCTAAAAAATATACTTAAAATCTATGGGCGATCGCCAAACTTCACACTAAAAATAAGTAATGCACTTTCCTCAATTTATCTATTAATTTGTCTAAGAAGAGCAAATCAATATAATTTGATTGGTGACTCTACTTATGAGCCTATGGAATTATACTTTTGTCAAATTGTCAATTAGTGCCTTACCCATAGCATTACACCCTAAGAGAGTCATTCCCGGTGATATTATATCTCCAGTACGTAGGTTGTTTTGTAGTATCTCTGACACTGTATTTTCAATCAAATTGGCTGCTTCTGGTTGATTTAGACCATAGCGAAGCATCATCGCAGCACTTAAAACTTGTGCTAAAGGATTAGCTTTATCTTGACCGGCGATATCTGGAGCTGAGCCGTGGACTGGCTCGTAAACCCCGGGACTAGAGGCACCCAAGCTAGCAGAAGGTAACATTCCAATACTGCCAGTAAGCATTGCCGCAGCATCGGAGAGTATATCACCAAACAAATTACCGGTAACAATTGTATCAAACTGTTTAGGGGCGCGGACTAACTGCATGGCTGCATTATCAACGTATAGATGAGATAATTCGACATCAGAATATTTCTCAGAAAGTTTCGTTATGCGATCGCGCCATAATTGGGATACATCTAAGACGTTGGATTTGTCTACGGAGCAAAGTTTTCCACTGCGTTTCTGAGCGATTTCAAATGCGACTTTACCGATACGATCGATTTCTGATTCAGTATAAGCCATAGTGTTAACGCCTCGTTTTTTGCCGGTTTCATCCGCAAAAATTCCTCTGGGTTTACCAAAGTAGACTCCTCCGGTCAGTTCTCGGACTACCATGATATCTACTCCTTCAACTACTTCTCGTTTTAGGGTAGATGCATCAATTAGCTCTGGTAATATTTTTGCTGGACGTAAATTAGCAAATAACTCTAAACCTGCTCTTAAACCTAGTAAACCAGCTTCTGGACGGGAACTAGGGGGGAGAGAATCCCATTTATAACCTCCAATCGCAGCGAGTAAAACGGCATCGCAATTACGACACATTTCTAAAGAACTTGATGGTATTGGTTCCCCCTTCTCATCTATTGCTGCACCACCGATTAAAGCTTCTTGAAAATTAAACTTAATATCAAACTTTTCCCCCACGACTTTTAGTACATCCACGGTGACTGACATAATTTCAGGACCAATGCCATCACCAGGTAGAAGAGTAATATTATAAGAAGTAGTCATGGTTGTTTACTGACAGAGTAGATATTGGAGATACAAAAGCAGAAACATAAAAGCTAATGCAATTTATTATCATACCTGTTATCAGTTAACATTCTTCAAATTAGCAATTATTCAATAACCGTATCTTAATAAGTATATATAAATATTAGGTTGAAAATATAAGTTTACAGACACCAAAAAAATAGTTAGAGGTAATGAGAGACTTGGGTTTGGAAGAACAGTAGAGACGTTCTACTGAACGTCTCACTTAGATATTAGAAGCCAAAGAGAAAGAATATCACTAAAAATCTAAAATCTTTTATGACTATTTTTCATCGATTTAGTAATTTTCTTCCATCGTTTTTTTGTATCTATGTAAACTTTTTGATCTTGTTTTTGAGCAAGATAATCAAGTTCTTTCTGTAATTTTTGGTAATTGTGAAATCTAGAATAATCAAGTTGTCCTAATTGCAATGCCTCTTGTACTGCGCATCCAGGTTCTTGCTGGTGTTTACAGTTACGAAAGTGACATTCTTGGGCTAAAGCTTCTATATCTTCAAAAGTTGATTGTAAACTTTTTTCGTTTGCCCAAATCTGAACTTCTCGCATTCCCGGAGTATCTATAATTAAACTGCTATTTGGTAGCAAGATTAATTCCCGATGAGTTGTAGTATGTCTACCCCTATTATCTCCCTGACGTACAGCTTGAATAGCTTGTACCATTTCCCCTTTAAGTTGATTCGTAATGGTTGATTTTCCTACTCCCGAAGAACCTAGTAAAGCAACAGTTTTCCCCGGTTTTAAGTAAGTTTTAAGTGAATGTAATCCTTGCAAATTGACTGCACTTAAGACAATTATAGGTACCCCGATAGCAATATTTTCAACTTGAGAAAAGCAATCTTCTATATTTTCACATAAGTCTACTTTGTTCAACAAAATTACTGGGGTTGCGCCACTTTCCCAAGCTAAAATCAGATAGCGTTCAATTCTTCTGGGGTTGAAATCTCTATCTAGTCCTGAAACTAGAAATACTGTATCGATATTGGCAGCAATAATCTGTTCTTCTGTAATTGCACTTATACTTTGACGGGAAAATTTACTTTTTCTAGGCAATATGCGATGAATTGTCGCACTTTTTTCTGACTCCCTGACGCGGGTTACAACCCAATCTCCAACTACTGGAAAGTCTTCTGCTAAGGTTGCATGGTGACGAAATTTACCGGTCAATTCACCTGATAATTCGCCAAACTCACTGTAAAGTATGTATTTATTTCGATGCTCTATCGCAACTCTTGCGACTGTAAATCCTGGTTCGCAAAATCTTTGAAAGCTCGAAGCAAAAAAATTATTCCAACCTAAATGTTCTAAATTCATTGATTTCCTAAATTAGTGCTACTTGTTTTCCACAAAGCGCAGCACCGAGGAATTCGATTGATTTCAACACGAAGTAATTTTTTTTAATTCACAAAACTACTTATCAATCTTTTCTGATCAAAGAAAAAGTGCAGAAAAACCGAATAGAGGAATATTTGCGCCTTGTATCATTTTTTTGACAACTGTGACAATCTCTAATTGTGAAGTTAATTTACTCATACTCTGTTCTCCTTTTGATTTTCAAGTTTGATACTACAATTATATTACAAGATTTAAACAAAAGACTTAAACTGTAATTTATTTTGATTTCCCTTTTAGCATTTAAGTAGGAGAAAATTTTTAGCGATCGCTCTTAATGCTATTGCTTACTTTCTCCCAAACTAATTCAAATATTTTAGGATGTTTATCACTTTTACTTTGTGGTGTTTTTAAAGTGACTTGATTGTTATTTAAACTGAAAGTCCGAGTTAAACTTTTACCAACTCGGTTAGGAATTGATGCTATTTCTACATGATGGGTGACAGTATTACCATCAATGGTATAACTCCCTGCATAGGCATTAAATGTGGTGAATGCGATCGCGCGTTCTTCTACGGGTATAGAGTGTATGAAATCAGTCAGGGGTGAGGGTGCGTTTCCTGGTAATAGGGTGCGATCGCTTCTAGAAAAAATGACCATCATTTTACTTTCATGAGTATAGGTGATATACCCAATTGGGTTTTCCCCAAATGCTTCTTTGTTTACTTTTCCATCAGAAAAGATGGCTGTAATTGAGATAAGTTTCCAAGTACCGAGTAAAGGATTATTCTCAGGGAGACTAGGCATAGTTTAATAATGCTATTTGAAAATATTTTTATCACATTTGTAGAATTTTTATATTCCTGTCAGTAAAAATTCGGTGTTTATCAAAGATGAGGCTTCTTTATTTACAGGTGTTTTCTATATTGTCTCTGGATAAGTCAGTAATCTATAACTTAATAAATAACTTAACAATATAAAGATAGTTTCAATTTCCGAAACGGATATATAAACTGCTGTATAGAAAAGCTAGGTTAGTTGTTAATCCAAATACTCTTCGAGAGAACTATGGGAAAAGATATAGCAATTCGCACCTGTGAATTGACCAAACAGTATGATAAACATATTGCTGTCAATAATCTCGATCTAGAAATCGAGGAGGGTGAGGTTTACGGACTGATAGGACCTAATGGTGCAGGTAAGACCAGTCTGATAAAGATGCTAGCAGCAGCAGAGGAAGCAAGTGCTGGGGAAATATATATTAATGGAGAAAGACTGCTGCGAGATAAGAGCAATCCTACTCTCAAGCGTCGGATTGGATATTTACCCGATGACTATCCTTTATATAATGAACTGACGGTCTGGGACTATTTAGATTATTTTGCACGAATATACCGATTACGAGGAAAACATCGTACTCGCAGGTTACATGAAGTTCTAGAATTAATTCAGTTAGAAAATAAGCGCAATAGTTTAATTTCTACTCTTTCACGAGGAATGAAACAGCGTTTATGTTTAGCAAGAACTATTATTCATGAACCAATAGTTCTTTTGCTTGATGAACCTGTTTCTGGATTAGACCCGATTGCAAGAATGCAATTTCGAGAAGTTATCAAAGCTTTACAGGAAGCAGGGATGACTATTTTGATTTCTTCTCACGTTTTAAGTGATTTGGCTGAGTTGTGTACTTCCGTGGGAATCATGGAATTAGGTTTCTTGGTTGAAAGTTCATCTCTCAAAGATATTTACCAGCGTTTATCACGTCAGCAGATAGTTATATCTACTGTAGGAAATACGGACGAATTACTATCTGAATTGAAAAATAATTCTTTAGTAAAAGAGTGGGAAGTTCTCAAGGCTGAAAACAGTATACGAATCAACTTTTCAGGTAAGGAGGAAGACACTGTTCAATTACTACGTTCTTTAGTAACAGCAGGTATCCCGGTGAGTGATTTTCATTCTATTCAAGAAGACTTGGAAACTATTTTCTTAAATTTGGGACATAAACAAGCATCTTAATTAATGAGATTTGCTTGAATTTATTTAGTAGGACTTACATCATTTGATTCCCATCCACTTATTAAATGTAGATGATTGAATTAAATCATTAATTTTTAATCTGAACTCTACTATCAACAAAATTTAGAATAATTTGCTATGATACCAACACTGATGGATAAGATAGGCGATTTCAATCCCCAACTTCTCAGGGAAATTAAAGGTCGTCTAAAAGTTTTTCCAATTATTGTTACCGTTGCTCTGTCAATACTGCTTCAATCAGTAATTGGTCTTTACCAAATTGGAGAGTTACCTGGTCTGGAGTATTCTAGAACTGGAACTTATTGTCAGGTCGCTTCAGTTTATAAAGCGAAACAACGTGAAATTTCTACTATACGTAACAAGTCTTATCAGTTAGAAAATAAATTAAGAAATCCTAAATTACTTCCTCTTGATGTCAGTAAGAAAGCACAAGAAACTCAAAAGATAAAGCTGGAAATTAAGAACTTCAAAAACGAAATCAAGAAGATTGAAGACAGTATGCCTAAATACTGTCCTGTAAATCAAATTAATATGCTTCAATGGTGGTTAGACCATTGGCGCTATATCTTCCAGGTTTTGAGTGTAATCTTTATTTTCTCTCTTTTAGTTCCTGGTACTTACTTACTAATTAATGATGTAGCGAAAGAAGAACGTCGGGGTACTCTCAACTTTATTCGCCTCAGTCCCCAATCAGAATTTACTACCTTCACTGGTAAGATGTTGGGTGTTCCCATACTCGCTTACCTATTTGTTGCAGCAGCAGTCCCCTTACATATTACTTCTGGAATATTTGCTCAACTGCCGTTAAGTTCCATTTTTGGATACTATATAATTCTGATTTCTAGCTGTGTATTCTTCTTCAGTGCAGCCCTATTATTTGCTCTATTCGGACGCTTTTTCAGTATTTTTCAACCTTGGTTGGGTAGTGGTTCTGTGTTAGGTTTCTTGTTCCTGACATGGAGTATTGCGTCTACGGGAGGGACTTTTTATAATCATGCTGCTGCTTGGTTCCAAATTTTTAGTCCATTCGATTTTACTGGTTACGTTTTACCTGAATTATTTCCCTATTACAGATACAGTTCATATGGTAATCTCGCAGATTTACAATTTGCATTTTTACCAGTTGGGAAGAATTTCTTTACTTTAATAGGCATTCACCTGGTAAATTATGGACTATGGACTTACTTCTTATGGCAAGGTTTGAGGAGGTTATTCCGCAACCTCAACGCTAATATCTTGAGCAAACAGCAAAGTTATATTCTAGTAACCTGTGTACAAGTTTTACTCTGGGGATTTACTTTCCAGTATACGAACGCTAAACCCTACGATTTAAACCAACATATTGGCTATAACTTATTTCCGATCGCTTTCTTTAATGTAGTGTTAATGTTCGGTTTGATTGGAATTCTTACTAATACTCGTCAAACTGTACAAGAATGGTCGAGATATCGACATAAGGATAATTCCCATCATCAGGGTTGGTGGAAAAAATCTATTTTACGGGATTTATTATATGGGGAAAAGAGTCCAGCAATATTAACCATAGGAATCAATTTGATTCTGATTAGTATTCCTGTAGTTACTTGGATAATTCTTATACCTTCATTAGGTTCTACTAGCAACTATAGTATCAAGTCATTAATAAATGATGTCGGCAGAAGTAATTCTATTTTATATGTCGGTTTATCTATTGTCTTAGTGATGATTTGTGCAACTTTAGCTCAGGTGATGATGATGTTGAAGACGAAAAAGCGGGCTTTTTGGGCTATGGGAAGCGTTGCAGCATTTGTCTTTCTACCACCTATTGTTTTGGGAGTTTTGCGGATCAATCCGCGACTTTCATCTTTTCCCTGGATTATTTCTAGCTTCCCCTGGGCTACAGTGGGAACAGCATCCACGGTGATGATTTTAACAGGTTTGGGATTCGATATCTTAATTCTAGTATTGCTAAATAGATATTTATTCAAGCAAGTTCAGTTAGCAGGTGAGTCAGAAATTAAGACTATACTAAAAAGTTAGAAGAGAATGCACAATTATTATCTTCTAAAATAGTAAAATATATTTATAATAATGATTTCCAATCTAATTAATTGAGATTTGGAAATCTTTTTTTATCTGGAAATTATTGAATTTAATATATATAGAAATTTAGTTTAATTATTGAACTTATAACAATAAGAATAGATAATGTAAGTTATATCTAACTCCTGGAGACCCAAATGAAGATACAAATATAATACCAATGATAATAAATATCTATAAAAATAGATTAATAGTTATCAAAATGATGATGAGAATAAAACTGTAAATACTTCAATTATCCCTAACGCTAATTTTGAAATTACAAAAATTACCCACACAAAACCTATAAAGTTATTTACATATGAAAGTCTGGGTCGATTCCATCCGGAAGCTATAAAACTAATGATGAACATTAGTAGTGGAGTAGCCAGCAGAATGTAAGATGATATTAAATCTGGATGAATCAAGAAACCGTTTGCTTGTGTGAAATCATTCAATAGAGTTTTTTGTGGGATAATATTCATAAATCATTCATAAATCCATACTTAATTGAATCCATACTTAAATTTATCTAAAAGTCTATTTTGCCCTTGTTAGCTTATAACTTACTTAGTCATAATTATCACAAGAAAAAGAAAAGAAGAATATAGTAAATGGTTAGTGAATAGCTTTTTGCTGGATACAGCAAAAGCCGTATACTAAATTTTAAGGGTAAGTGCAAATTAGGCAAACGAAAGTTAAAAACTATTCTTATATGTCACTTATCTATATGTATGAGTGAATTCTATTTTAGGTTCGAGAATACGCTGAATTTGAACTAAAGTATTTAATTTTAATATATATTTTTTCTACGTGATTCCTACAGCATAGCTTTATCTATCACCTTAGAAATCCGAATTTTTTCGCTTTTGCCATCGCAATAAACCTGAATTTATATTGTGTACCTCTTCATCTAAACCCAAATCCACTGTATCTTCGAGATTTGTAGCTAATATTAATATTTTTTTATGTCAAAATTATTACTTATCTCATGAAAAACAGTATCAAATAGCACTAGCGTAGCACAGCTTAAATCAGCAAACCATTTCTATCTTTGCTTTATCCTTGAAGCTGTTCCAAGTTTAGGAATAGTTGATTTCTTTCTGCTGAGTTTTACTAGTGTGTGTTTCAGGTAATACTTGAACTTTTAGAAAAATATTGAAAATATCATTTAGATAATATTGCTTCTAATATTGAAATTTCTCATATTTAATTTAGGTAGTGTGTGGAATGAAACATTCGTCAACCCAAGAGTGGGAACAAGAACAAGCTAAAATTTCAATTATTATTCCTGCACTCAATGAAGTCGATAATATCAAAAATACTATCGCTGCTATTGGTAAGGCTGAAAATATAGAGGTAATTGTTGTTGATGGTGGTTCTGAAGATGATACGGTTGCAACTATACAGTCTTTAGATGAAAGTTTTAATATAAAATCTAATATAAGGGTTATCCAATCAGCTCGCGGTCGTGCTGTACAGATGAATGCTGGAGCAGAAGTTGCAACGGGTAATATTCTTCTGTTTCTTCATGCTGATACTCGCTTAAGTGCGAATTTTGATGTGATGGTACGGGAAACTCTGAAAAACCACTATTATATTGCAGGAGCTTTTACATTACGTATAGATGCACCAATGCTAAGTTTGCGGTTAGTAGAATTGGGAGTAAAACTGCGATCGCATATCTTACAATTACCTTATGGAGACCAAGGGATTTTTGTGAGAAAAAGTACTTTCTCAAAAGTTAACGGTTTCCCTGAAATACCTATTATGGAAGACTTTGAGTTTATCAGTCAGTTAAAGAAGTTAGGTAAAGTAACAACTCTACCATTACCTGTTATTACTTCTGCTCGTCGCTGGTTGAAAAAAGGAGTAATACAAACTACATTAATTAATCAAATTGTGATAGCTGCTTTTTTCTTGGGAGTCTCTCCCGAAAAAATTCGCAAATGGTACCGTCAGGGAAAACTTAGACTTTTCTAAGCTTATTCTCAGTTAAGGGGTTTATCTTAGTCCTTAGGTTAAGTGTTCCTAATATTGGGAAAACTAGAGAAGTTCGAGGTACAACATTAATGGTTATCAGTTACAAAAATTCAGACGACTTTTAACTATTATCAACATCTCTGCTTCTCTCTTATTCATCTCATTGACGATGTAAGTCCTATGAATCACAAGCACACATCTCCATTCACATCAAAACTGAAACTAGTTTTATTGGGTATATTGGTCGCAAGTTTAATTATTGCAGCTAAACAATTTAACATCCAGGGATTTTTTCATAATTCTTTGTTATGGATTAATAATCTGGGTATATTTGCACCCATTGCTTTTATTGTTATTTACAATTTAGCAACTTTGCTTTTCGTACCTGGTTCTGTGTTAACTATCAAAGGTGGCTGTTTTTTTGGGCTATTTTGGGGTTCGGTGTATGTGATCATTGCTGCGACTTTTGGAGCGGTTGTAGCTTTTTTGGTAGGACGTTACTTGTCACGAGATTGGGTTTGCAAGCAGCTGAGTAAAAAGCCAAAATTTCAAGCAATTGATAGAGCAGTTGCACAACAAGGTTTCAAAATTGTACTTCTAACACGCTTATCACCTATTTTCCCTTTTAATTTACTAAATTATGCTTTTGGAGTTACTCAAGTTTCTCTGAAAGATTATACTTTGGGTTCAATTGGGATGATTCCGGGAACCATTTTATATGTTTATATAGGTTCTTTAGCAAGTGATATTGCGACTATCACAAATTCAAATCAGCCTATGACCCCAGAAACGGAGTTTGCAAAGTGGATTTTACAAGGAGTGGGATTGATAGCTGCTGTTGCTGTAACTATCTATCTTACTAAAGTTGCTCAAAGGGCTCTTAAGGATAGCGTAGCAGAAGTTGAGGGGTAGTATTTATATTATTCTTCGTTCATGGAGATAGTGGGTTTTAAAAACTCTCTTCCTAGGAAAGAGGTCAAGTTAGTAAATTAAAATAATGCCAATTTAATAAATGATTGCAACACATCCCTCTATAATAAAAGGCTTATAAGAATGTCTTTACCGGAAATCTATTTGTCACATTCTTTTTGCAAATTGGTATAAGTAGTAAATATTTTTGCGTAAGTACATATTAATTGATTGAAGCTTAATTGAAGTTAGTATTTCAAAGCTCCTTTCTATAGAAATAATTATTGTGAATTTAGAATTGGAATAATAACTTTTTAATTTAGGGGAAACATCACCGTGAAGAATAACTTGAATAATAAATTAACAGTATTAAAGCATCAATATCAAAATCAACAGAATCAAAATTCTAGTAACTTAATAAATCTTTGGCAATCAAAATTTTTACGCTTATTAATATTAGTTATTATAGGATTGACCTTAACTCTGTGGATGCACTCAGAACCAGCATTAGCCCAAGAAGCAACTAATACAGGAGGATTTAGTCCCCAACAATGGTTGCAAGACGCTTTGACCTGGATTAACTCTCAAGGTGCAGTAGGAGGAATAGCGTTCATAATCCTCTATATTGTTGCAGCAGTGGCATTTTTGCCAGGTTCTATTCTTACCCTTGGTGCTGGTGTAGTTTTCGGGGTAGCATTAGGTTCACTCTACGTATTTATTGGTGCAACCATCGGCGCGATCGCTGCATTTTTGGTAGGTCGTTATTTAGCTAGGGGTTGGGTAGAAAAGAAGATTGCAGGTAATGAGAAATTTGCTGCTGTTGATAGAGCGGTTGGTAGGGAAGGTTTAAAAATTGTTCTACTAACCCGACTTTCTCCGGTATTTCCCTTCAATTTATTAAACTATGCTTACGGTGTTACTGGAGTGTCCCTTAAAGATTATATTTTGGGAACAATCGGTATTCTTCCCGGAACTATTATGTACGTTTACCTAGGTTCTTTAGCTGGTAATCTTGCCACACTTGGAGCGGGAAATCAACCAGGAAACCCAACCATAGAATGGACAATTCGGATAGTTGGTTTCATCGCTACAGTTGCAGTTACTCTGTATGTTACCAAGATTGCCAGAAAAGCTTTGAATGAAGAAGTTTCCGGGGAAATGTAAGTAGGAATTCATTAATGAGTGATGAATAGAAAAATTACTTATCAACTATCAACCCATTATCAATAAAAATCAGGAGCTTAAAAATGTCTAGTTCTGCCTTTGAGAGAGTTACAGTTCCTCCGATGGATGAGTATAATCAAAAGTTAATTTCTCATGTTCATCCACCAGATTGGGTTAATCCCAAACCTGTAGACTGCTACGATTTAGTTGTGATTGGTGCTGGTACTGCGGGTTTGGTAGTTGCTGCTGGTGCTGCTGGTTTGGATGTTGGTTTAAAGGTTGCTTTGGTGGAAAGACATCTCATGGGTGGGGATTGTCTGAATGTTGGTTGCGTTCCTTCTAAATGTGTGATTCGTTCCTCTCGTGTTGTTGCAGATATCCGGGATAGCGAACCTTTTGGTATTCATCCCCCCCAAGATATTCAAGTAGATTTCCCTGCTGTTATGGCACGAATGCGACAACTGAGAGCAGGTATTTCTCATGTAGATTCTGCCCCCCGTTTTCAAAAACTTGGTGTTGATGTCTTCTTGGGTGAAGGTCGTTTTACGGGGGAAAATACTATTCAAGTAGAAGATAAAGTTCTTAAGTATAAAAAAGCTGTGATTGCAACCGGTGCAAGGGCTGCACGTTTATCAACTCCTGGTATAGAAGAAGCGGGATATTTAACAAATGAAACCGTATTTTCTCTGACTACTAAACCTAACAGTATGGCTGTAATTGGTGGGGGTCCCATTGGTTGTGAATTAGCACAGGCTTTTCAACGCTTGGGTTGTGATGTTACTCTTTTCCATCGCGGTTCCCATATTCTGAATAAAGAGGATGCTGATGCTGCTGAAATTGTACAAAATATTTTACAACGGGAAGGAATCCGTTTAGTTCTAAATGCACAGTTAGAAAGAGTAGAAAGAACACCTGCTGGTAAGAAGATTTATTTCAAAAGTAATAATGGTCGAGAAGAATCAATAATTGTTGATGAGATACTCGCAGGTGCTGGACGTACTCCCAATGTAGATGGTTTGAATCTGGAAGCTGTAGGGGTAGAATATGACCGCAAAGGGGTGCAAGTAAACGATTATTTGCAGACCAGCAACCCGAAAATCTATGCTGCGGGTGATATTTGTATGAACTGGAAGTTTACCCATGCAGCAGATGCGGCTGCTCGTATTGTCATAAAAAACACTTTGTTCTCACCCTTTGGTTTCGGACGCTATAAACTTAGTGACCTGATTATGCCCTGGGTAACCTTTACAGATCCCGAAATTGCCCATACCGGAATGTACGAAGAAGCCGCTCAAAGAAATGGTATTGAAACTAACACAATTAAAATAGACTTTACCCATAATGATAGAGCGATCGCGGATGGAGAAACGGAAGGATTCATCAAAGTGATGCACAAAAAAGATTCCGATGAAATCCTTGGTGCAACTATAGTAGCCCGTCACGCTGGAGAAATGATATCGGAAGTGACTACAGCAATTGTCAATAAAGTAGGTTTAAGCAAGCTTAGTGGTGTCATTCACCCCTATCCTACTCAAGCTGAATGTATTAAAAAAGCCGCAGATGCTTACAGAAGAACTTTGTTAACACCGACAAGTAAGAAGTTTTTAGGGTTCCTCACGAAGATATCTTAGATTAATTGTGAATTATTAGTTCCTTATGTTTTTTAAAAACTATTTTCCTTGAAGCGACTTTATATCGCTTTGGAATACAAGCTTTTTGGATTATCAGCTTTCTATACAGAACGCAACATCGGGAAGATAGTTGGTGAATTTCCTGCTTGAATTTCCCCGATTACCTGAAAACCGTGCTTTTCATAAAAAGGAATATTTTCTGGTTTGGAGGATTCCAGATAAGCGATCGCTCCCTGAGTATCGCACTCTTCGAGTTTATGTTTTACCAAGGCTGAACCATATCCTTTGTGCTGTTGATTTGCTTCTACACCCAACATTGCTAAATACCAGTAAGAATCTTGGGGGTGATAATTATTCATCTGCTCAAGTACGGAAAATATTTCTTCTTGCTGCTGTTCTGGTATAGTTTGTTGGAGAAATGCACCTATTGCATCGCTGTCAGGTTGACTATCGGGAGGATACCAAAAGGCTGCTGCTGCATAATTATCGGTATAATAAACAGTTTGATGCTCGAATGCTTTACCTGCAAATATCTGAATAAATTCAGGAAAATTCCTGAGATACTGATGTGCGCAAGGGTACATCCAGCGTATTACTGGGTCTGTAGCAAATGCAAGTACTATGGAACTAATTATTTGCTCAATATCTTTTTCTGATGCACTTTTAATCTGTGTTTCTATCATGATTCAGTGCTTAAGCCCCATATCATATCAGAAGTATTGTATGCTTTCTTTTGAGAATAACTGTGTATTTTTTCAAATTTTCACTTCGTTTGCACAAACCTTTCCTTGAGCAATATCTGTAATGTTTGATATTGTTGTCTGAGCGATATTTTGTAAAGCATTTCTGGTAAAAAATGCCTGATGTCCGGTAATCACAACATTAGGGAAGGTCAGCAAGCGTTGAAAAATGTCATCTTGAATTACTTCATCTGATAAATCTTCAAAAAATAAGTTTCCTTCCAGTTCGTATACGTCTAATCCTAAGAAACCGATTTTTCGAGATTTAAGAGCATCTATTATAGCTTTAGTATCAATAAGTCCTCCACGGCTAGTATTAATTAACATCGACCCCTGCTTAAAATATTGTAAAGACTCAGCATTAATTATGTGGTAAGTTTCTGGAGTTAGAGGACAATGGAGAGATACTATATCAGAATTTGCCAGTAATTCTGGTAAGTCTACATATTTAACCCCAAGTTCTAAACAGCTGGGATTTTGGAAAACATCATAAGCAATTAGTTTACAGCCAAATCCTTTCATGATTTGGGCAAAACATACACCAATTTTACCTGTACCCACAATACCGACGGTGGAACCGTGTAAGTCGAATCCGAGTAAACCGTTCAGAGAAAAGTTTGATTCCCGTACTCTACTGTAAGCACGATGATATTTACGGTTGAGGGTAAGTATTAAACCTGCTGCATGTTCTGCTACTGCATAGGGAGAATAAGCGGGAACTCGGACGACAGTTATTCCTAATTTTACAGCTGTTTCTATATCTACATTATTAAAACCAGCAGAACGCAGGGCAATTAGTTTTGTACCGTTAGCAGAAATTGCTTCTAATGTTTCAGCGTTAAGTTCATCATTAATAAATGCACAAACCGCTGGGAAATCTGTTGCTAAAGCTGCGGTTTCACTCGTCAGTCTGGGTTCAAAATAAACTAATTCATGACCATGATCTTGATTCGCTTCTTGGAGAAACTGACGGTCATAGTTTTTAGCACTGAAAATAGCTACTTTCATTTTAGTTAATGCTTAGGGATTCATTTAACATTCAGGGGTTTAGCAACGCTAAACCCCTAATTATCATTTATCAGGTTAGGTTATAAGGATGAAATAATAGCTACACTATTATCCTTTAATCTTCAACCTCTAACCTCTAACCTCCACCCATTACAATTTCTATAATTCCACAGTAACAGGTTTTACATTCCAAATTTGTTGACAGTATTCCCAGATAGCGCGATCGCTGGAGAATTTACCCATACGAGCGGTATTGATGATGGATTTACGAGTCCAACTTTCGCGATCGCGGTACTCTTTACTAACTTCGTCTTGAGTATCTATATATGACTGATAGTCGGCGAACAGCATATATTTGTCATGGTACATCAGGGAGTCTAAAAGAGGATTAAATAAAGTCGAATCTCCGTCTGAGAAGTGACCGCAGGAAATTAGGTCTATAACTTCTTTAAGTTCGGAATTAGAGTTGTAATAGTCACGGGGATTATAACCCTGAGCTTTGATTTCGTAAACTTCGGGGGTGGTAAGTCCGCAAAGGAAGAAGTTTTCTGCACCGACTTCTTCACGAATTTCTACGTTTGCACCGTCTAGGGTACCGATAGTCAATGCACCGTTCAGGGCAAATTTCATGTTACCAGTACCGGACGCTTCTTTCCCTGCTGTGGATATTTGCTCTGAGAGTTCGGATGCAGCATAAATATGTTGACTCAGGGAAACATTATAGTTTGCCAGGAATGCAACTTTTAATTTTCCTTGTAAACTGGGATCGTCATTAACAATTGCTGCGACTGAGTTAATCAATTTAATGATTAATTTTGCTATAAAGTAACCCGGTGCTGCTTTTCCTCCAAAAATAAACGTCCGGGGGAGAATATCTGCTCCTGGGTCTCGTTTGAGTCGGTTGTACAGGGTAATAATATGAAAAACGTTGAGTAACTGCCGTTTGTACTCGTGTAGTCGCTTCACCTGTACATCGAATAATGAGTTAATATCGATGCTGATTTTATTGCTTTTCTCGATGTATTCAGCTAAGTCTTTCTTATTAGCTTGCTTTATTTCCTGCCATTCTTTTCGGAATTGGGGATCGTCAGCAAATGGTTCTAGCTTTCTGAGTTCATCGAGGTTTGTAATCCAAGCTTCACCTATTTTATCTGTAATCAAATGAGAAAGTCGAGGATTACCCAATAATAACCAGCGACGGGGAGTCACACCATTGGTTTTGTTGATAAACTTATCTGGGGTAAGTTCGTAAAAGTCTTTAAGTACGTCTTGCTTAAGTAATTTGGTATGTAGTGCTGCTACTCCATTGATTTTATGACTGCCGACACAGGCTAAGTTTGCCATGCGGACTTTCTTCTCGTTTCCTTCTTCTACTAGGGAAAGTCTAGATAAACGTTCATTATCACCAGGATAGCGTTTTCTGACTTCACTAAGAAAACGGAAGTTGATTTCGTAGATAATTTCCAAGTGTCTGGGGAGCAGACGACCAAATAAACCTACAGACCAGCGTTCTAAAGCTTCTGGTAGTAAGGTATGGTTGGTGTAAGCAAAACATTTACGAGTAATGCTCCATGCTTTTTCCCACTCTACTTCGTGAACATCAACCAGCAGACGCATCAGTTCTGCAATACCGATTGATGGATGGGTGTCATTTAGCTGGATAGCTGCTTTCTCATGGAGATTATCGAGGGTTTTGTAGGAGTTATAATGACGACGAATTATATCTTGTAGGGAACAGGAAACAAAGAAATACTGCTGTTCTAAACGTAATTCTTTTCCCTGAACGGTATCGTCATTGGGATAAAGTACTTTGGAGATATTCTCGGAGAACATCTTATTACTTACAGCACCCAGGTAATCCCCAGCGTTAAAGGCATCTAAATCAAATTCATGACTTGATTCAGCTTTCCACAAACGTAAAATGTTAACTGTATTTACGCCATATCCTGGAATTGGCGTATCGTAAGGAACTCCAGATATTGTATGCTCTGGTATCCAGTTTACCTGATATCTTCCCCTATGGTCTGTATAAGTTTCCGTATGACCACCAAATTTCACCTCAGTACAGTATTCAGGACGGGACAATTCCCAGGGATTACCAAAGCTTAACCATTTATCAGGATTTTCTGTTTGCCATCCGTTACGAATTTCTTGCTCGAAGATACCAAATTCATAACGAATACCGTAACCAACTGCGGGAATTTCTAAGGTTGCTAGAGAGTCCAGATAGCAAGCTGCAAGTCTACCTAAACCACCATTACCCAGACCTGGTTCATGTTCTCTTTCGAGAATATCATCTAAATCTAATCCGGATGTACGTAACACGTCCCGGACTTTTTCATACAAACCAAGATTAATTAAACTATTACCTGTATAGCGACCCATCAAAAATTCTGCACTCAGGTAGTATACGACCTTCGCTTGTTCTTTGATGTGGGTTCTAGCAGTTTGAATACGTCGCATCATTAAGCGATCGCGGACGCTAAAGGCAACTGCCATATAGTAATCATGAAGGGTCGCAAGCTGGTCATCTTTACCCTGGTTGTAACGAAGATTATCAGCGATCGCTCTTTTGAGGGTTTCTTCACTTACTCCAGTTCTATCGTCTTCAACTCTTATTTCAACTGCATCAGTTGTAGGAAATTGAATGTTTTGTTGCGGTAGTGCGGAAGAATCCTTTGAAAAGGACTTGCTACTCATTTGGTTTTCGCCTATGTGGGTATTGTATGATTTCTTATCAACTATATACTTGCGAGAGTGTATAAAGTTTCAAGTTCTATTAATAGTTGAGATATCATAACTCAGTTTAAATTGTTTTTTATTCTACTTGCTACTCATAAAAACGATCCCCATATAAAGCTTTAAATGTAAATTTACTTTTCCACCTATTTTTTACTATTTCTTAAGCTTTGATCATTGAAAAACTTGAAAAGGGGTCTGAGGAATCCCTTATAATTCTATACCAATTTGATTAAACCCTAGAGACTTTTCATTAGACCTCTCTACTATTGAATGTGTTGCAATCACTTTTTGATTTGGCATTACGCCTTTTTTTATTCTACTTCTGCTCCCTACAGGGTTTAGTTCAACATTGTGAGGGAGCAGAAGAATAAAGTCTCTAAGGATTACCTCTCAAAAATTTCTCACATTCTAGATTGAGTTTGGGGTAACATACCCCAATTCTTCAAACATAAGTAAATTTTTGCTTATCCAAGCAGTATTGCTTCTAATCCCACTTCCAGTCACTAATTTGTGGCATATCTTGACCATGTTCTCTGACATAGTGTTTGTGTTCAATAAGTTTATCCTGGAGGGTTTGCTTAACATAAGCAGCTGAAGAACTTAGTTCTGTAACTCTCTCAATAACGTCTATAGCCAGATGAAAGCGGTCCAGGTCGTTCATCACTACCATGTCAAATGGGGTGGTAGTAGTTCCTTCTTCCTTATAGCCTCTAACATGTAAATTCTTGTGATTATTACGACGATAGGTTAAACGATGTATCAACCAAGGATAGCCGTGAAAGGCAAAGATAATTGGTTTGTCGATAGTAAATATACTATCAAAGTCTTTGTCGCTTAAACCGTGGGGATGCTCGCTATCTGGCTGTAAAGTCATTAAGTCAACAACATTAACTACTCTAACTTTCAATTCTGGTAAGTGTTTCCTTAGAATATCTACAGCTGCTAAGGTTTCTAGGGTCGGAACGTCTCCAGCACAAGCCATAACTACGTCAGGTTCGCTTCCTTTGTCGTTACTTGCCCATTCCCAAATACCCACTCCTTTAGTACAGTGTTTGATTGCTGCATCCATATCTAAGTATTGCAGTGAAGGCTGCTTTCCAGCAACAATTACATTTACATAGTGACGACTCTGTAAGCAATGATTGGTAACTGAAAGCAGACAGTTAGCGTCGGGTGGTAAATAAACTCTGACTATCTCTGACTTCTTGTTAATTACATGGTCAATAAAACCGGGATCCTGGTGAGAAAAGCCATTGTGATCCTGTCTCCAAACATGACTTGTCAATAGATAATTTAAGGATGCAATAGGTCTACGCCAAGGAATATCTAAGGTAGTTTTCAACCATTTAGCGTGTTGGTTGAACATAGAGTCAATTATATGAATAAATGCTTCGTAGCAGGAAAAATATCCGTGACGACCTGTCAATAAATATCCTTCTAACCAACCTTGACAAGTATGTTCGCTGAGTATTTCCATTACCCTACCGTCAACAGCTAGATTGTCATCATAATCTAACTTTTTGGCAACCCAAGTTCGGGAAGTCACATCCATGACATCAGCTAAACGGTTTGATGCTGTTTCATCGGGTCCAAATAAGCGGAAGTTTTTACTATCTAAGTTAAGTTTCATCACATCCCGCAGAAATTTTCCAGAAACCCTAGTTGCTTCAGCTATTTCTCTCCCTGGTCTCCTGACATCTACTCTATAGTCACGGAAATCAGGCATTTTTAATTCTCGCAGCAGAATACCGCCATTTGTATGGGGATTGTCTCCCATACGGCGTTTTCCTAATGGTGCAAGTTCAGCTAACTCTGAAATAAACTTACCATTCTCATCAAAGAGTTCTTCTGGTCTATAACTCTTCATCCAGTCTTCCAGAAGTCTTAGATGAGAAGGCTTTTCAGCCATTTGTGAAAACGGAACTTGGTGCGATCGCCAAAAATCTTCGGTCTTTTTCCCTTCTACTTCCTTTGGTCCTGTCCACCCTTTGGGACTGCGCAATATAATTATCGGAAAATGTGATTGCTCCTTAACACCATTTTTACGAGCATCTGACTGTATTTCTTTAATTTCATGAATAGCTGTATCCAAAGTTACAGCCATTAGCTGATGCATTTCTGCTGGTTCGGAACCTTCGACAAAATAAGGTTTATAACCGTAACCAATAAATAAGCTTTGTAACTCTTCATGACTCATTCTTGCCAATATTGTCGGATTGGCAATTTTATAACCATTTAAGTGTAAGATCGGCAGTACTGCACCATCGCGAGCGGGATTTAAAAACTTGTTAGAATGCCAGCTAGCTGCGAGGGAACCTGTTTCGGCTTCCCCGTCACCAACTACGCAAGCAACTATTAAATCTGGGTTATCGAAAGCAGCACCATAAGCATGGGAAACAGAGTAACCTAATTCTCCACCTTCATGAATCGATCCCGGAGTTTCGGGTGCAACGTGAGAAGGAATCCCACCAGGGAATGAAAACTGTTTGAAGAGTTTTTTCATTCCTTCTGTATCCTGAGAGATATTAGGATAATACTCGCTATAGGTTCCTTCTAAATAAGTGTTTGCAACTAAACCTGGACCACCATGACCTGGTCCTGCGATGTAAATCATATCCAGGTCTTGTTGTTTAATTACTCGATTGAGGTGAGCATAGATAAAGTTTAAACCTGGTGTTGTACCCCAGTGACCGAGAAGTCTTGGCTTGACGTGTTCTAATCTTAGTGGTTCTCTAAGAAGAGGGTTATCAAGTAAATAAATTTGACCAACAGAAAGATAATTTGCAGCTCGCCAATAGGCGTTTATTTTACGTAATTCTTCTTCTGTTAGTGGTTTTTCTCCCAGTCCTTTTGTTGATAAAGACTTTGCTACTGTCATTCTTCTACTCCTTACAATTGAATTTGTAATTTATAAATCTAAATGCTTGATTCTCAAGACTTTGGCTGTACATTTTTAGCCTTAGTCTTCAGAACATCTATATTTTGAGATATGAGATATCTGTAATATCTATATTTTGAATAATTGAGTTCAGCAATCGCCAAATTCAGGGCTAATTCTATTGCTTATTTTTCCTATTTGAAAAACGAGATCACTTAGATTTACATAATCATCTATATTTCAAATGCATCATTCAAAATCAAAATATAAAAATCACTTTTAAACATCTATAACTCATGTTTAAATAAATGTGCAAAAAATATGCAAAAAGACATACTCAAAAAGATGTATTCAAAAAAATATAACTCAATTAATACTAACTAATATGTGGAAATTCGGCTCCTCTTTTAACTAAGGGCACTTTACATTTCATTTACCAAATTTTCCCATATAGGTAAGTGCAAGTTACACCGATAATTGTCAAATACAACCTCTACACTTACTCTCTCAATTTTCAAGAAAATAAAAAATATACTCTATACAAACATTATAAGTGTAAACAATTAAATGAATAATTTTTGTCAGCTATTGATAGAGTAATCAACTACGAATTTAGCATAAAATCAAAATTAATATACCATAATTAACCTAATTTTAACTTTCACAAATCAACTGAGATAGTAAGTTATAAATTCATGAAAATAACTTATGATTACCATTGATAATATATCTACTCCAGAATATAGACAGAAGAGTTTTATCTTACTTTCTAATATAAATCTACATTATGAAGACTGATATGATACTCTTGCTAAATATACAAATATGGTGCACTCTTATTTGGAAAACTGTCTTTTAAAGGAAACTATTTAATTATAGTTATAGAGTCAATTTACTTTTCTTGCTTGCTCGATCCAACTATCAAACTGTTCCTGATTGTCAGATATCCATTGCTCTGCCTGACGACGAATTCGTTCTGGAGTGTTTTTACCTTTTTTCATCAGATAGTTCTGAGCGCTAATATCCTTGGCTGGAATTTTAACTAACTCAAAAAAACGTCGTGCAGAAGGGTTTTGGTCTGCAAATTTTTTATTAACTAAAATTTGAATCTGATTTACTGGATATCCAAGATTCTTGCCATCAACTATAGTTGTAACCTTTGAATTTATTGAGGCTTTATCTAAAGATTTTTGCTGTTTTGGAGGTAAAGATAAAAAAGGAACTTCTAACCAATCTACATTTTTTCCTGGCACTAAGGCACCACCAACCCAATATGGTACCCAAGTAAAATATAAAATTGGTTTTTTTTGTTCTGATCTTTTAATAGTTTCATTTATTAAAGTATTATAATTACCTTTGTCATGCTCCACAGTATTACGGAGATCATATACCTCTATGTGATGGTCAATTGCATCTTGGCAAGCCCAACCAGGATTACAACCAATTAGGTTTGCTTTGCCATCTCCATCTGTATCAAAAATCTTGGCAATTTCTGGATCTTTAAGTTGCTCAAGTTTGGTAATACCGAATTCTTCAGCAGACCTCTTATCAATTAAATACCCTTGAATAGCTCGATCGGATAAAACACCTACTCGTACCACTTTCTCTTCGTCTAACTGAAGATTTCCTTGGGGGTACCAATATGTAGGGGTGTAATCAAGATAATCCGCCGCGATCGCTTGATGAATGATATCGTTATCTGTCTCTGCACCTGGTATGACATCGTATCCGAGTTTCTCTAGTCCAATATTAATTATTTCGGTCTGAAACAATTCTTCTAGTACACCATATGCAGGACGTACAGTTACTCCCTGACCTGGTTGCTTGCGGTCCGAAAAGCAACTAACTTGAGTTAAAAGTAAAGTTACTATCGTAAATAATTGTATTTTTTTTTGATATTTTTTAACATCCATAACTTGTGAAAAGGCATAACAAAACCAGAAGGAGCGATTTTACAGCCTTAAGCCCTTGATATGTAAACTTTATTTGTAACAAGATTTACTAATCGATAATTTTACCAAAAATACTTAAAAAGTCAAAGAAGTCTCGCAGATTATATTTTTCTAAAAATCCTGCTTCATCTCTTACAATAAATCAAAAAAATAATTGATAAAAGTTGCTACATGCTCTATTTTTACCAATAAAAATTGAGAGTTTAAGAAAAATAATTCAAAATATTTTTATCATTATCAAATTCAACCGTTTAGAAGATTTGCTTACCAAGAATTGAAGATATTTTAAAAATATACTTTGTGCCATAAAAAATAATATATGTAGCGATAAAATATTTTTTATTCAGACTCTATATCATAGTATTTATTAATTAAATCGACTTTTGTCGAATTTATAATCTTTCCTAAAATGCCCGAAAAATCTATATTTTAATTTCAATTTATTCAATCTCAAACATGAGCATCAGAATAGACAGGAGTAAAATCTGTTCATAATCTCATATTTGATTTAACAAAAAATAATTGATAATAAAAACTATTTGACTGAATAATCTATGAATAATGTAATATTTTTAATTTGAATATTTACTCAGAGGGTGTTTATAAAGTACTTCTAAAATAAGATTTATTATGGCTATGCAAGAATTTCCCATAAAGCACCCTACAAGAATTTTATTTTATTTTATTTTATTTTATATTTATAAATACCCTCTAAGCTCACAATAATTATTTTTATTATTTTGAAAATTACCTTTGATTTGATAGTTCATAAATACTAAGCTGCTACGCATCTAATTTGTATATTCATGATTAAATGAGCGGAATGTGGGAAAATCTTATTCCTTCTGCCTCCTGCCTTCCGCCTTGCTGTTGTGCCTTTTTAATCCACGACAACTTATTTATTCATCATCTGATTAGTATTTATTAACTTATGACACTTAGGTTCGGGAATATGGGATAATAGTGAAATGACGAACATATTAATACATTACATTTTCGACACTTAGATTTACATTAAATAAATTATGAAAATAGATACTATAAAAATTCAAGAATTAAATATTTATGAACATCATATAGAAATCAATTATGGTGCAGATCGATTTAAATTCACAACAAAGATTTTTTATCATGATATTTATTTTTCGGAACTAAAAGAGAAATATCATGAATCAACTATTAATAAAATTGCTGCCTATATTGCTTTATTTGAGGGAATGAAATTATGCTCATTGTTTCCTAAATACTATGATATTTCGGCAGTCGCTAACTATTTAGACTCAGAAGCAATAAAGCTTTTTACAAAAATATATGAAGGTGTATTCGCTCAACATTGGTATGAGAATAATACAACTGATTACAAAGGTCCCGAACTCATCCATCCAGGAGTTAATTTAGGGGATACAGGGGTCGTCAATTCAATACGTGGACATGACAATATCATACTTACAGGCTGTGGTGGAGGAAAAGATAGTATTGTAGCAATGAAAATGTTGCAGAAAGCAGATATTTCCTTTGCATCAATGCAATATTCACATAGCGTGTATGGTAAAGCTGATATACAGCACAATTTAATTTCTGGATTATTAGAAGAAGCTCAACCAGTTAAAAGTCATAAAATCTCTATTTATGATGACTTTAATGATTACCCATTTCTAAAACTATATTTCCCCGAAAATTCTGGAATTACAGTTCCTGAAACACCAGTTTCTATTTTTGAATCATTATTTTTAGCCTTATATTGGGAATATAAATATTTATGTTTAGCTCATGAAAAAAGTGCCAATACCGGTAACTTATTTTGGCAAAAATTGGGTAGAGAAGTTAATCACCAATGGGGTAAAGGTTACGAAGCAGAAAAAGAGTTAAATATATTTATTCAAAACCATCTCCTTTCTAATTTTACCTACTTCAGCCTATTACAACCGATATACGACTTTCGCATTTTCCAAAAAGTAGCCCAATATCCAGAAGTACTACCATTAATTCATTCTTGTAATATTAATAAGCCCTGGTGTAAAAAATGTGCTAAATGTGCTTATGTTTGGTTAGGTTTAATGTCTGTTTTCAGTCCAGAATCTGTAAATGCAGTATTTAAATCAAATCTGTTTGATGATGATGACTTGTTACCTATATTTGAACAGATGATTGGATTATCAGAACATACACCATTTGAATGTATTGGTGAAATAGATGAGAGTCGTTTATTTATGAAGAGATGTTTGGAAAAAGGTTTATCAGGAGCGGCATTAGATATATTTAGTCAAAATGTTTTATCAGATAGTTCAATTGATTGGCAAAATATAGAGCAAAAATATAATCACGTCTATGGAGACGAACACGCTATTCCCGAATGGGTATTTGAAAGAGTAAAAGAACTACTTTAAAAGCATATTTTTACAGTCAAAAATATTTAATCAAAAATATTTAAATACCTTTCCAAATTCTGATGGTTCCATCATAACCAGAACTGTATAGCTTACTGCCATTACTACTAAAAACAACAGAATAAACAAATCCAATATGTCCAGTAAGCTTTTGAATAGAATTACCTGTAGAAAGATTCCAAATCCGAATAGTATTGTCATAGCTAGCGCTAGCTAATTTCTGTCCATCAGAGCTAAAAGCAACACTTGCAACTACAAAAGAATGACTCTTAAGGGTACGCTCTAATATTTGATTCCTCAGATTCCAAATACGAATATTCTTATCGTAACCCCCACTTGCTAATCTTTGTCCATCTGGACTAATTGCAATACTCAAAACCCTACTATTATCGTCTTCTAATTGATGAATAGGTTCATTTGTGTTCTTGCTTAAATCCCAAATCCGAACAATTCCATCATTACCACCACTAGCTAATATATTTAGATTGGGAGTACTAAATACTAAACTGTTTACACGAGCAGTTCCATCCCGCAAATCAGTAATTTTCTTTCCTGTGAAGAGGTTCCAAATCGTAATATTTCCATCATCGCTACCACTTGCGAATCTCTGTCCGTCTGGACTAATTGCAATGCTCACAACCCGTGCAGAACCACTTTTAAGGGAAGAAATAATTTGCCTTCCAATAGCAATATTCCAAACCCTAATAGTTCCATCACCGCTACCACTAACTAGTATCCGACCATCTGGACTAATTGCAATGTCATTCACTCTACCACTATGGGCAGTAAGATTATATTTTAATTCATTGGTCTTCAAATCCCAAATTTTTATAGTCCCGTCATAATTACCACTGACTAATATCTGTTCATCTGGACTTTTAGCCAGACTAAGAACCGCAGCAGAATTGCGAATCACCCTGGTTTCTAAACCGTTTCCGGAAAAGATGATATCCTGTATTGGATATTTATTATATAGAAATCCTGCTATACCTAATAGCAGAATAGCACTACCGATAAAAAAGACTTTTTTAAATTTTGTATTAGCTTCTCTATAATTTGTTCTTTTTGTAGTAATAGAAGTCAGATGCAGTATATTGGATAATAGTGAAGATTGTTGTTCTTGATGAGAGTATTTTTCAATTTCAGATAATCTTCCTAAGGCGATACTGCAATTCGCAGGACGTTCAGTAGGTAAATTAGCCATCAGATCGTCAATAAAATCTGCTAGCATTGGCGAGATATGGGAAGATGTGGAGCGCCAATTTAGTTTATCAATATTGGGATCATAGAAAGTAAGCGGATATTTACCTGTGAGCAAAAATACGAAAGTACGTCCCAAGGCAAAAAAATCTGATTGGGGTACAGTATGACCATTTTCCTGTTCTCTTGGAGAATAACCCCGGGAATATGCAATAGTACCTGGTTTTAGCGTATTTTGACTTGCCATAAAAGTGGCAGTAATTTCTTTGACGATGCCAAAATCAATTAATACTAGTTCCCCATTTGGTCGTAGCATGATATTTGCTGGCTTAATATCTCGATGAAAAAAGCGTTTCTTATGTACTTTGTTAAGAATTGTTGTCAGGTCAATCAGCCATTTGATAGCTAATTTTTGATTAATGGGTTTTCCCCGTTTTTCTAACCAAGCTTGTAGATCGCTCCCTTCTATTTTTTCCATCACCAAACAATGCAAGGGTTCTCGATCTGCCTTTATGCTACAGGTAAAGTATCCGTTCTCATCGACTTTAGGAATACCTTTATAATTGAGTTGCTTGAGGACTTTTGCCTCTTGTTGAAATAAGCAGACGGCTTTCTTGTCATTTAGATACAGTACTTTCAGAACCTTCTCAATTCCTGTCTCGTCTACTACTTCATAAGTTAACCCAAACCCACCACCCCCTAATTTTCGCAATACACGATATGTTCCTTCCAGAAGTAACTCTGATCCACAATATTGGCAAAATAAATCCTTGTCTGAGTTCTGGGGGTGCGGACATTCAGGGTTTATGCAGTAACTCATAAAATCAATTACTTGTTTTAGGTAAAAAAATATACTATATGCAGAAATAAATTTACAATGTAAATGATATAAAATAATATGTGTCTGAAAGCAGTAATGATTAGAAATGGGGATAAAAATCTATTCTCATCATATGTCCATTTAATGTATAGCAGTAGCCATTTATATTAAGATATTTTTTGTGGCTCATTGCCCATTTCCCTTTGCCCATAAATTAGTACATGATGTCCCATCCTTATATGTCTATTGCTATAGTATTAAATTTAAAAGTAAATCGATACTCAGCACCCTAATGATCAAAGACCTAGGTAAAACAGTTGATGAAAAACCTTTGTTCTCATAATAAATTAGTTATATTTCAATACGATTCAGTTAACAAGAAATCTGATTTTTTGTGATGCTCAAAGGTTTATTATTGCGTTCAACCAACAATTAAAAGTAATCTCAATTGTAAAGCTTATATGAACCGTAGTGAGTTATATTTTCCATTCTAATACTCCGCCAACGCAACTTGTGGGGAGTTTATCGTAAAAGCAAAAGTTATTTTCTGTGGAGAGCTTCTGGCTCCCTTGTGCTCAGCAGAGGGCGAAACCCCACAATTACAAATGTATCACCCTTTGTAATTAGCGGGAAAGAGTACTAAAACAGGTTTCTTACCTAAATCTCCAATAAACCAGATGGGGGAGCAATTTCGATTCTTTGAGACTTCAAATCAACCACAGGAGCGATCGCTTCCACGAAAGGTATTAGAACTGTCTTCGGAGGTAACTTTTTCCCTTTCTTGCTGACCCTATTCTCTGGTTGTTTATCTAACTCCACTTCTAGTAAATCATTACCAGCAGCAATTACATCAACTACTTTCCCTAAAAGCTCCCCAGATTCCTGAACAAAGACAGATACCCCAATTAAATCAACCACATGATACTCACCAGGAGCAAGTTGGGGGCGATCGCTTTCGGGAACCAGTAACTTAGAACCCCTTAATTCTTCGACCTGGTGACGACTATCAAAACCAGCTAAGCTAATCACATAAAGCTTTTTCCCTTCCAGGAACCGTCCCTTCTGTAACTCCACAGTTTCAGGTTGAGTTGCACCTTCCCTTAATAACCAACGAGTTCCCGGTATCTCAAAACGCTCAGGAAAGTCTGTCTGTGGATAAACCCTCATTTCCCCGTATAAACCTTGGGGAGCAACTATTTTACCAATCTCAATCCAATTATCCATTACCACTACCCATTACCAACCATTATGCCTTGATATACCTCATGAGTTACTTTAGCTAACCTCTGCATCGCAGTCACAATTTCTTGATTAGTTCCAGTTAAACTGATACGCAGACACTGATGCTTATGATCCCATGCTTCCCTTAAACCAGGGAAAAACGTACTACCAGGAACAGCAATCACACCTACTTTTTTCAATTCTTGATAAAATTCCCAATCAGTTATCGGTAAATCTTTCAACCATAACCAAGCAAAAATTGCACCTTCACCACGATGTAAAAACCAAGGTAAACTTTTAGGCATAGCACTATCTAAAGTACTTTCTAATACAGTAAACTTATCTTGATAAAATGGGCGAATAATCGTCTCACTGATTTGTGCTAAAGTACCAGAACTAATTGCACGGGATGCGATCGCTTGTCCGTATCTTGAAGGATGAATGCATAAGTTAGTTTGAAAGCTTTCTAGAACCTGAATAATCTTTTCACTACCAATTGCAATACCGATACGTTCTCCTGGTAATCCTGCTTTTGATAAACTCATGCAGTGAAGGATATTTTCTCCAAATACTGGAGACATATTAGTAAAATTCAGTGCAGGGAAGGGTGGAGCATAGGCAGAATCAACTAATACAGGGATATCTAAAGGTGCAGCAAGTGCAGCAATTCTATTTACTTCCTCATTAGTCAGGACATTTCCTGTAGGATTGCAAGGACGAGAAAATATTACACAACCGGTATTTTCATTAATCGATAAATGACTAAAGTCAGGACGATATTTAAATCTGTGGGTTGAAGCGTTTATATCTAAGGTCGGCTTATAAGCAAGTAATGCTTCTGGAACTAAGCTTACACCACCGTAACCAGTGTAATCGGGACTCAGGGGTAGAACAATTTCTTTGATTTTTCCTTCGTCCGTGTATCCCCCCAAAGCATTTGCGGCATAAAAATATAAACTTTGGCTACCGGGAGTAAGTAAAATATTACGGGAGTTTAATTGCAAATCGTAACGTTTATTGAAATCACTTACCACAGCCTCAATCAATGGTGTATAACCTTGTGAAGAACCATAGCGACAAACAACCTCACCATATTCTGGACTTGCTAATAATTCAGCCGTACAGTCACGCCATAGTTGCTCTACTTCGGGCAAAATTAAAGGGTTTCCCGCACTAAGATTTATTAATTCTTTTCCAGCATTGTTCTGTAGAGTTTCAATAATGTCCTTCATAATAGCGCGAACGCCAGTAAGATTAGACATTTGAGTACCGATTTTAGTGAGTGCAGGATTCATAAGCTACCAGTTTGTCGATGAGAACTAAGTCATTACGATGACAGTTTTAGTACCAAAATTTATTAAGAAATATTTACTATAAGCCAATATAGTTAGGATTTAAGATTAAGAAATTTTCCGTAATTGAAATTACCATGACATCGTTAATATATTGTAGGGGTGCAACCTTGCGCCCTCATAATTGGTAAAATTATCTTCTGTGAACCACCTCAGATAAAATTTTTATATTTTATATAGATTTGTAAATTGTTAGTCCAAATCCTTTGGGATTTGCTTTTTATGCCTCTACCCTTTCAGAATAAGAGGATCATATGCACCCTCACATTAAAATTGATATAAGGTTTTTCATATTAATTACTTATTTTATAGGAATTAGTCTACCTTCCAAACTTCTATCCCTCTAGAATGCATCCTCTGTGTCCAATTAAATACAGGTTTAAATTTTTTCTACATATATTTGCTGATGTCAAAGTTCTAGCTTATACACTTTAATAATTAACATTTACATATTTACTGAGTTTACATTTATCATTCTTGATCTGATGAGTTTTGTCTAGAAACCATTATTCCTATATTTCTTAGTTAATGCTATGTGATTCTTTAAATGTGTTAAAAAGTAATTCCTAGTTACGTAATTTCTTAATCTTCAAAATATGATTTTTTAGTAAAAATGGATACAAAAATCAGCGTTTGCACTCTACCTGACCTACAACAATCTCAGATTTCTGTTCATATTCCCAAGGCTAATAATTTTTTTATTATGCCTACGAGTCTTTTAAATTTTCCATTAGAAGCAGGGCAAAAATTTAATTTACAGCCAGTTTCTTGGGAGCAGTTTACAGATACATTAGCTAAATCAAATAAAAATCGCTCATCTAGATTTGCCTATGCCAATATGGTTTTAGAGATTATGGCACCTTTAGAAAAAAATGAGAAATTAAAAGTTCTAATTACAGAACTTATTAAAGTTTTATTGAAGTCTCAAAATAAACCTTGGGAAGCATTTGAATCAATTACTTTTAAGTATGATAATTTACAAGTAGCATTAGAACCGGAAGTTTGTTTTTATATCCAAAAATATCAACATATTATTGGTAAAAACAAAGTAAATTTAACTAAAAAATCTGCACCCAATTTAGCATTAGAAACAGATAATATCTCAACCACAAAATTAGCTGCTTATGCTGCACTACAAGTTTCAGAATTATGGATTTATTCTAATGGTAAATTAAGAATAAATGTTTTAATGAATGGCGAATATACTAATTTTCAAACTTCACCAACTTTTGGTGGTGTTGTAGTTTCTAGACTGATTCCTCAATATATAGAACGCTCAAAAATAGTTGGTATAGAGAAAACTTTAGCTGAATTTGAGTTATCTATTAAGAATGATAGATCCTCGCTAAGTAAGTGAAGCTCTGTATACCAATATTATTCAGGCAAGTAAAAATATTCACCTTTGTTGGATTTTGCTATTGCTCTATCCAACAAATATTTCACACAAACATTTACCTTTGTTAGATTTACCAAAGATACATCGATAATGAAGTGACCTTTAATAACTTTTTATCTTATTTAAATAAGGTTCTAATAAATCTATAAGCTGTTGAGTCCTTTGAGTAACCCCTTTAGCATTTAAATGATACATTGAGTCATAGAATAATGACTTATTATACATAAAGTCTTGAGGCTCACCAATCATGGGAACTTTGAGATTTTTATAGAATTCTTTTATACTATCAAAATATTTCTCTGTAGCCTTTGTATTGTATTCTTCAAAATAAATTGTATTTGGCCATGTTGCCAATACATTAATATTGTTTTCTCGACACCATTTAATAAACTTAGCTATACTTTTCATTCCATTTGTATCTGTAACATTACCGGTAATTTTTAAAGGTTGAAATGTGTCAACAATATCCAACTTTTTTTGATTACTAGTTGTATCACCGTACTTGTTAATCTTTTTAATATTAGATTTTTGAATTGAATTATTCTTATTCTTACTCTTCTTTTCTTGAATAACGGATACTATATTGTTAATCAATTTCCAAAAAGATATACCCCCTATCATAGAAAATTGAGTTACTGGATCGATTCTTTTTAAATAATTCATATCATAAGCTAATACATATTCAATTAATTGTTGGTTGGGTATACCATTATCTTGATAATGTAAATATTCTAAAGGTAAGAGAACTGTATCACCCGGTTTAGCCCAAGTACGAGCATTATGTAATATATAATCTACACCAAAGGTAACTATAGTACCTCCATTTGCACAAAGAAATCCTGTCTTGTCGTGAATAGTTTTACAACTGATACCATATACTGAATTAGAACCAGAGATTATCAGCAATCTCTGCCCTTTTACTGAATTAACAATCTGAGATTTGAGTGCAATAAACTCATGACGTCCGCGTGTTGATTTATTCGGTAAAAAAATTTGAGAGGATACCAATAATAGAAAAATCATGCAGCATACCATGAAGCTCGCAAAAAATGAGCGAACATATCTTTTATAGAACATTATTATTTGAGTTAGAAATTAAAGTATAAAAATTCGCTATCAGGTACTTCTAAAATAAATTTTATTGTAAAGAACATCAAACATCCTAATATAATGCCAAATATATTATTAGGTTTCCATTTGAAGCGTTTCCAGAATGACTCAATAGGTGTTTGAATATGCTTATTTGAATCGTAATCTAGTGTAGAGTCTTTACCTTCTATCCATTGTTGTGTATTCGGCGCAAACCAAGCAATTATCAGTAAAGAAATAATCCATAAGATAGATTTTTTAGATAATGAATCTGATATAAATACACCATTCAAACCAAACATTCCTTTTAAAATTATGAAAGCAGAATTCATACTTTCTGCACGAAAAAAAACCCAAGCAGTTACAACTGCAATAAAGGTTAAAACATAACCAAAGCTTTTATCTAACCAGTGGGTATTTTGCAAATCATGTTTTAAATATTTCCGTAATGAACGCCATTGATGATTAATAATAAGATAGACTCCATGCAATCCACCCCAAAAGACAAAAGTCCAACCAGCACCATGCCACAAACCACCTAGCAACATGGTGATTAATAAATTAGAATTACGACGAATTTCACCTTTACGACTACCACCAAGAGGGATATAAAGATAGTCTCGTAAAAAGTTAGATAGAGTAATGTGCCATCTTCGCCAAAAATCACTAATACTCATAGCTTTATAAGGAGAATTAAAGTTAATTGGTAGTTTAACTCCAAACATTCTACCTATACCAATAGCCATATCCGAATAGCCAGAAAAGTCAAAATAAAGTTGCAGTGTATAAGCTAAAGCCCCAACCCAAGCTTCAGCAAAAGTGGGTGTTTTACCTTGTAATGCTGCATTAAATATTGGAGTTGCATAAACAGCAATATTATCTGCAAGCACAACTTTCTTAAATAGACCCAAACAAAAAATAGTGATTCCTATCGCCATATTTTCGCTATTAAATCGATAAGTAGATTTAGTTGCAAATTGAGGCATCACTTCTTTATGATGCACTATTGGACCAGCAATTAGTTGTGGGAAAAAAGTTACAAAAAGACAATAATCTAGAAAATTATATTCTTTAGTTTCTCCTTTATAAGCATCTATTAAATAGGCTATTTGTTGAAAAGTAAAAAATGATATTGCTAAAGGTAAAATAATATTTTTAAAATTAAAATTAATTCCTAAAAAATCACTAAAGGCAGATAAAAAGAAATTCGCATATTTAAAATAGGCAATAAGTGCTAAATTTGTAATTATTCCTATAGTTAATATTAATTTTTTATAGAGAATATTTTTGAAATCTCTTTTAAAACATGAACCAATTAAATAATTAAATATGAGAGAAAATACTAGTAATAACAGATAAGGTGGATTCCACCAAGAATAGAAACTTAAAGAGGAAGCAACAAGAAAAACTACAGCAAGTCTATATTTACCTAAATAACCAATCTGAAAAAATACAGTTAGAGTAATGGGTAAAAATAAAAATATAAATTCAGCAGAACTAAATAGCATTGATTACATATAACATTGGAGAGTTGAGCATAAATTGCGACACTTACAGTGTAAATTACCCCTTTGATACATCATGCTGTTGTCAGGGTATGTGCCTTAACCTATTTGATAATGTATTCTATTGCTTATTTTATACATTAAAAACCATGTATGTACTGAGATTGAAAATTCTGCGTTCAATTTTTCTAGGGATATATAGCATAGTTAACCAAATACCAACTTAAAATACTCTGCTTTAACTGCCTAGTACTCGACCAAGGCAAAATTGCCGGGTAAAGGCAGACAGGGGGAGAAACAACTTTTTCTTTTCACGAACAACCACGCAAAGTTCCCTGGGTGGGGTACTAGATAATACTCAAAGTTACGTCGTTATTAATTTATTTAAATTGCGTGAACAAACTTAGCTTTATGTGCAAAGGAATAATACAGTTTATTTCCATAAATTTACAAATTATTCTGTAACTGCTTGCCACTATAAACTCAGAATCAGAGTCTTACTTATTGGAGGATAGTAAATGAAAGTTAAGGCAGCAGTTGCTTTTGGATCAGGAAAAAAATTAAGTATTGAAACTGTGGATCTCCAAGGTCCACAAGTTGGTGAAGTGATGATAGAGATAAAAGCCAGTGGAGTATGTCATACTGACGCTTATACCTTATCCGGGAAAGACCCAGAAGGTTTATTTCCAACTATATTAGGACATGAAGGTGCCGGAGTTGTAGTGGAAGTAGGAAAAGGAGTCACAACTCTCAAAGAAGGCGATCGCGTAATTCCTCTTTACACTCCTGAATGTCGTCAATGTGAATATTGTCTCAATTTAAAAACCAATCTCTGTCAAGCGATTCGCTCTACTCAAGGTAAAGGGTTAATGCCAGACCAGACAAGTCGCTTTTCTATGGATGGTGATACACTATATCACTATATGGGAACCTCTACATTCGCTAACTATACAGTGCTCCCCGAAATTGCTGTTGCCAAAGTTCGTGAAGATGCACCTTTTGATAAGGTCTGTTACATCGGTTGTGGTGTAACTACAGGTATTGGTGCAGTTATATATACAGCCAAAGTTGAACCTGGTTCAAAAGTAGTAGTGTTTGGACTTGGTGGTATTGGTTTAAATGTCATCCAAGGTGCACGGATGGTTGGTGCAGATATGATTATTGGAGTAGATATTAATCCCGGAAAACGCTCTTTAGCAGAAAAGTTTGGGATGACTCATTTTGTCAACCCCAAGGAAGTTGAAGGGGATTTAGTGAAGTATTTGGTGGATTTGACCAAGGGTGGTGCAGACTACAGCTTTGAATGTATTGGTAATGTCAATGTCATGCGTCAAGCTCTAGAATGTGCTCATAAAGGTTGGGGTGAGAGTATTATTATCGGTGTTGCAGGTGCAGGGGAGGAAATTAGCACCCGTCCATTTCAACTGGTTACAGGAAGGGTTTGGAGGGGTTCGGCTTTTGGTGGTGCTAGGGGGCGTACAGATGTACCTAAAATCGTCGATTGGTATATGGAAGGGAAGATAAATATTGATGATTTAATTACTCATGTCATGCCTATTGAGAAGATTAATGATGCTTTTGATTTAATGCACAGGGGTGAATCTATTCGTAGTGTAGTAACTTTTGATTAATGGGAAAAATGATTTTCTTCAAATAGTTCTCAGAACATCATCCCAATCCCCATAGTATTGGCATAGTATCGGCAATAATACGGTCTAGTTAATTTAAGCGATACAAAAATTCTTGTGACTTTCACTAATTGCACCTCTTTTTATATTAGATCTCTGTGGGAAAGTAAGTTTTAATCCATGAATTATAAGGGTTTGAGATTAATTATCGGAAAGGTCTATTCGGTCTATCAAAATCAGCGATATTAAACCATTTCTTGTCTTAGTTCGTTTAAATTGACTTAACTTTGTGGAACATCTGAGTAAATGTATATTTTAATCATTACTTATTTGTTAAGTACAGTGACGTTACAGTAAAGAATAATTGATAAATAGTGAATAAACCCTGAAAAAAATAATTAGTTTTATTTGAAATTGATAAGATCGACTTTGTCACAATTAACTATGTCAGTGTTTTAAATATGAAAATTAGTGCCCGTAATACTCTTCAAGGTAAAATTAAAAAAGTTATTCCTGGAGTTGTAAGTACAGAAGTAACCTTAGAAGTCGCTCCCGGAGTTGAAATCACCTCTGTAATTACGAAGTCTTCTTCAGATAATTTAAATTTAACCGTAGGTAAAGATGCTTATGTAGTTGTTAAAGCTACAGATGTTATGATAGGGGTAGATTAAAGCTTCAAATTCAATAAGTAAAGTTAGTTGTTTATTAAAGTCATTTCCGCTCATTATTATTTACATAGAATTTGCTAACAAGCAAGTTTTTGGTTACAGGTTTTTGAAAATATTAGACTTGAGAAATATGAGGTTGATGTAATCTAGTAATAAGAGAGCATCAACCTAGTTTGTATTGAATTTAAGATTTTTTATATAATTTATTTTCTTTTTCTTACTTCTCGATACAGCAGATATTTTCAAGCTATTACCAACTTCTTTTATTTTTGTCGTATCTACTTTAAAATATTTTGTGACTAAAAAGTATAAAATAATCAATTGAAGTTTTCAATTTCATTTATTAATGTCTTTAAATCTAAAATCTGAATACAAAAGCTTTGGTGGTAAACTTGGATTTTACTCTCACATATCTACTAGCTGTAATAGCGAAATGAGCTTTGCAGTTTACGAACCACCACAGACTAAATTTGCTGCTGTACCAGTTCTCTATTTTCTCTCAGGCTTGACTTGTACTGAACAAAATTTTGTAACTAAAGCAGGAGCGCAAAAATATGCTGCAGAATATGGCTTAATGTTAGTTATACCAGATACCAGCCCTCGTAATACTGGAATCGCAGGAGAAGACGATGATTATGACCTTGGTACTGGAGCAGGTTTTTATATAAATGCAACAGCAAAACCTTGGTCTTCTCATTACCGAATGTATAGCTATATAGTAGAAGAATTACCTAATATAATTGCTGAAAATTTTTCTATTAGTATCGAAAAACAGAGTATTTTCGGTCATTCTATGGGGGGACATGGTGCTTTAATATGTGCTTTACGTAATCCGCAAAAATATAAATCGGTTTCAGCATTTGCACCAATTACAGCACCTATGCAGTCTCCTTGGGGACAAAAAATTTTTAGTCAATATTTAGGAGAAAATAAAGAAAATTGGCACAAATATGATGCGAATGAATTAGTAAAAAAAGGTGTTTTTCACGGTTCTATTTTAATCGATCAAGGAACTGCTGATAACTTTATGACCGAACAATTAATGCCAAATATATTTGAAGAAACTTGTGCCCAATTTAAACAACCATTAATATTGCGATATCAGAAAGATTATGACCATAGCTATTATTTCATTGCCTCTTTCATCGAAGACCATATTCGACATCATGCCAGCTTCTTGATATAAATCCAATACTATAATATCAATACAGCTAAATTAAAGTTACGCTTCGATATAAAATACCTTTAGCAATCTCTTATTTATATATTTCCCCTACTTCAATCCAGTTTCAGTACATACAGTTTGTAACTTCTTATCCCATGACTCTACTGGTAATTCTGGTAGATAGGCAAAGTCAAATGTAACCCCAATTGATGGCATGGATTCACACTGTGGCAAACTAAATAAACGATCGTAATAACCACCACCATAGCCTAAACGATAACCGTTATGGTCGCAAGCAACACAGGGGACTATAATTAAATCTACTTGAGAGAGTATGACCATTTGAGCATCAATAGAAGGTTCAGGAATACCATAGTTATTAGAAACTAGAGGTTGATTTGGTTCCCAAAAATACCAATGTAAGGACTTATCAACGCAGCGAGGAAAACCCCATTTCTTATTTTGATGTTGATGTCTAGAAATAAAAAGATTACTTAAATCTGCCTCCTTACGAAAGCTAAAATAAGCAAGAACTGTATTTGCTTGTGTAAACAAAGAAGAATTTTCTATGTGTTTACAAATGCGATCGCTTTTTTGAATCCATTCTGTTTGCAATAAAGAACGACGCTGATTTATCAGTAAATTCCGCAATTCTACTTTATTGTTTTGATACCTTTTGTCTTCCACAGTTGCTAAAAATTATTTTGTGATGAGATTGTATTTTAGCAATATCATATCAAACCAAAAAAAATTAAAAAACAGACAATATAATGGGAGCATCCACTTTCGGCGGATATACTTTTTTAAACCAACGATATAACTGGATTTCCGCTCACCAATAATCACGTTTCTTCCAAAAGTGGATGCTCCCAATATAATTGTCTGCACAAAAGATATGACTATGACTTAAATGCTCTAATAATAATTAGTATTCTAATAATTTACGCTACTGGTTGGGGAGCATGTTGACGATACCAATCAATAGTATTTTTAAGACCTTCCCTAAAGTCTACCTTTGCTGTAAAACCAAAAGCTTGCTTTGCTTTTTCTGTATCCAAACAACGACGTGGTTGTCCATTTGGTTTATCTGCATCCCAAACAATTTTACCGTCGAATTCCATTAATTCACAAATCAGAGTAATTAAATCTTTAATGGAAATTTCATAACCTGTACCTAAATTTACAGGTGCGGATTCATTATAAAATTGAGTGCCCATGACAATTCCTCGTGCAGCATCCTCAGAATAGAGAAATTCGCGGGTAGGACTACCATCACCCCAAACAGGAATTTCCTTTTCCCCGGCAATTTGTGCCTCATGAACTTTACGAATTAATGCCGGAATTACGTGAGAACTTCTAGTATCAAAGTTGTCTTCCGGACCATATAAGTTAACTGGTAAGAGATAAATACCATTAAAATTATACTGGGCTCGATAAGCCTCCAGCTGAACTAACAAGGCTTTTTTGGCAATTCCATAGGGAGCATTGGTCTCCTCTGGATAACCATTCCATATGTCATCCTCTTTAAAAGGCACTGGAGTAAATTTGGGATAAGCGCAGATTGTTCCAACACAAACAAACTTTTCTACCCCAGCTTCATAAGCTGCATGAATTAACTGAGTCCCCATCATCAGGTTGTCATAAAATAACTCAGCAGGCTTTTCCCGGTTTAAACCAATACCACCTACATGAGCAGCTAAATGAATAATAATATCCTGCTGCTTAGCTGCACGCTGACAGCTTTCCATCTGACGCAAATCGCAATCGCGCGATCGCGGTATGCTAATTTTATCTCGATCCGCACCAGCTTGACACAATTGCTCTATGACTTGATTTCCTAAAAAACCAGCTCCACCTGTGACAAGAATACGTTTATTTTTTAGCTCTACACCAGTCATATTTTCATCCTAGTCAATATAAATAGTAATATAGCAGCCACGGTTACTCCGCAGTGTAAAAACGGAGTAACTATAATCGGTTTTTACTGAACGACATACAGCAGTCTTTATACAAAAAACTTACCGATTACCAACTGCTTTTTAATATCACATATGTAATGCGCCTAATTCCTGACGAATCATAGCATTATCTTTAACTGTATTTTGCATTTGACCATTTGGAGAGGTCAAACCTAGCGCTTGTAAATCTGCTTCTACCATTAAAGAAACTAATTCTTCAAAAGTAACTGATGGAGTCCAGCCAAGCTGCTGACGAGCTTTTGTAGAGTCACCAATAAGTAAGTCAACTTCAGCAGGACGTAAGTAACGCTGATCAAACTCAATGTAATCTTGCCAATTAAGATTGACGTATTTAAATGCTAGCTCTAAAAATTCTTTAACGGAATGAGTTTCCCCTGTAGAAATTACATAATCATCAGCCTGGCCTTGTTGTAACATTAGCCACATAGCCCTGACATAATCTTTTGCATAACCCCAATCACGTTTGGAGTCTAAGTTACCCATATAAAGCTTTTTCTGTTTACCTGCAACAATACGAGCGACTGCTCTGGTAATTTTACGAGTTACAAAAGTTTCCCCACGACGTGGCGATTCGTGGTTGAATAAAATGCCGTTACAGGCAAACATATTGTAAGATTCGCGGTAATTTACAGTCTGCCAATGACCGTAAACTTTTGCACAAGCATAGGGACTACGAGGATAAAAAGGAGTATCTTCTTTTTGGGGTACTGCCTGCACCAAACCATACATTTCTGAAGAACCAGCCTGATAAAAACGTACGTCACAATTAGTACGATGCTGGTAATCACGAATAGCTTCTAATAGACGCAGAGTTCCCATTCCTACTGCATCTACTGTATATTCAGGAGAATCGAAGCTAACCCTAACGTGAGATTGGGCACCTAAATTATATATTTCATCAGGCTTAACTTCTTCTAGAATACGACGTAGAGTTGTACCATCTGTCAAATCGCCGTAATGAAGAAATAAACGTGCGCCCTCCTGATGAGGATCTTCATAAATATGATCGATACGGTCAGTATTAAAGGTAGAGGTTCTGCGGATAATACCGTGAACTTCGTATCCTTTTTCTATCAAAAATTCACTTAAATACGAACCATCTTGACCAGTAATTCCAGTAATCAGCGCTCGTTTACTTTGCGTCATGCTTGACTATTCCTTATATTTTCTAATGAAATAAATATTTGCAGTCTCGTACAACTTAACAACTATCCGTTCAATTTCCCAACAGGAAACTCACTAGTTTGCCATGAGTTATTTTTTGTTAACCAGTAAGCATACTGAATTAAATTTTATATAATTAATTTGCTTAAGGTGATTCGTGAAAAATCAATGTATAAGCAGCTATGTCAACTCGTAATTACCCTTAAAAATGAGATTAAAATAAAGTATAAATTTTTTATACTGCTTTTTTAGTGTAAGAATAAAATACGCATTAAGAATTTCCCATGAAGTCGGAGGCTGAAAGCTCCGCTTGTCACTTTACCAACAATTGTGTCTCCGACTTGATTTTTAAGGTAATTGTTAAGCATTATTGCTTACTGAGAAATGATTGATTATCTTAAATTTTCCCTAATTGTCCAAACTATATTATCAGTAAAAATGAATCCCAATCCTGAATTCATATAGAGAGTTTTATAAAAAATTCATATTTTTATGTATAAAATAAAGATTGTATAAATCATATATTTATATAATCTATTTTTATGCCCGAATTAAATACGTAGAAGTATATGTTATAGTTTTTTGTCGTAAGTAGTCGTATTAATAATTTTTAGAGATAATAAATATTGAATGCTGAAGCAAAATTTTTTAGAAGTTTTTAAATGAATTATGTAAATTTATGAAAACAATCATCGGGGACTTTAAAGCCCCCGATGAAAAATAAGGTAATAGATAAAATGACAAAAAATAAATTAAATATAGTGTTTAGTAAGCACCATTATTTTTTGTATTCATCATTACTCCAATTGTTTTTAATATAATCCATAAATCTAGCCAAAAATCTCTGAATCTGACATAGTACATATCTATTTGCACTCTTTTGGGATAAGGGATATCATTGCGTCCAGAAACTTGCCATAATCCAGTGATTCCAGGTCGAATAGTTAAAATAGTATCTATATGACAACCATATTTATGCAATTCTTCTGCAACCAGAGGTCTAGGACCCACTACACTCATGTCCCCTTTTAAGACATTCCAAAATTGAGGAAATTCATCTAAACTAGTAATGCGTAAAAAATGACCAATTCTTGTAATTCTAGGGTCTTTCTTGAGTTTGAAATTAGCTTCAAATTCTTGGCGAATATGAGGCGAGTCTTCTAGTATTTCCTCCAGCACTCGATCGGCATTATTAACCATAGTTCGGAATTTAATACAGTTAAAAGGCTTAAAATCTTTACCTATCCTCTCCTGAATATAAAAGATAGAACCTTCTGAATTCAAAGCTATTAGTAAAACTAATAAAAAATAAACAGGAGAAAATAATACCAACACTAATAGCGAAAAGACAATATCAAATAAACGCTTGCCAAACTCCCCTTCTAGTAATCCTAGGGAAAGTTCTTTAAGATTTATTCTTGGTATTTTATTTCGTTTACTCCTCTTAAATAAAATTCGTGACGAAGCGTAGCTTTTTGAACCGAGAGAATGTCTCGTATAAAGCAAATCATCAAAATTTGGTTTCACTTTCTGCCTAGCTCGGTATTCACTTTGGGGAAAGCTTTTTCTACCGGAGCGATGGTGCGGTAACACCTGCTGCCATAGGTGATGGTGCATAAACACCTGCCGTAGGCAATCATGCAGAAATGCATATACACGTGCAGATGCACTAAGTATTGCCTTCCGCCTTTTAAAGCGGCTTCTCGCTGGATATCCCCGGCACTCAGGCGAGTGCCTGCCAGAGAGGAGTGAACTCTGTGCCGTCATCATACTCCTTAACAATCCACACCACACATAGTCCCAATCTTAAAGCTAAAAGTAGATGCTTATAGATTCAAATTTCTAAAAGCCTAACTTATTAACTGCCAGATTAAGAGTTTGAATTTAACAACTTGCCTTTTTTACTGCACTCATCTACAAATTCTAAGTAACGTTGCGTAAAAATTCTCGGGGAAAAATTTATTGCGTGTTCTCGCGCATATTCTGGGTCGAATTTGTCTTGACAGGTTTCAAAAACTTCTACTGCTTCCTTAAGAGCTGTATCAGTTTGCTCTGTAAATAAAATTCCAGTCCCTGTTTTCCCAAAGGTCCGAATGTCCCGGACCGTTTCTGATGCACCACCGACACCATAAGCTATGACTGGGGTTCCGCAAGCTTGAGCTTCTACTAAAGCTATACCAAAGTCCTCACAGGCTGCGTATATAAAAGCTTTGGCTTTCGCCATATATTCCTCCACCATATTTTTTGTTTGCCACCCTAGTATTTTGATATTAGATTTTGCTATACTGCGGATCTTGTCCATTTCAGGTCCTGTACCAATTATGACTAATGGTTTTTGTAATTGATTAAAAGCCCTGACAATTAAAGATACTTTTTTGTAGCTGACTAACCGGGAAACTATCAGATAAAAGTCTTCTTTCTCAGAAATAAAAGAATAATTATCAGTATCTACTGGTGGATAGATGACAGTAGCATTGCGTCGGTAGCAGCGCCAAATTCTTTGGGCTGTATGTTGGGAATTAGCAATAAAGTAATCAACTCGATTTGCGCTTAAAACATCCCATTGACGTAAACGATGCAAAATATACCGAGTTAACCAACCTGACATCCCATGTCCCAATTTACTATCTCTGAGATAATCAAAAGTTAAATCCCAAGCATAGCGCATGGGACTGTGACAATAACAAATATGGATTTGTTGGGGAGTAGTAATAACTCCTTTTGCAACAGCATGAGAGGAAGAAAGTACTACGTCATATTTCCGTACATCTAGTTGTTCTATGGCTAGGGGTAGGAGGGGTAGATACTTTTGGATTCCTTTAGATGCATTGGGGAAATTTTGTAAGAATGTTGTACCAATCGAGCGCTTATACAAGTAGCTCTGTGGACAACTGGACTCAAAATCTATTAATGCATATAAATCAGCATCGATATGATTAAGAATTTCTCGGACTACTAATTCCGAACCACCTGTGGCTTTGGGTGTAAGCCACTCATGTACCAAAGCATATTTTAGAGCCACAGCTAACTTTTAAACATAGAGAATATGAGTATGAGGTTTGCGATGGATGGTATCGCTCGAAAAGTTTGCCGTTGTCATCAACAATTTAGAGAATCCACATTGTTATAAGATGACGCAAGCATTTTAGGAGAGGTTCCTTTTTGTATACCGCTTTCGGGTTAATCTCAGAATAATACTAACTGTCAACATAAATGAAATCAGATTTGGGGTATTATGCGGATTTTAATCATGGGGGGCACTCGCTTCATTGGCGTTTATCTGACTAAACTACTAGTAGAATTGGGACATGAGGTTGTATTGTTTAATCGCGGCAATCATCCCGTACCTGTGGAAGGTGTGGGACAAATTAAAGGCGATCGCACTGACCCAATTGGGCTAAAGGAAAAGTTATCGTCAGAAAATTTTGATGCTATTTTTGATAACAATGGACGGGAGCTTACTGATACTCAACCATTGGCGGAAATTTTTCAAGGACGAGTGAAACATTTTGTATACATGAGTTCTGCTGGGGTATATCTAAAATCAGACCAAATGCCTCATATTGAGGGGGATGGGGTAGATCCAAAAAGTCGTCATAAGGGTAAGCATCAAACGGAGTCGTACTTAAAGAATTTGGGAATACCATTTACGGCGATTCGTCCTACATATATTTACGGTCCTCAAAACTACAATGATTTAGAAGCATGGTTTTTTGATAGAATTATTAGAAATCGACCAATTCCAGTTCCTGGTAATGGAATGTACATGACTCAAATGGGACATGTTAAAGATTTAGCAAAAGCCATGAGTAAGGTATTAGGTAATTCTACGGCAGTTGGTCAAATTTACAATATTTCAGGCGATCGCTTCATTACTTTTGATGGTTTAGCTCGTGCTTGTGCAACTGCTGTGGGTAAGTCTGTTGATGAGGTAAAAATTGTTCATTACGATCCTCAGAGTTTTGATTTTGGTAAGCGTAAAGCTTTTCCTATGAGAATGCAGCACTTTTTTGCTTCTATAGATAAAGCTGTGGGAGAATTAGATTGGAAACCTGAATACGATTTAATTTCTGGTTTGAAGGATTCGCTTCAAAATGATTACCTGGCTTCAGGAAGAGATAAAAAAGAAATAGATTTTTCTCTGGATGAGCAAATATTATCAGCTTTGTAATTAGTTACTAGGAAGCAGGGAATTGATATTTAAGTTGCTGAAGTTATGAGTTTTTTGTCACAGGTTCATAGTGTCATGGTTTTCTATATTCCCTGCTTTTTTTCTTCTTTTTAGTTTTGACTAGAGTTTATTACAAGCTAATACATACTTATCTCTAAATTCTGATCAGAATTTATAAGTTTAGCAGGGTTAGTATTAATAAGATTTTCCCTGATAAGAAAATATATAAGAAATGTAGTATTATCTATTGTCTACAGATATCTGATAGTTAAAATTATAAAAGTCAAGATTCTTGTAAACAAAATTCGATAAGTTATCCGGGATAATAAAAAACTTTATAGATTTTTTATTTGTATGCAAAATTATATGCAAAATCAAGTAGTTACTGTGATTGGTGGTGGATTAGCTGGAACTGAGGCTGCATGGCAAATTGCCCAAGCTGGTATCCGGGTAATTTTCTATGAAATGCGCCCCCAACGCTTCAGTGGCGCTCATCATACTGAGCATTTAGCAGAATTGGTATGTAGTAATTCTTTTGGCGCTATGGCTGCCGATAGAGCGGCTGGTTTACTGCATGAGGAATTGCGTCGTCTCGGTTCTATTGTAATTTCTAAAGCTGATGAACATAAGGTTCCTGCGGGTGGAGCTTTGGCGGTTGATAGGGGAGTATTTAGTGAAGATTTAACAGAAACTTTAGCAAGTCATCCATTAGTTGATTTTATTCGAGAGGAAATTAGAGAAATTCCGGAGGGAATAGTAGTATTAGCTACTGGACCATTAACTAGTCCGGATTTAGCAGCAGATTTAAATCGCTTTACGGGGATGGAATATCTCAGTTTTTTTGATGCTGCAAGTCCTATAGTTGTGGGTGAATCAATTAATCATGATATTGCTTTTATGGCTTCCCGATATGATAAGGGAGAAGCTGCTTATCTTAATTGTCCGATGAATAAGGAGCAGTATTTGCGATTCTATCAGGAGTTACGCAAAGCAGAGCAGGTAGATTTAAAAGACTTTGAACGAGAAAACGCTAAGTTCTTTGAAGCTTGTTTACCGATTGAAGAACAAGCGCAAAGGGGAGAGGATACTATGCGTTATGGTCCCCTGAAACCTGTTGGTTTAACTCCTCCTTCTTCTAATGGTTGGGGAAGTGAGTCTATCCTTGTCGAGAATGAAGGGGAAGTAAAAAAAGAACGTCCTTATGCTGTAGTGCAGTTACGACAGGAAGATAAAGCTGGAAAGCTTTGGAATATGGTTGGTTTTCAAACTAACTTGCGCTGGGGGGAGCAGAAACGGGTATTTCGGATGATTCCGGGTCTGGAGGATGCTGAGTTTGTCCGGTTGGGTGTAATGCACCGCAATACTTTTCTTAATGCACCACAGTTGATGACAACGACTTTGCAGTTCAAGCAGCGACCCACTTTATTAGCAGCAGGACAAATTATAGGTACGGAAGGTTATACTGCTGCATCTGCTGGTGGTTGGTTAGCAGGAACTAATGCAGCGAGGTTGATATTAGGTAAGGAAGCGTTGAGTTTACCAAATACAACTATGATGGGAGCATTATTTGAATTTATCAGTTCTGCTTCCCCTAAGCATTTTCAACCAATGCCACCAAATTTCGGTATCATACCCGAATTAGAAAAGAAAATAAAAAATAAGCGCGATCGCTATGGAAAATATAGGGATAGGTCTTTGACTGATTTGGAAAACTGGAAACAAACTCAGTTATTAGGAAATAGCGACCCTTTGGAGGAATTCACAATACAAAATTCAAAGTGAAGATATGATTCATTTATTTTTGATGATTTCATCAAGAATATTTATTGTCTAAATATATTCCATCCACCACTTTTAGCTCGTTTAGAAACGGTTTCTATCCACCAATTCTGAGTAAATTCTCTACCCCGACTAATTCCTTGAATAGTTTTAGCAATTGCTTGAAGGTAGTAAAAAAACAACACAAAAAAAATGTAAAGGAAAGTGATATTACCACAACCACTCATAAAAGAACCACAAATCAGTCTTAATCCTCGCCAAGCACTAAGATGACGACTATGAATAAAATATGATACACAACCAAAGATGCTGGTGTTAATAATTGCAAATATTAATATAATAGTAGGATTTTCAGGTATAAAAAAGGGTAGTCCAAGTATTAAACAGATAAAAATAGCTGCATACATCCAAGGAAAAATCATTTTTATATCCTTAATTCAAATATCTTAAATTAAAATTTGAATTTTAATTGTAAGCAATTTTTCTCAAAAATAGAAATACAAGCCAATATATATAGGTTCTGAAATAATTAATCTGAAATAATTAAAGTTAATCTAATTGATTATCATGGAAAGATTCCGTATTATCACCTGTATTTTTATAGATAAACTTTGGGAATAATACTGGTTGTATTCACTGTGCTTGCTTGAATAAATTTAACCAAATGAAATTATTGTTTTTACGAAAAAGAAATGTTTATTGGAATTTCAATCCGTTTTTATACGGCTTTTTGTGTTTACTATTAATAACTTTTTCAGTATTTTCAATGACGATTGTGGAAACTCCGGCAAAAACAGTTAAACAATTACAGAAGCAGCAACAGCAAGTAAAACAACAGCATCAAGGTATAGTTCAAGAGAAAAATCATTTAACGAACTTAGAGAAAGAAGCTCAAAAGCGTTTAGGTGGTTTAGAAAAAAATCTCCAAGTAACCAATAGTAATATTGCAGATAGTGAAAAACGACTGCAACAAGCACAAAAAAGACTACAACAACTGCAAACAGAATTAGCTATTGCATATAATTCCTATAAAGAACGACAAAATTCAACAGTTGCAAGACTGCGTTTTCTTCAGCGATCGCCTATCGAACAAGGATGGTCTGTTTTATTACAAAGTCATGATATCAATGACTTTCTTAGTCGTCGTCGTCAGCTAAAGTTAGTTTATGATGCTGACCAAAAAATTCTCAATAAGTTAACAGTAGAAGCAAGTAAAATTAAGAAACAATCTACTAGTGTTGAATCCAAGAAAAACGAAATAGCTTTAATTCGTCAGCAACTGTTAACACAAAAAAGTGACTATGAAACCTACTCCCATGTAGAAGAGCAACTTATAACTCGCTTAAATAGCGATCGCAATGCATTAGAAGCAGCTCAAACTCAGTTGGAGAATGATTCGCGCTCATTAGGTAAATTAATTCAACAGAAAATAGCTGAAGCGAAAGCAAGAGAGTTAGCAAAAGCTCGTAGCAAAAGAATTTGGATTCGCGGCAGTGGTATCATGGCATTTCCTACTAATGCTCCTATCAGCAGTCCCTACGGTTATCGAACTCATCCTATACTTGGTTATCGTCGTCTACATACTGGGATGGATTTTGCTGCAAGTTATGGTAGTAATATCCGCGCTGCAGATTCTGGTATAGTTATATATTCTGGCTGGTATGGCGGTTATGGGAAAGCTGTGATTATTAATCACGGTAACAGTATTACTACTCTTTATGGACATAATAGTAAACTGTATGTATCGGAAGGAGATAGAGTCAAGCGGGGACAACCTATATCTGCTGTAGGTTCCACTGGTTTATCAACCGGTCCTCATTTACATTTTGAAGTCCGTAAAAATGGTACTCCGATTAATCCTGCAAATTATTTTTAAGGCTCTAAGCTCTGTTCTAAGTGGTTAAGTGAGCAGCACCACGTTACACTTCATAACCTATGGAAATGTTTTTAGAGTCAATTGTAGATATGTCTTCGAGCTTTACGCAATGACAAATATACAATTAATTTTGTCTGACTATAGTTATTCCAAGTAACCTTTCACACTCTCTCTACCTTTAAACGAGAAATCAAGGGTTTCAACCATTTTATAGGGGGGAGAGTGAATAACTACTATTCCAATTCATTTCCGTATTATTCAAATAGCGTAAAATACTTTTGAAATAAATATTTACCGAATTATAGGGATTGCGGTTCTTAATTTAAAACAACTATAAATATCTACATTTGATTAGTTTGAAATACATACCAAAACCAAGTAACCACACAATAAGAATTTAAGCTTATTGCGAATAATAACTTACTAGATATAGCTATTCCAATTAATTTCCGTTGGGTCTCAGGTTTAGATATACATGAAAATTAAGAATTGGAGGATTCTCCCCTAAACTCCCGATTGAGCGATGGTCGCGTCTCCCAAATCCCCTCCGAATAATTTAATCGAGATGAAAAGTATATTTAATTCGATGTGTTTTTTATTTGGAACTACTATAATTATTGAAAAAATATCCCAAACGCAAGGGTATTGGGTCTGGGATAAAAGTTCTAAATAATACATATTTAAATTTAATTTATGGAAAATATCTATTTGCTATTTCAATTTTCTTTTAGTGAGATGAAAAACTTCATTTTAGGAATTTGGCTTAAATCTTCATTTCCACCAAATTGATGATTTGTAATCAGATTCAGAAATTTAGTTTCTGGTGAAACTTTACCAGGAAAAATAAACTCACCTTTAAGAGTTGTATCGGGTAAAATCTCTAAGTCAGGATTATCTGCTGGTGTTGCTAATTCATATTTATTGTCAAGGTCATCTACAAGCACCATTCCTTTACCTCGATGATTAAGTTCAATGGTATTGTTAGAACCGTTAGTAACCTCCATTCTTACGGTAGTGCTGTTTTTAGCAAAAGAAATCTTTGTTATTCTTCCCTGAGTTCCGTTGGGGTGTGCAGCTTGAACATTCAATGTTTTTCCTGTGGGTAGAGCGCTAATTTTGCTAGTCTGGTTGACAGAAGTTTTACTTATACTTTTAGTAGGCTTTTCTTCTGAAGAATTCTCGCTAGTTTGAGGTAAATTATTCTCAACTGTCTGATTAACTTGCTCGCTGATTATCTGCTGTGCCTGTCGATTTGTGGTGAAAAACCATATACTTAACCCTATTATCACCACTGTAGAAAACATTGCTCCCAGCAGAAAAAAAACACAGCCATTCCTTCTCACATTATTTCCTGCCATAGAAAAGTATTAATTGTGTACGATTTGTAAAATAACTTTTCCTAAGTGCTTGTCGCAGTGTTTTTGATAACTTTGTATTATATATCTGTTAATGTTTTTCGCAATTAGATCAAACTAAGTACTTCAACTTTTATAAATTACGCAATGTCCGCAGCGTATGAAGTTTCAGGTAATTAGGCAATAGCAAGGATTTGGGGTTAATTTATTTAGTTTTTAAAAAGGGTAAATATTTTTGTTTACTTACTTATTTGATAAAAAAATAAGTAAATACAGAATAAGCAATATCAGCTTTTCCTAGCTAGGAAAGCAAATAAAGGCTATAATACATTATAATTAGGCGACAAAAAATATTGTCTGCAAAATTTAGGGCGTGTAGCTCAGTGGATAGAGCGTCAGATTCCGGTTCTGTAGGTCGGGGGTTCGACTCCCTCCACGCTCGTTATTGTTGAATAACAGATTATATGTCGTCTTAACTAATTTTTGTCGTTATTAACAAATTAATGTCGTTTTAATTAAATAGGACTTACGCAAAAGCAACGTAATTCCTTCCGAGACGTTAGCTAGCGCTACACTATGTGTTTACAAAGTATAGCGCTAGCTAACGCGTAGCGTGCTCGATAGAGCTTATGCTTCTCTACACTCCGTTCTGGTCGCAATGACAAATCTTCGTTGCGTAAGTCCTGTTAATTTAGAAAATTAATTCGTTCAAAATTTCTAATTCCTGGTCAAACTGATATGCATTATCAACTTGGGAATTATAAATTACTAAAATTTTTTATTGTTTGTTATCAAAAAGATATCATTTTAAGTCTGATACAGGGATTAAAGTTCTGATACAAGTAACTCTAGAAACTCTGTTAAGTTTTGAAAAATTCCCATCAATTGTAATATCTTATCCTCAGCAAAATCAATATTCTTGATGTAATAATTTATTCTACTGAATTGGGAATTATAGATAATATCAGTTAAGCATATATTTCCCACTTGCTAACCCTAAACCTATGAGTTCCAACTTTATTAGTCTTGATAAAGATAAATATTATTCTCTTCAAAAAGAGTTACTTGAACTGCGTCAACAACTAAGTAGTTTGCAGAGGAATCATACTGAATCGGGGTTAGAGGAAGAAACACAGACGGTAAAGTTAGAACATCCATGTAATTCCGGAAAGGTTTCTGAAGAACAATTTCGACATTTGCAGCTATTTATCGAACAAATGTCTACTCCTATAGCTATGTTTGATTGCGATATGAAGTGTTTGATAGCTTCTAGTCGTTGGTCAGAAGAATTGGATATACAAGACCAAAATCATGATGTTTTTTTGGATGTTTATCAATTTTGCTTGCAGGAGTTTACCAAGATATCTCAAATAGCAAGTTTTGTTGATAGAGATGGTGTGACTCATTCTTGTATTTGGGAGGCAAGTCCTTGGTATGATGATTTTGGATGTAGGGGTGGTGTGATTATTTCTTATAAAACTATTGATTCATATCAATCCAATTTAAGTAGATTACCAGAAACATCGGAGCAGAATTTATTAAATCAGAAGCTTCAATTAAATCAAAAACTTCAAAATAGAGTCCAAGAATTAGAACAATCCCTGAAGCGATCGCATGAAGAACAAGCTCAACTGATTAAAGCACAGAAAATTACTTCTCTGGGTGAAATCGCTACGGAATTTTCTCATGAAATTAATCATCCGATTACTTTTCTTCACGAAAATATTACACCGATTATTAAATATATTCAGGATATTTTGGAGTTAGTGGAGTTATATCAAACACATTATCCAGAACCATCAGCAGAAATTGCAGAGAAAATTAAGAAGATGGATCTGGAATTTATCAGACAAGATTTATCTAAAATTTTACTATCAATGGAAGTAGGAACTGAACGTATCCGGGGAATAGTATTGTCTCTCCGAAATTTCTCACAGTTGGATAAGTCGGAGCTAAAAAGAGATGATGATATAGATCGGAATATAAGATATAGATAGGAACATAAGGGAAAAATAGTTTATCAGTACTATTTTACTTACTCTTCTAGGATATCTACCACATCCTTATATTCGTTAAATTGCGCGATCGCTAGTGCTGTATATCCGCCTTGGTTCTTGATTTTTTTATCAGAACCTGATTGTAGTAATAATTCTACTGCTTGAGTATAACCTCTGGAGGCTGCCCACATCAAAGCTGTTCCACCTGCTTGGTCTTGTATATTTACATCAGCACCCCGGACTAGTAGCTCGTGGAGTATTGCGGTTCGGTTGAGTTCTGCGGCTTTTATAAGGGAGGTTTTAGCGTCTTTTGCTGGCTGATTAATATCTGCATTATGGTCGAGTAAAAGTTTTAATATATCGATATTTCCCCCAGATACAGACAATGTTAGAGGTGTTTCTTCTGAGTTACTAATGTTAGGGTTTGCACCTTGCTGTAATAGCATGTAGACTATATTGCGATGTCCCTGTAAAGTTGCGACTAATAAGGGTGTATCTCCAAAGTTATTTTTGATTTCTACTTTTGCACCCTTGTGAAGTAAAGTTTCTACAATTTCAGCAAAACCCTCGACGACGGCAAAATGAAGTGGTGTTTCACCTTCGTGATCCCTAATATTTACATCAGCACCATTATCTAACAAAATCTCCACGACTTGCTCATGTCCTGCTGCGGTTGCAGCTAAAAGTGCTGTACAACCATCATTATCTTGCTGATTAATTTCTGCTCCTGCTGCTAAAAGTGTCTGGATAATATCTAATTTACCTATATCAGCAGCTAAGATTAATATGGTTTCCCCTTGGGTATCTGATTCATTTACATCAGCACCAGCTTGTAATAAAGCTTGGAGAATGGCTATATTTGCAGATTTGACAGCCAGTTTCAAAGCCGTATCACCATCTTTATCCCTCAGGTGAAACTTAGCTCCGGCAGCTAAGAGAATTTCTATCACATGAGGATTTCCCTTGAAAACAGCTGCCATTAAAGCCGTACTACCATCTTCATTGGTAGTATCAATATCGGCACCGCTAGAAATCAACAACTGTACAATATCAGTTTGATTTGCGATCGCTCCTAACATCAGGGCTGTCAAACCATAAAGTTTCCTGGGTAAATTCACCTCAGCTCCAGCCGCGATTAAAGCTTTTGCTATTTCGGTATAACCAAGATTTGCAGCGTACATTAAAGCTGTGGTACCCTCATTGTCGCTGACGTTGGGTGAAGTATGGGCAGTACGAAGTAATGCTTGTACCTTTTTGATATCTCCCCTACTAGCTGCCGATAACAGCAAGGCATTACTGTTTTTACTCATAAATCGCTCATTGATAATATACTATTTTTTGTATTAATTGATTTAGTTATTAATTTGTCCAACTATTCACCCATTCACTCACTCACTCATCTTATCTCTCCAGTCCTTTGCTTTTTAAACAACTTTATTTATAAGAATACTCCTTTTCGGATTCACCAGAAAAAGACTGCATTCATTACCAATAAAACCAACGCTGATATCTACATATATACGGCGTATTGATTACTATTCTCAACAAGCTGTAAATTTAGAGCTAGACAAGAATTTTCATAGCTTTGAGCATCAAAAATAAGGTTATGCTAATTTTTATGAAGATTTAATAATTTGGGGAGAAGGCGATGAATTTGGAAATTCCAGAATCAGTAAAATATTGGATGCAATTTTTTCACCCCATCTTGATGTGGGCGTTATTATTAACTTCGCTTTATGCAGCATACTTAGGATTGCAGGTACAGCGAATCAGAAGCGCAACGGGTGAAGAGAAAAAAGAGTTAATCAAGGGTAAATTTAACGTCAGACACTTTCAATGGGGTTCTTTACTCTTAGCCTTGATGGTGACGGGGACAGTCGGAGGAATGGCTGTGACCTATATCAATAATGGTAAGCTATTTGTTGGTCCTCACCTACTCGTAGGTTTGGGGATGACTAGTACGATCGCTTTTTCTGCTTCCCTATCTCCATTCATGCAGAAAGGTGCAAATTGGGCAAGAGTAACTCATATAATATTAAATTTTACCTTAGTTGGTTTATTTATTTGGCAAGCTATTACAGGTATGCAGATAGTTCAGAAAATTCTGACTAATGCATAAAATTAATGGTTGATGGTTAATGGTTGATAGTCAGCGCGATCGCATTAAATGTTGCACTATCAACCATTAACTCACCCACTTATTCATCTACCCAGTTTCTTTGACTTTACATTAAAGGGAATTCCCAAAGACTTGTGAAAATCTTTTTGTACTTTACGAGTTAAACGACGGGAAACTTGACGAACTATTTGATTTAATAGTTTGTCACCTGTGGATTGAATTAACGATTTGGGTAATTTTTGAATAAAGCGGGGAAAATATACGTAAACTTTTAAATCTAGCTCCCATTCAACTCTGGTGATGGGAGCATTTAAATTGAAATCGGTGACGCTTTCGTTTTTATCTTCTATTAACTGTAATGAAGCGTGATAATCTACGTCGTAACCGGGAGGATTATAATCAGGTATAGGTATGGTAAAAATCCTATAAACTCCATTATCTTGGGGCAGCAGTTCTAGACCTATCTTTGGTTCTACTTCATATCCGAAAGAACCGAATTTACCAATTACCAGAGCATAACCATTCTCACCTAATGGTTCCACTTTCATTGGTTGAGCACAGCGCGAGAACCAAGAACTATGATTATCTAAATAATTAGCAACTGTTGGAACATCAGCATACATTTCCATACAATCACTATAATGACCATCAAAACAGTATGGCTTAACTAGCTCTGCTGAAGACGCTAACTTCTCTGATTTATAAAGCTTGGATTCACCAGAGTATATAATTTCCGTTTTCCCCAAAGATTTGCCTTCCCGATTTTTTGAAAGCATAGTTTAGTCATTCCCGCTTAAATTATATTATTTTTTATTTATCATCTAGATTAATAATTCCCATCTCAAGTTATAGATTTCGCATAAATTATTTATTTCCCATAAAATATTATTGTGCTGTTATGAAGTCCCTTTGCTATCTAAAATAGAGAATGGAAAAAATATGTATTAGTTTCCCAAGATAAAGGTTGGTTATGAAAGCATTAGTATTTGGGGCAACAGGTGAAACAGGTCGTCGCATAGTGTTAGAACTTAAGCAGCATAACATTCCAGTTTGTGCTGTAGTTAGAGACTTAACAAAGGCAAGAACGATTCTACCAGAGGATGTAGAAACAGTTGTAGCGGATGTGTCACAGCCAGATTCTATCAAGGAAGTCATTGGAGATAGTACTGTGTTGATATGCGCAACAGGTGCTACACCTAGTCTTGACCCAACCGGTCCATACAAAGTTGACTACGAAGGAAATAAAAATCTGGTAGATGTAGCTAAAAGTATGGGAATAGAGCATTTTGTGATTGTTTCTTCCCTATGCGTTTCAAGATTTTTCCATCCTTTAAATTTGTTTTGGTTGATTTTGTATTGGAAAAAACAAGCCGAAGAATATATTCAAAGTAGTGGACTGACTTATACTATTGTCCGTCCTGGAGGATTGAAAAACGAAGATAACCCTGACCCGATAGTGATGCAAAGTGCTGATACCTTATTTGAAGGTAGTATCCCTAGACAGAAAGTTGCTCAGGTGTGTGTAGAAGCTTTGTTACACCCACAATCAAGAAATAAGATTGTAGAAATTGTATCTAACACTAATGCACCGGTAAAAAGTACTGAGGAACTATTTGCTGGAGTAGTATGATATGCAACCATTTTAATAAACTTCTCCTTATCTTAATATAAAAGTATCAATAGAGTAGAATGCGTTATATGTCTCACGTATTCTACCTAAATTTCGGTGGAATTTATATTAGAAGTGACAAAATCAACTGGATTTATTATCTAATTATTATAGAATTTACGTGTTCACATAAAAGATTAAATATAAGTGGTTTCATAAACCACATGTATTATAGCGGGATTCGCAATGCTAAGTTCCTTATAATTTGCCTTTAAAATCTGCCCTTAAAATTTAAAGCCCTTATAATTTAATCTATTTACCATTGAAATAGTTTTTATCAATACTCCTTATGAGTTCTTTTTCATGAGTTCTTTTTCAAGAATCTGCGGATGAGTCCCATACAAACCGTAGAAATCTTTTATCGGAATTATGGCGTTACTGATTAAAAATATGAATATTCCCCAGTCTAGACAGTGTACTTTGCGGGTTTTTGAAGAGTGAAAAATCATGCTATTTATATGATTATAGGCTGGTATTCCAAATCTCTCTCCCTTACCCCCATTCCCTCTCCCAAGCTTGTATTTTAAAGTCCCTTATTTTTGGGGGGATTAAAGGGGTTATTAAATATGAAAAAAATAAATTCATATTTCAATTCAGAAATGCCGGAATTATTATTTAAAAACTTGTTGTTATAATTTGATAGCTATAGCCAGTCATTTTTATGAGTCGAACTTTGAAGCGGTTTGAAACAAAAGGCGTAGAGAAATTGATTGGTCCTATTGCAGCGCTATTAGGATTTATATATTTATTTCAATGGTACGTATTTGGAAATCTCAGAAACTCTGTAGAACCAGTTTTTCAGAGGAATCAAGCACCTTTGGTTATGAAGGGTGGAGACCCTTATATTCGTGCTCTGATGCGTACTATTTCTGCAAGTGAGGCTAATAGTAAGCGTCCCTATTCAATTTTATATGGTGGAAAACACGTCAGCGATTTAAGTCGTCACCCGGAAATATGTGTGACTATCGTTAATGGTCCTAATAAGGGAAATTGTTCTACTGCTGCTGGTAGGTATCAAATAATCAATAAAACTTGGTATGATATTGCACCCCGCTATCATCCTAATCCCACGGGTTTGATGATGTGGAAGAATTACAGTTTTGAAGCTAAATATCAGGACGTGGTGGTTCATCGCTGGTTAAGCGATCGCACTTTTTGGGGTACTGATTTTTCTAAACTCCTGCAACAGGGAAATGTTAAACCTGTTTTAAAAAAGCTTTCTCCTACTTGGACAAGTCTGGGATATGGAATTGAGACTAATTCTATTAGTTCTAGTTTGCCAAGAATTTATCAAAGAATGTTGAAAGAAGAGTTGAAGAATCAAGAGTCGAAAGGTAATCAATAATTTAATGCTGTTCGATTAAGGATTTTCACCATAGTTTCGGGTTTTGGAGAAAGGTCTAAAACCCAATTTTACTGTGGCTGAAAATGTCTGTCGCTGCGCTCCAATTTAAAATATCCTACGGGAACGTTTTTAACGAACAAAATTCAAAATTCAAAAAATTAAACCAAACTGTTGTTAGCCCTGAGCTTCCGTCCCCTTGCGGGGAAAAGATGGTCTAAAACTCGACTGGAGAGAGGATTGATATCCACTCCTAAGGGTGACCAGGCAGACCTTGTTTAATAGGTAGGTCAGGGATATTGCTACCCCTTTCCCCCCGACAAACCGGACA
>ERZ1740062.32-NODE-32-length-103840-cov-7.390615_pt1 | contig 103840 bp, 103 predicted proteins | sample MGYA00581741_ERZ1740062 | MGnify/ENA primary metagenome ERZ1740062 (study PRJEB43018, sample SAMN04849747) | marine metagenome | isolation source: floating plastic debris | place: Pacific Ocean | collected 2008-09-01 | study: EMG produced TPA metagenomics...
ACCCAAGGCTCCCAAACCTGTTGGCAAGTTCCACCGCAAACCACCTGTTGGCACCATGCGTACCAGCGGTACATCCGCCGTCTTCCTGATGGGCCCCGCCACGCCCTGTAAATACGTTTGCAGGGCATGATCACACTCTGATCTGCCCATCAGGCCGCCCCGGCGCGGCACACTTTTCGATCAGAGACACATCATGAGCATTATGAATATCAACGGGTTAGGCGTGACCTTGGGTGATCCGCTTTTCACTGAGCTTAACCTCACAATTAGCAAAGGCGACCGGATCGGTCTGGTCGCGGCCAATGGACGGGGCAAATCTACGCTGCTCGCCTGTATGGCGGGCACGCTGGAACAAACCACAGGTAACATCACCCGCGCGCGCGGTCTGCGCGTGGGGCATGTTGCGCAATATGTACCTGAAGAGGCGGCAGGAAAGACACTTTATGACATGGTGCTCACCGCCTTGCCACAAGAACAGGCTGAGTATGAAAGCTGGCGTGTGGATGTGGTGCTGGATGATCTGAAAGTGCCTCATGAGCTGCAACACAAACCCTTGTCGGACCTCAGCGGCGGCTGGCAGCGCACGGCACTTCTTGCTGCGGCATGGGTCACAGAACCGGACCTGCTACTGCTGGACGAACCGACCAACCATCTGGACCTGTACCGGATCGGACTGTTGCAGGACTGGCTCTCTGCCCTGCCACGTGACACACCGGCAGTAATCACCAGCCATGACCGCGCCTTTCTGGACGCCGTGACCAACCGAACTCTGTTTTTGCGAGCCGAGCGTAGCCGCATCTTTCCGCTATCGTTCACCAAAGCACGTGCAGCGCTGGACGACGCTGATGCTGCTGACGAACGCCGCTTTGCCAATGACCTCAACAAAGCCAAACAATTGCGGGCGCAGGCCGCAAAGCTGAAGAATATTGGGATCAACTCCGGCTCGGACCTGCTGATCACCAAGACAAAGCAACTGAGCGATCGGGCAGCCAAGATCGAAGCGGCGGCAAAGCCCGCCCATCAGGAAAAGGGCGCGGGCGATATCAAGCTAACCAATAGCGGGACGCATGCGAAGGCGCTGATCGCACTGGAGGATATCGGTGTGGAAACGCCCGATGGCCGGGCACTGTACCAGACCGGACAGAAATGGATCACGAAAGGCGACCGGATCGTCCTGCTTGGCACAAACGGCACCGGCAAAACGCGGCTGATCAAACTGATCCATCGGGCGATCAGCGCGGAGGTGCCCGGCATCAAGGCCGCCCCTACGCTGGTCGAAGCTTATTCAGACCAGCATCTCAGCCAGTTGGACGATTCCGACACGCCCATGACAGCCGTGGCTGGGCAATTCGATGTGGGCGACCAACGGGCGCGCGGCTTGCTGGCTGGTGCCGGGGTGAACATCCAGATGCAAGACACCAGAATCGGCGCATTGTCAGGCGGACAAAAGGCGCGGCTGGCGATGCTGCTCCTGCGACTGCAGCAACCCAATTTCTATCTGTTGGACGAACCTACGAACCACCTGGACATTGAAGGGCAAGAGGCGCTCGAAAACGAGTTGATCACCCAAGGCGCCGCCTGCCTGCTTGTCAGCCACGACCGCTCATTCCTGCGCAATGTCGGTAATCGGTTCTGGGAAATTCAGCACAAAAGACTGGTCGAGATAGACGATCCAGAAGCTTTCTTGCACGCTGAAATGTCCCACCAGGCACCATAGCCGCCGTGGTTCAGGGCAAACCTGGCTATCCGACGTGGGCAGTATCTTAGACATCGACTGTCTTGCTCCGAATGTCGTCAAACAGCTATACGCCAAAGGGTCAGAGAAAGGCATAGTTTATGAATGTCCAAAAACTCGGTATCCGCGTTGCCACAGTCTTTTTCGGCTTTCTGACGACGGCAGCCAATGCAGAGGAGATGACATTCTACTGGACCGGAAATGGTGGCAATTGCCTTGGCTGCGAATGGGTCGAGGCCAGTGGAGAAATCACCGCCAATACGCCTTCACGGTTCGCTGCATTCGCTGACGCGTTGGGGGGCAGCGGTTCATTGGCGTTCCACTCAACTGGTGGGGACCTCGACGCAGCCATCGCATTGGGCCGTATGATTCGCACCAAAGGTTGGGATACGAGGCGGCGCGAGATGGGATCATCGACAGGCATTCCTGCCGAGAGGACAGTGTGTGTCTCGGAATGCGTACTGGCCTTTATGGGCGGTGTATCGCGGGATATGAATGGCCGATTTGAGCTAACGATTGATGGTGCACGTGGCATTGATTGGGTATCGCCAATGCTGCTGGACTACACGCTTGATATGGGTGTGTCAGCCGAGGTTCTGACAATCGCCGACAGCATTGCGGCTAGTGAAACATACACGTTCAGTCTTGATGAAATCGCTCGTTTGGGTTTCGACAATACGTTTGTCACGGTCGATGACTGGCATCTTGAACCTTATAAAGAAGGGCTTGTGCTGGCAACAAAGAAGCGGTTCATGCCCTACCGCCGCGAAGAAACGTTCACCTTGTTTTGCAGGGTCGATAACCCACGCTGGCATGTCTTGATATCCATTCCCGGTGATTTCAGCAGCGACTTCTATACTATTGAGACGCTCTTTGATTTCACACGCGATATTGCCCCCTCTGGGCCTGAGTTCCGATTTGGCGACGACGCCTATCCGGTTGGCCCGAGTGACATCGAATTCGTCCGCAACACAAAGACAAGTCTGACCGCTTCATTCATCCTGCCGGACGAGGTCACGGATTATGCGGGCCAAGAGCTTTGGTTCTATCCAGATCTCGCCCGTGTCTGGGGTGGCATTTTGGATTTCACTATTCCGCTGCCTCCAGCGCATTGGATAGAGGCAACCCGCAGCAATTGTATTTGAAGCCGTTCGACCTCCAACGGAGGCATAATACGCTGCCTCTGCCCATCGGTCAGTCGCGACTTTGAACGCTGCGGCAACTCAAACTAAAATCGCAACCCTGCTGACCCACTTTACTCAGCAGCGACCCTTTGATCGGCCTTACGTCCAATCTCAGCCAGTTCGGCAATGATCCCGTTTAGTAACGTCTTAAATGCTTCAAAACCGTCATGCGGTTTCAGGGTCTGTTCATCCATGTAAAGCGCGCGATCGATCTCTATCTGAATGGCATGTTGCTGCCGCGCGGGACGTCCGTAGTGCTGCGTGATAAAGGCACCGGCAAACGGCATGTTACGGGCAACACGCAAGCCGGCGCTGGCAAAAGCCGCCTCGACCCGTTCCATGATGGAACCAGCAGCAGCAGCGCCAAACCTGTCACCCAGCACAATGTCAGGGCGCGCACCACCAGGTGGACCAATGTTTTCAAGTGCTTCATGCGGCATCGAATGACAATCGATCAGGATCGCTTCGCCAAAAGCATTAGCGCTTTCATCAAGCAGCGTCTGCAACTGATCATGATAGGGTCGCCAGTGATTGGCGATCCGCTGGTGAGCTTCAATCAGCGTAAGCTTGCCGCGATAGATCTGGCGACCATTGGCCACGACACGCGGGATCACACCCAGCCCGCTTGCGATACGCGGATTATGCGCGCTGCGCCGCACGCCTTCGATCAGCGCCGAGTCCAGCTCATCAGCACCGCGGTTCAAATCCAGATAAGCGCGGGGCGCGCAGGCCGTCAGGAAAGGCGCGCCATGCTCCGGCACGTTCGCAAAAAGCAGATCAACGTAAGCATCTTCTGAGGAACGAACCTCGTGTTCATTCAGAACCGATCGGTGCAAGAAAGACTCTGGATAATCCCGTCCACTATGAGGGGAGGCAAAGACGACACTCGTTGTGCGGGTGGTTGGCCGGGTCAGATGATAAGCAGATTTGAGCAATTTGTGTTCCTTTGCTTGATAGAATAGCGCGATTTTACAATTTACCAAAAGCCCTTGATCCCTTTTCCGACTCCTTCTATAGACCGCACGACTGACGTGAGCGTGGCTCGCGTCCTATTTCGTTATGGGGCGCACCGTTTGCAGAAGACATGGACGATTAGCTCAGCGGTAGAGCACTTCGTTGACATCGAAGGGGTCACTGGTTCGATCCCAGTATCGTCCACCATGAATTCACCGTTCCGGGCCGCGCCCGGGATGAAACGAAACCCAAGGCGCAATCCGCGCGCCGCGACAGACAGGAAACGACCCATGAAGGTACGTAACTCCCTCCGTTCGCTCAAGCAGCGCCACCGCGATTGCCGCGTCGTGCGCCGTAAGGGCCGCGTCTATGTGATCAACAAGACGCAACGCCGGTTCAAGGCCCGCCAAGGCTAAGTCCGGTCCCAGACTGATTTCAAAAGGTCGTGCCGATGGCGCGACCTTTTTTTGGCCGCTGTAGACGCATTTTTCGGCTACACGAACACCGGCCTCGTGAGCGGTGGCGTCGCTGCTCAAGGAACTGAACCTTTGAAAGCAATCGGAACGCGACAGGCGCTTTGGTTCGTCGTTTCGGCTTGGGCTTGAGACCATGAAAGCAAAATAGCTGGAGCGGGTGAAAAAACCGTGGTTTGGTAGCAGGGCTGATAGAAAAGAGCATGCCATGCCCGCCGGTTCCCCACTTTTTGCCCCACTGATCTTGCCCTGTGGTGTGACGCTCAAAAACCGTATCGTCAAATCAGCGATGTCAGACAGCCTGGGCGATGGGCAAGGTAATCCGACCCCCGTACAGATCCGGCTTTATGAACGCTGGGCGATGGGTGGCAGCGCCGTCGCCATCATTGGTGAAGTACAGGGTGATCCGCGCGCGGCAGAGAAACCGGGAAACCTGGTGCTGGGACCACTTTCCGACAACATTCGATTACGCGAACTCGCGGTGCGCGGTTCAGCAAATGATACGCATCTGTGGGCACAGCTTGGCCATGCCGGCGCGATGACACACCCACCGATTGGTGATGCCAAGGGGCCTAGCGCCCTTGATTTACCGGGCTTGTCTTGTGTCGCTCTCTCTGCAGATGAAATCGATGCACTGCCAGGACAGTTCGCGCGCACGGCGGCCCATGCGAAATCTATCGGCTTCACAGGCGTGCAGGTGCACGCAGCCCATGGATTCTTGCTGAGCCAGTTTTTATCGCCGCTTTTCAACAAACGCTCAGATCAATATGGTGGCTCGCTCACCAATCGTATGCGACTGCTATTCGAAGTCATGGATGCTGTGCGCATCGCAGTTGGCCCGAACTTCCCGATTGCCCTGAAGCTCAATGCCACTGATCAACTGAAAGGCGGATTTGTCGAGGATGAAGCACTCGACGTGGTTGGGGCGCTTGATGCCACCAGCATCGACTTGATTGATATCAGCGGCGGGACATATTTCCCCGGCGCAAAATCAGTCTCAGATCGTGCAGCCAGTGGGCCTTACTTTATCGACTTCGCCAGCACCGCTCGCACCAAAACCCGCAAGCACCTTATGATTACTGGTGGCTTCAAAACCGCCGAACAGGCGACCCGCGCAGTGGCCAACGGGGCCGCCGACGTGGTTGGCCTGGCCCGTGCACTGGTGCTGGCACCGGATCTGCCACACCAATGGCGACAGGGCGGCGAAGACATCGCATTCCCGCGATTTATGGCCACACCGGAAGGCGGGGTTACCGCATGGTACACCCAACAGCTTAGGCGCATCGGACAAGATCAGCCTATTGCCCATGGTGCTGACCTGATAGCGGAACTAGAGGCCTATAACCGGCGCGACCAACAAAGAATTGCCCCGTGGAACGCGCATTTCGGCTGGCCAGCGTCAGGTCAGTCCGGCTAGGCTGCGCGGAACTTTGATAGCGCATGAAAAGGAACCCCATGCCATGACATTCCCAATCAAACAAACCGCCTTTGCAGCACTTATTTGTGGCATGGCAAGCCCAACCCTCGCGCAAACAAACCTTTGCGGTGGCAGCGGGACAGGTGGCAAGTGGATTGGCGGCGACGAGGCTGCGTCAGACATTGCAACAGCTGACAACTTCCGTGAACAAATGGCGCTGGTTCTGGGTGGCAATGAATACGTATCGCTCTTCTCGGTCAGCGAAGGGGCGGATATCCGGGTTGAAGCGGCCGGGCGTGGCCAAGGTGACCCGGTGATTGACCTATTGGATGCCGCAGGCAATGTGGTTTTGTCGGATGATGATTCCGGAGGTGGCGGCGCTTCGCGGGCAGAAACCTTTCTGGAGCCCGGCACCTATTGCATGGCGGTGCGCAGCTATGATGGTGGGCCGATGACCGCGTTTGTACGCATTGGCCGGCAAGACCAACAGACCCTGACCGAAGGCATCAGTGTTACGTCGGGCGAAGAGACAACACGTCAAGGCAGTTGCGCCACTGCGACAGACATAGGTGGGCTGGGAAGCAGCGCGACCGCATCAGTGAACGACACGCCCTACTGGCGCTTTACGCTGGATGCGCCGACGCCTGTAACGATCAAAGCAGAGAACGAAGATGCCGATCCGGTGATTACGCTTTATGATGCGGATGAAAACTATATCGACGAAAACGATGATTTTGATGGACTGAACGCACAAATCAATGTCGCAGACAGTCTGGAACCAGGGACATATTGCATCGCTTTGGAAGCGTTGAGCGATAGCGCACTTCCCATCACAGTTAGCGTAGATGCCTTTGATCCAGAGGCTGCTTTGGCTTCACTATATGCTCGGGGCGAAGCCGCACCACCATTGCAGGGCGACAGCACGACCGTCACCTCACTGGGTGTGCTCGAAACACGCTTGGTGCGCGAAGTGAGCATGTCCGATGAGGCCAAATGGTTCAGCATTGAAATGCCCGAAAGCGGACTTCTTATGGTTGAGGCCGCGGGGGTCGATGGTGCCGATACATGGCTAGTCGTTTTTGATGATCTGGGCAGGGAGGTTGTCGTCAATGACGATTATGGCGACGGGCTTGATAGCCTTATCGCCGCACGTGTTTCCGCTGGCACCTACCTTATTGGTATCAGGCTGTTCGAAGGCGCAGATGGGTTTGCGCGCCTTCTTGCAGAACGATTTGTTGCGGCAAAATAGAACATGGCAAAATCCCGAAATCACCCCGTTTAGTAAGGATGCGGCAGGACCAGCGAGCGCCTGATCTGTGCGACTTTCAAAGGCTATTGGCTTAAGACGTAGTACGCTTAATGAATGACAAACTTGAGCAGCGTGATCGCAAGCCCCAGCCCTCCTGTCAGCACTGCACCCAAGAACATACTAACGATGCTGCCCCTGACCCGCCAACCGATGCGCCCGCCAAACCAACCGAGCAGCGCGATGGCAACGATCTGAGCCATAGTCAGCGCGGTATCAGGATCATAGAGACCAATTGCGGAAAGAAGAAAGGCTAGGGTCGGCCCATTGGCCGCCAGCAAAACCGTGCGGCTGTGGCCCCAAACTGCACGAATATCAGACCAGCCAGCCGCATTCCCTGATTGCAGCATACGCTCACATATCTCGGCATAGGCCTTGGCCACGGCCACCACAAAGACGGAGCCGAACAGCAGCAAGGCCTGGTGCCCGGGGTTTTCGATTGGCGTGTGCATACCCATCAGCAGTGCCATGACTGTGATCGAGCCATAGACAACGCCAAAGGCGGCTTCATCAATCTGCTTGGCTTGCGTCGTCATCCGACCATTTCGCATCATAATGTGAGCCGTCACAGAACGGCTTGTTCTTGGACAAGCCGCAGCGGCAGAGCGAGTACTTCGCGCGGCTGGCGCCCGCGCCATTGAAATCCGCCTCAAGCGGCACGTTGGTGACGTGATATGGCCCGTCTTTTTCGACCTCGATCGCGACATCGCCAGTGGTCATGTGTTGTCCGGGCTGATCACCAACCGACACACGCAGGGCACCCGACGGACATGCAGCGATGACGTCAAGAATGCCCTCTAGCGTGCCGTTCTCCGGCTGAATCCAAGGCTTCTTTTTCGGGTCAAACACAGCGGCGGCCCGGGCCTGACAGCGGGCCGCATGGGTGCACAAGACCGGTGTATAGCTGACCGTGACGGGCACACCGTTTACCTCGCCGGAGTAGTCCAGTGCTGCGTTGCGTAGGCGGCTGTGATCCGGTGCGCTATCGAAACCGATTTTGGCGTGGGCCCCATCGCAAAAAGGCTTGTTGGCCGAGGCGCCGCAGCGACACAACGCGACCTTGGGCTTATCCGTCAGATTTGCCTCCACCGACCCGGTTAGATTGGGTGGCGTTTCGACAATGAGCGGTCCACTTTCGGCTGGAGTGATCTTCGGAAGTTGTGTCATGGCTTACTCCTGTTGAGTTGGCTATTGCAGGTCTTTGGCGAATGCCTCTTTGTCCTGACGAACAAGGTTCCTGAGGACGGTATCCAAGGCCGCGATGTCGTCTTCCCGGACTAACCTCTTTCCGTCCGAATCCCAAGCATCAGGCCATTTGCCGATGCCAAGCGTACCGCGAAGGTCAGCTCCAAAGGGTGGCGCAAGAAGCTCCTGGCTTTTCAGCACATTTGCGCCAGCGCGTCGGCCCGGGGTTGCGGCCAGCATCACCAGTGGTTTGCCTTGCCACAGCTTCATCTCGATCCGGCTCATCCAGTCAAAGATGTTCTTCCACGCCGCCGTCACAAATCCGTTGTGCTCTGCAAATGAGACCAGGATCGCGTCTGCCGAACCGATCTTGGCATAAAATGCCTGCGCTGGCGCGGGAATGCCGCCATCCTGCTCGCGGTCGATTGAATAGATCGGCATCTCGTAGTCGTTGAGATCAAGGAATGCGATGTCAGAATCGGGAAGGATGTCAGCCCGCAACCGCGCGGCTGCAAAGTCGATGAGTGTGCGATTGATGGAGTGTCGGCTATTGCTGGCGGCGAAGGCGAGGATTTTCATGCAGAATGTACGTCCGTTTCTAGCGGTGTGTCAGAGGAAGGAGGGTTGATCGAAAGCCTGGAACGCATAAGCGTCGGTTGCAGAGGCGAAGCCCTTGACACGGGCATCGAACAGCACCCGATCATGGCCTTGTTGTGCGCCTTTTGGGGCTGGGTCTTGAGGCCGGCTGTAGGTCAGGTTCGAAAGGTCCTCCCTTTGTGCAAAGAGCACGGGGAGGAAGTTCTCAAAGGTGCCGACCTCGATCACGTTGTGTCGTTGCCAAGCCGCAAAGAACTCCGGACCGAATTCAGAAGACAGGCGCTTGTTTACGAAGCGCGCGAGTGGATTGTTTGCACTGGTGCCGATCACAATCTCATAGTGATAGTGCGTGCCCAGATGCACATCGCCCTCGTAAGCGTCGCGATAGTGGATACGCAGCATCATGACCAGCCCGAAGACGGGAAGCGTCTTTCCCATGGCCCAACCATCGGCACCGACGTAGTGTACCTGCAACTTTGTATCGACTGGATACGCCCAGCCGTGTTCTTCGTATTGCATGGCCTCGCGAATGTGGATTTTCGTGCCGCGTTGCGGTGAACCGTCACGCGCCGTGTGGCCCGACAACTCCGCACTTAAGTGATCCTGTGGATGCCAAAGCAAATAGGCTGGAACCTCATGGCCTTCATAGTTAGGCGTATCTGGAAGGCGGACCGAGAGCCGCGTGAAGTTGAGGAACCACCAATGGATCATCTCTGCCCGGACGCCCCGCAACAGTGCGTGGTTTAATACAACGATGAACTGCCCGTTGGGACGCTCGTGGATGTTGAAATACGCGCTGTCATTGGGCTTTAGCGCCCAGCCAAAGTGACGGGCCGCTGGCATTGTCAGATTTGTCATGGTGTTCACCTACCAAACCACATGCGCCGCAGAAGCGCGTCTTTAAGGACAAATTGATGATAGATCGCGGCAGCGACGTGCAAGGCAATCAAGCCGACAAGGATCAGTGCGATAACCCCATGTGCCACGCGCGGGGCAAACGTCGCAAGCTCAGCGGGCAAGGTTTGGGCGGCGCCACCGTAGACGATTGGGAACAAACCTAATCCCAATGCTGTCGCCAATCCGGTGGCCACCATGCCCGCGATTAACAGGTAAAACCCCCAATGCGTCCAGCGCCCCACCAGGTCAAGCAGATCGTTCCCCGTTGCGGCATGGGGCGGATGTGCACTGCGGAGGCGGGTCACAAGACGCAGGATGAGCAGAACGCCGATGGTCATGCCAAAGATCATGTGGCCACCAAGACCCGCGACTTTGTCAGGACTATCGGGCGGCATGTTGGCAAGAAATATTCCGCCAGCGGCCAGCGCCATAAAGATCATAAGCGCCATAAGCCAGAGCAGGGCGACGAGGAGCGGATGGTATCGTTGCATAAGGGTAAGACCCTTCGATGTTAAGGTAAAAAGAATGTCTTGGTCACGCGGGCAGATTGGCTAAAGCGGTGTCGGTGGCCAGTTAAGGCTAGCCGACCACGCAGTGACCTGCGGGCTGATGGGGTGGTCAAACAAGACACCAAGTCCGTTGACCGCCAGTTCTTCAAGCTTTGTATACAGATCATAGACTGCGCGGATCGACCGGGTCTGTCCCAAGGCGCAGTTCTTCGGGATCAGACACGCCATCACCGTCAGAGTCAGCTTTGTAGGGAAAGGTCCCCGCCTGTGCTTCGATGTCGTTCGACAGACCATCACCGTCTATGTCGGAATCCGCGCTGTCCTCGATGCCGTCCCGATCTGTATCTTCCCAACGTGCCGGATCGGTCGGAAACCCGTCAAAGGCATCCTCGACACCATCCGCATCCGTATCGATGGCGAGCGGCACATGTTTGCCCACCCATTCGGACGCGAAATCAACCTCACCGCCGCCCATCACGATGGCCATGATTATTGGTTCGATCTCTGACATGAACAGGCGGCGCTGCTCTTGCGGCAAGCCCAGATGCCCGCCCGGACGCCACCCGACCGGCGGCAGGGCACGCAGGGCCCAGGCCATGCTGGTCCGGTCCGTCACGGTCACATTGCCCTGCTGTCCCCCCGACAGGCGCGCACCGGCGATCATGACCATCATCAGCTCCTGAATCTGGCGGTCCGAATAGTGGCGCCGGAGTTCTTCAATATGCGCAGCGGTCGTCCGCCCGGGAAGCGGTCCCGCATCGCGCGCAAAACGCAGTGCGGCCATCTCAGCCGCGCTGAACCGCTCCGACCGCTCGATATCGAAGAGGTCATAGATGTCCCCCATCGCATCCTCGGTCACGACACCATCCGGGGCTTCGCTTTCGAGAAACTCGTAAAGCCATCGCGTGCCATGGACCTGACAATGCACGCAGCCGGACCCGAGTTGTTAGGTGACGAAGGCCTGCCAGAGGAACTTCATCGGTAAGGCGCGATCACCCGCTGCGAAGTAATCTTCAATCCTTGACGTGCCCATGGCCGTCTGCCGCGTCCATTCCGTATCAAAATTGATCCGGTCGCTGAATGACACCTCTGACGCGCGTGTGACCGGAGGCTTGTAATACGCAATGTCGTAAGCGGCGGCATCGAATGCCGGGACCGAGGCGTCAGGCAAGTTCAAGTCTGCAACCCCCGGCAGGGCCCAACGGTCGTGATCAACGGGGTAGTGATCAAACGGGTCCTCCACCCCGTCCTGATCACTATCCATCGTATTGCGCGAGATGCCGTAGCCGGTGACGGCGTTCAGCCAATCCGTCTTGAACCCCGCAGACGGGGCCGAGAGGTCATCGCGCACCCAGGTGCTCAGGATCTCCTGCCGCGCCTCTTCCATCATCTCACCCGCGAACAGCGCCGCGCGCTGCTCGTCGTCGCTGGAACTGATGTTCTTACCGGCCGACCACCCCGCCCGCGCAAGGTTCGCATTGGCCCAGTCGAGCGTTGCCTGATCTGTCGGGATCGGCAGGATGCCGTCATGGACGGCATTGGCCGTGTTGAACGAAATCATCTCGATCAATTCGGCAATCTGACGGTCGACAAAGTGGTTGCGCAGCATGGCATGCGACTCTGCCGTAACCCGACCCGGCAAGGTCGATAGCTGGTCCACAAAGGTAAAGGCCGCCTTCAGGCGCGGGTCTTCGATGGTGTCGATATAGTCCGGCTGCCAGATGGCCAGAATGTCCTCAAGCGGCACGCCCAGATGCGAAAGCTGGAAAGCGCTCCGCGCCTGATGATGCGCGCTTCCCGCCTGAACCATCTGATACAGCGTCATCTTCCACTTTGCCTCTGCCGTGAACATGCCGTCTGCATGAGCCATCATATCGCCGATCATCGAGCCTTCCGTCAGATGGCGAAGGTTGCTGACATCGATCAGATGGCGATCATAATAGGCCATGGCCCGGTCCGTGGCAGGCACCTCCTGTGCGACGGCTGTCGAGACGCCGATGGCGACGCCGGAAAGAAGGATAGCGGTGATCTTGATCATCGTAGGCTCCTGGCTGTGTAGCGTATTGTGCGCATCGCTCACGTCGTCCGCTGCGAAGAGAACAACAGGACTTTGTGCGACCTCCGGGAAAACTGCGTCAAAGAAGAATGGCAGAGAAGATATCGAAATGCGCATTCCCTGCGCGTTTCGATCTGTTGTTCGCCTATCGCAGGCCGCGCAGGATTAACCAAGTTTCTCGCCTGCGAGATCGTTGCCAATATCCATGACCTACAGGAGCCCGTTATGACTTTGCCCAAACTGACGCCCTCGATCTGTGCCCTCGTGTTTTCGGCAGGATTGGCCCATGCCGACACCTCGCCAAGCTTTGGTGTTCTTGAATTCGGACTGGACGACACGCTTTTCGTCGCCGATTCCACGGCTGGTACGATCACGGCCTATGACCTGCCGAATGATGGCGTTGCCCCTGCAGAAGACCAAGCCTTCAATCTGCTCGACGTGGATGCGCTTGTGGCAGAAGCGATCGGCGCCGATGGCCGTATCATCTACAACGATCTTGCCGTGCATCCGGTGACCCGGGCGGCCTATGTCTCGCTCAGCGCTGCCGTCGGCGGCAGCCCGAGCAGTGCAGTTGTTTCGATCACGGTCGAGGGCGAAGTCGCAGTCCTCGATCTCGCCGCGATCCCTTCCACCACATTCACGCTCGCCCAGACCGCTGACGATCAGGTGACCTTCTGGCGCGACATTCCCGCGCCGACGCTTACCATCACCGATCTGGATTTCGTGAACGGGGAGCTGTTCATTGCCGGGCTTTCCACCGGTGAGTTCGCCTCGACCCTGCGCCGCGTTGCCTATCCGTTCGTCGGCCCCGAGACATCGAGCAGTATCGAGATGTTCCACGCCGCACATGGCCAAAACGAAACCCGTGCCCCTATCCGTGCCATGTCCGTCGTCGATCTTGATGGCGTAGCCACAGTCGTTGCCGCCTATACATGTACACCCCTTGTTACCATCCCCGTAGAGGGCTTGCAGGACGGTACCCATGTCGTTGGCAAGACCATTGCCGAACTGGGATATGGCAACCTTCCTCTTGATGTGATCCCGTTCTCCACTGCTAACATGGAAGGCGAGATCGAAAGCTATGTGCTTGTTGTCAATCGCGAAATGGACGCTGACTTAATCTCGATGGAGGCGCTTAAGGCGGCCGCCGATGCACCGGGGCTGTCCGAACCCATCCCCTATCTGGGTGCAACCGTAGGCGTGCAAACAACGCCGCTGCCATTGTCGGGCGTTGTCCATGCCGCTGATCAGGACAACCAGTTCCTTCTGACGATGCGCCGCGATCTGGATACGGGCGCGATGGAGATGGTGTCCTTCCGGAAAGGCGCCTTTTTCCGGCTGAGCGATTTCGTCAGCGAATACAACTTCCCTGATTACGCCTATTCGGAAGAAGCGCAGGGCGTCCGCATGTTCCAGAACATGCTGAAAGCCGACGAAGGCTTTCCAGACCAGATCGTGCAATGATCTCGCCCGCCAAACCCCTGATGCTCGCGGCCTTTTTGACCGCGGGCACCACGGCTGCCGCCTGCCCGGATGGGTCGGATAACCAGGTGGACATCTATCCAACGGCCTCCGAACTGCCGGAAAACCTTCTGCGCCTTTACATCTATTTCCCACGGGCGATGGCGCTGACAGAAGGCATGGAGAGCGTCGTCCTGCTTGACGACAATGGCGCGCCGGTCAACGGCGTCTTCCTCGCCACAAATCAAGAGCTTTGGTCCCCGGACCGTCAGCGGCTGACACTACTGCTCGACCCCGGTCGCGTGAAATCCGGGCTCGCCGCGCATGAGTTGATGGGCCGCGCCCTGGTCCCGGAGCGGAGTTACACGCTCGTCGTCTCCAGCACTGCGCAGGATGCCGCGGGTTGCATGTTGGGGGCGGACACGTCCTACAGCTTCACCGTGACCGAACCAGATGTCGCAACACCGGACCCCGCCGCATGGAATTTGAGCACACCTCGCCTTGGCAGCCGCGACGCTCTCAACGTCGACCTCGGCAGCACGCATGACCATCTCTCCATGGCCTACCGGTTGCGGATCGTCGATGACGACGCCCAGGTCGTGCCCGGCGCCCTCGCCCTGGGGCCTGAGGAAAAAAGCTGGCATTTCACCCCGCGCGATCCCTGGAAGGCGATCACCTATGAACTGATCGTCGATGAACGCCTTGAAGATGTCGCAGGCAACCGACCGGGCGTGCTATTTGACCGACCCGTTACCGCCACGACAGAGACATGGGTGAACGCGCGACCGTTCAAACCGACATTGCAGAACAACTAGAATTCCAGCGCTTTCAGGCAGGTCAGCATTGCCTGGACCTTGTCCGTCCTGTGCAGGTCAACGTGCGTCACGAGCCAGACATTCACGGTCCATTCGTCCAGCGAGGGACCGATCTGGTGCAGATCCTGCCCGATGTCCGATCTGGCAACCGGCATGAAGCCAAGCCCAAGCCCGCCTTTGATCGCCTGTTCGATGATCAGAGCATCCCCGGTTCGGAACACAACGTGGTCGCTCGGCACTTGGTCCGACATCCAGGCCTCGTAAGGGGCATTGGACCCCTTCCTCGGGTTCCCCACAAAATAGTGCTGATCCAGATCCGTCAGATCGCGTGGTGTCCCGTGTCTTTCAAGATAGGACCTGTGCGCGAACAAGCCGAACTTCAGCTCGCAAAAATGCTGCACCACATAGTCATCGTTCTGCGGCTCGCGCCCGGCCCTGAGTGCTATGTGCGCCTCCGCATGCTCCAGCTTGAACAGGGCCGGATCGGCGACCAGAGAGATCCGGGTCTTTGGATGATCTCGACGGAATGTCTGAAAAGCTGGCATCAGCACGTTGGAGATGGGAAACAGGGTCGTGACGATAACCTCACCGGAAAGCTCGGAGGTCTGCACCCGCACCCGACCGGCAAAATCGTCAAGGATGTCATGCGCGCGCCCGGCAACGCCGAGAAACTCCTGCCCGGCCTCGGTCAGATGGTATCCCCGCCGATGCCGAATGAAGAGCCGCACGCCAAGCTGCTGTTCCAGTGTCTCGATGTGACGATTTACAGTTGCACGATGCACGCCCAAAACCTCGGCAGCCTTGCTCACCGTTCCTTCTTTGGCGACGCAATAGGCCGTGTGTATCTCTGTCCATGTATCCATCTGCGATCTATAGCTCACATGGAATGCTAGCTGAAATCCATCGAAATTTTGGGACGTGAATGGAACATGTACGCGCATGGAATGCGCATCTGAGACCATTCACAAAGACAATTTGATCGTCCCTTTTGACCTTCGCATGAATTGCGATCCACAAGAGGGGCCAGCCTTGGCTTTCCGCTGCAGATGCGTTTAGCAGCGGTGGTCACGTGCGCAAAGCCGCCGTTCACGCCCAAAAGCAGCAGCAGGTTTGTCCGTATGGCGGACGTTCACACCTGATGGTTTTGCAATCTGGTATCGCAGGGCTGCCTTGGGTTCGGCCTTCAATATCAAACACAAAACACAATCATAAGGGTTACAAGCCTCGCTTTGGTTTTATCGTCCAAACGTATCCGCCAACAGCTGCGCCAGCGTCGGTTCATCCAGATAGCCGGTTGCGGTCAAGCCCTTGCTGGATTGATAGCGGTTGATGGCGCGGCGACTATCGCGGTCAAACCGCCCATCAACACGGCCGGGATCAAACCCTTCCGCGTCAAGACGGCTCTCAATCAAACGAGCAAGCACCGGGTTGATATTTAACGCGCGCTCGCGCGCCAACGCGGCCTCATTACTGTTCTCGGACCTGGCCAACGCCTGTTTCGCCTCCTCGGCAAAAATGCCTTCAGGGTAGCGACCAAGATAAGCACGATACCCGGCTTCATCCCCACGTGCGCCCGTTTCTTCCCAATAGGCACGGTCAAGCCGTTCCAGTTCGGCGCGCTCAGCCTCTTCTTGCGCTTCAATCTCTGCAGCTCGACGGCTGGCTTGCGCGTCAAGCCTGTCAATCTGTTCGCGTGTCAGAAACCCGGTTTGCGCAAACCCATTGGTTTGCTGCCAGTTGCGGATGGCAGCCCGCGTGCCGCGACCGAAAATCCCGTCGACACCGCGTGTATTGAAATTCATCAGCGTCAGATCACGCTGAATGTCGCGACGTTGGTTACGGGTCAGGTTCAACTGATCCTCGGCAATTTCGGCAAGACGCTGCGGATCACTTTCAATCGCATCCAAACGACGTCGCGCTTCGCTGGCAAAGGGGCTGTCCGGATAATCAAAGATGTAATCGCGGTAACTGTCGGCCGTATCCTCGGCACGTGCAGCATTCCATGCGGCAAGCGCATCGCTTACGGTCACGACTGGTGCGGTCTCTGACGGTGTATCGGCGACCGACTGCAGGATCAGACTGGGTGGTTGATACCCATCAATGCGCAGGCCGCGCGAGTTGCGTGCAAATGCCATCGCATCGCCACCCGGAACGGTGATTGCCCGGCTTACCACGCCATCCGTGAAGTCAGGTTCGCCGTAAAAGACGGTGACACCCTGCGGAATGTCCAACGTTCCCACACCCTGGCGCAGATAGGATCCGATCCGATCATCGGCATCCTGATCATAGCCCAGGATCAGAACCGCCTGCCCCGGAGTATTCGAAAGTACGCGCAAAACGCTTTCAACCGATATCGCGCGATCCATGCCAAACAATGTTGGCCGGTCTGCATCTGCGGCAAGCAGCCATGACCGATTGCCATCGGTCACAAACCGCCCGGCGAGGCCAACAACCAACCGGTCTGCATCGACCGCATCAACCGCAAATCGTTGCACCAATCGGTCCATATCCGCTGCTTCACCATTGGTCAGTGTGCTGACCGTATACCCTGCATTACGCAGGTCATCGGCTGGTGAGACGACATCGGTCCCATTGCGCACACGCCGCAGTTCTTCATACCGGTCCACCCCCAGCAAAAGCGCTGCATCCTGCGCAAAAAGCGGCGTGGCGAGGGCACACAATGCGGCAATCAGTGTCAGTTTGCGCATGGACGCATCTCCTTCATTCAAGTCTCGTAGGTGCGCCTGTCCTCGATCACGAGGCCATCGCGCGGTAGTTTCCCGGGGGCAAGGCACTGCACCTCACCTTTCAGTTTCAGCACGTCTTGTATCGTTAAGGCAGCTGCAGTCTCATCCACTTGCCCTTCCAGTTGCACGATCATCTTGTCTGCATCCCCATCGCGATCTGCGATAACCCGTGCACGATCTGCACCGGTTTTACTGACCAGATCGGCGACCTGCTCGGGCCGGACAAACATGCCCTTGATTTTGGTCGTCTGATCGGCCCGGCCCATCCAGCCCTTGATGCGCATGTTAGTGCGGCCACAGGGGCTTTGGCCTGCCATCACAGCACTCATATCGCCGGTCGCAAAACGGATCAGCGGGTAATCGGGGTTTAGCGAGGTGACAACGACTTCACCAACCTCACCAGCGGGCACAGGATCCCCCGTGCCAGGCGTCACAACTTCGATGATCACACCTTCATCGACGATCATCCCCTCGCCCACCGCAGTTTCATAGGCCAGATGCCCCAGATCAGCTGTGGCATAACACTGCATGCAGGTAATCCCACGATCCGCATAGTACTGGCGCAGTTGCGGGAAAAGCGCCCCACCCGATACTGCGGCTTTGGTGATATTCAGCGTCACGCCCATCTCATCTGCCTTTTCCAGGATCACTTTCAGGTAATCCGGCGTGCCTGCATAGGCGGTCGTGCCGATATCGGCGGCAGCCCGCACCTGTAGTTCAGTTTGGCCAGTGCCGGCAGGCAGAACCTTTGCACCAACCGCGCGCGCACCGCTTTCAAACATGGTACCCGCTGGCGTCAGATGATAGCCAAAGCAGTTCTGCACAATATCGTCCTTGCCAATGCCACAGGCATGCAGAAACCGGCCAAAGCGCCACCAGTCATGAGATGCGCCACCCGGTTCATAGATGGGCCCGGGCGATTGGAAAACATGCGTGATATTACTTGTGTGTATCCCGCCAAAGGGTGGGTTCTGCGCCTGCCAGCCGGTCAGGTCAGACTTGCGCAGGACAGGCAATTTCGGCAAGTCATCCAGTGTTTTGATGTCAACCTCTGGCAGGCACGAAACCGGATTGTCCCGCATGAGCGCCAGTTGCTGCTGCAGTGCAACCAACTGGGCAGCTTCCCTGTCAGCGGGTGTCCGTGTTTCAAGTTCATCGTAATGGGATGTCATCCATGCCTCCTGTCCTCAACACCGGCCATCATGACGGTGCGGACAGGCGGACGCTAGGGGGCGGGGGCGATGTTATTCAATAGCGTGAGCGTTTATTGGGTTTTGCTCGGTTCACATCGCGTGCTGGTTCTGCGCAATATATATGTATGACTGCAGGCAGCTTCACCTATCAAACGCTTTCGGGCAACCACGCCGGCGCGTGGCAAGAACTGCGGCTGGAAGGCGCGCGCAACTTTCCGATGGGGTTTCTTGTGACGGTCGCCGAGACTGCTACCGCTGACGCAGACAGATGCCGGGCGATCCTGAATGCGGGGGCAACACGTGGAGTCTTCGACAAGGACAGGCTGGTGGGCTTTTGCGGTTACCGGCCCAATCATTTGGAACGCATCCGGCACCGGGCCGAAATCGGGCCATTTTTCGTGACTGCCGCCTATCACGGTACTGGCGCCGCAGATACGCTGATGAAAGGCGTGATCGCAGAAGCGAAGGCGGTAGGTATCGCACAGCTAGAGCTGTTCGTGGATACCGAAAACCACAGGGCAATCGCGTTCTACGAAAAACATGCATTTGTCCGCATCGCGACCCATTACGATGGGGTACGGATCGACGGACAATCGCGCGACGATCATTTCTACACGCTCCGCCTATAAAGACGTACTATGCCAACCACCGCTTTCTGCGCCGATAGCTCCGGACATCGCGAAAGCTTTTGCGCCCTTCATCAGACATCCCAAGATAGAACTCCTTGACATCCGGGTTCTCGCGCAGTTCCGCTGCAGGACCTTCCATCACAACCCGTCCGCTTTCAAGTATGTACCCATGATGCGCAAAGCGGAGGGCGACATTCGTGTTCTGCTCGGCCAATAAGAACGACACGCCCTCTTTTTCGTTCAGGTTTTTGACGATCCCGAAAATCTCTTCGACCAATTGTGGGGCAAGCCCCATGGAAGGTTCATCATGCAGGATCGTCTCGGGCCGCGACATCAGCGCCCGGCCAATCGCACACATCTGTTGTTCGCCGCCCGACGTATAGCCCGCCTGTGACTTGCGCCTTTCCTTTAATCGGGGAAAGTAGCTGTAGACCAGATCAAGGTCATCGCCAATTGCCCCGCCCCCATCGCGGCGGGTGTAAGCACCCGTCATCAGGTTTTCCTCGACTGTCAGATGCTCAAAGCAATGCCGCCCCTCCATCACTTGAATGACACCTCTTTTTACCAGCGCCTCTGGCGACAGGTCCTGCACCCGTTCACCGCGGTAGCTGATGGCCCCCTTGGTAACCTCGCCCCGTTCGGAATGCAGCAGGTTGGAAATGGCTTTCAGCGTTGTTGTCTTGCCCGCACCGTTGCCGCCCAATAGCGCCGTAATCCCGCCCTTAGGCACATTCAGCGACACGCCTTTGAGCACGAGGATCACATGGTTGTAGATCACCTCGATATTGTTAACCTCGAGCAGGGTTTCGGGCGCTTGGGTGTCGGACATGAGCCTACCTTAGAGTTTGTTTGTGATATCGAGAAGGGCGTCGCCGGTCATCCATCGGATGGGGCGGCCACTGCCCAGTGACTTGCCATAACCAAACAGATGGCGGGTAACACAGGGATTGAACCGCCCCTCTACTTGGCGGCATTCGGCTGGGATAGCTGTGTCTGCGAACGTGCCTTGCACGGTCCAGCCAGGCTGATCTTGTGCAAAACGGATGGTTTCGGCCACTGAGTCGCGCAGGGTTTCGTCGGCCAGAATATCAGCGGCGCGCAGCGCATATTGCAGAATGTTGTCTTCGACATTCTCGGCCTCACCCGCCTCTTGCGGGGTGCGCAACTGGCTATTCACAATGATATAGGCGTTAACCTTGATTGTGCGCCCGGTCTGCCGTGCGATCTGCGCACGCGCGCTTTCAATGCCCCGCAGGAAGACATGATCGCGCAAGCCACCATCCGCATACAGGTTATTGTCAATATGCCGGGGCGGCAGGAAGACAGGGATAGCGGCTGAGGCCATTATCACCTCTCGCATACAGTCCCGCCTTGTGCCGATATCCGCGTCGCTTGCAGCGACATCACTCAGGCTGAAGATCCGGTTGGCGGTGGTATCGATATTGGTGGCCGCCACGAAAAGCTGGGCGTTTTCGTCCGTTTGCCGCTCAGCGATCCGCGCGATCAGATCGTCGCTCAACCGAGTGTTCAACAAGTCCCGCAGCGGTTCGGTGCTGGCTACAGACGGGCTGAACGGGGCGGCAAGGATGTTTTCGCGCAGGATATCTGCGTCAGAGATGCCATCATAGTCATCCAGAATGCCATCAAATGCCGGTCCGGCAAAGGCAACCGGGGCCAGCAGTGACCCGGCACTGACGCCAGTCACAAGATCAAAAGCGGGTCGGTCCGCGCCCCAGCCGCGCAGGAAACCGGCACCAAAGGCTCCGTATTGCCCACCAGCAGACAAGGTGAGCACGTTCAGTTCAACTGGGCCACTTCGGTCATCATCCACGGCTTTTGCAATGGCTGGTGCGGCTGAACGTGCGATCACCTCTTCTTCTGGCATCGTTGGTTCACCACCGGGCGGCGGGGCGGGTAATTCAAACGTTGATGATGGGACAAGGCCGCGGCACATGGTGCTTTGGGGTCGGTCGACACCGCAGGCCGACAAAGTCGCTGCGACAGTAAGGGCTGTTAAAGTGCGCAAGAGGGTTTTGGATGAAATGAACATCATGAAATGGTCCTCTTTAACAATTGCAGTCTGGCGGCACATGACCGCCAGACCAACCCAGGTTTAGAGGCAACCCGGTGTAATGTTGTTTTCGCTCGCGAAGGCAGCGGAGTCTTCCGCGATCAGGGGCTCAATCACGCTTTTGTCGGGCGAGATGAAATCCGTCAGCGGCTCCCACGCGCCGGCAGAGGCATTCCACTGCTGCACGATCCCTTGACCAGAGCCGCCGTGGTTCTGACAGCTGACCGAAAACTCTGGCCCGATCCCGGCCATGCCCAGCGCTTCCATCCGCGCCTCTGTCACTTCGAGGGCTGCCATACCATCGCGCACCATTGCGGGCGTTACATCAGCCACACCATGGATTTCCTGCGCCTTGGCGATGGCTTCCGCCGCCAACATGGCCGCATACATCCCACGAACATACAGCACCGAACCCAGGTTTGATCCATCACCGGCGGCGTTGCCTGCGTCATGCACCATGGACTGAATTTCAGCCAGAACAGGGTAGTCTATGACCCGGTTCATGTTCAGTGACTTGTACCCGTTTGCAGAAGCACCAGCCGGGGTCACGTCATGCTCGGCACCAGCCCACCAATTGCCGATGAAGTTTTCCATCGGGAAGTTGATGTTTGCCGCTTCCTGCACGGCCACCTGGTTCATCACGCCCCAGCCCCACATCAGGACATAATCAGGACGTTCGCGCCGGATTTGCAGCCATTGCGATTTCTGTTCCTGACCTGGGTGGTCAACGGCCAGCTGGCTTAACTCAAACCCATGCATTTCAGAAAGGGCTTCTAGCGTGCGGATCGGTTCCTTGCCATAGGCCGAATTGTGATAGACCAGCGCAATGGTCTTGCCATTCAGGTCACCACTATTCTGATCCAATAGGTAGTTTACAGCCACCGAAGCCGCGTCCCAATAGTTTGCCGGGTAGTTGAAGACCCAATTGAATACTTCACCATTCGCAGCAGACGTCCGACCATAACCCATCGTGTGGATCGGGATCTGGTCTGCGGTCGCTTTGGGTATAATCTGATAGGTGATGCCCGTAGAAAGCGGTTGGTAGATCAGTGCCCCTTCGCCTTTCGTGCTTTCATAGCATTCAACGCCCTTTTCAGTGTTGTAGCCGGTTTCGCATTCAACGATCCGTACCGCCTCACCACCAATACCGCCATCGCGGGCGTTCAACAGGTTGAAATAGTCCTGATATCCGTCCGAGAACGGAGTACCTCCCGCTGCATAAGGGCCGGTCCGGTAGCTGAGGTCAGGGATGACAAGGTCTGCCATCGCCGGTCCAGAGGCAATGGCCCCGGCCAAGGCCATTGCGGCCAGTGTCTTTGTTTTCATCGGTTTTTCCTCCCATAGGTTTTATCCGAAATGTGGTCGAGGGTTTGCCCTCGGTCTTGTTTTTAATAGGGGAACGGCCAAAGCCGTAACTTCTCTTTCGCAAGGCGCCACAGCTGAGCCAACCCATGCGGTTCCTTGATCAGGAAAAACATGATCAGGGCACCAATGATCACCAATTGGAAATGTGCGACCAGATCGGTGGGCCAGCCAAGCAGATCAACACCGATCACTTTCAGCAAAACCGGCAACAGAACAAGGAAAGCCGCTCCCGCAAAGCTGCCAAAGATGCTTCCAAGTCCACCAATGATGATCATGAAAAGCACCAGAAACGATTTCTGAATGCCGAAAGCCTCGCCTACCTCGACAGCACCAAGATAAACAGCAAAGAACAGCGCGCCTGAAATGCCGATGAAGAAGGATGAGACTGCAAAAGCCGTAAGCTTCGCTTTCAGCGGATTTACCCCGATGATTTCGGCTGCAATATCCATGTCCCTTATGGCCATCCAAGAGCGCCCGATCGTGCCACGTGTGAGATTGCGTGCAAGAAGCGCGCAAGCTGTCAAGAAGATCAGACAGATCATGTATTGCGCCCACGGCGCCGTATTCGGTCCAGTTACTGCAATTCCGGCCACGAACCGCTCCGGTGCATTGATCTGACCCGAAGCAGAGTAGTTGTAAAACCACGATACTTTGTTGAAGAGCCATACAAGAAAGAACTGCGCAGCCAGCGTGGCGACCGCGAGGTAGAAACCCTTGATCCGCAAAGACGGAAGGCCAAAGGCAGCCCCCACCGCCGCGGTGATCCCTCCTGCTAGGACAATATGAATGACAATCGAGACGTCAGGAAATGCTGTCATGAGCTTGTAGCAGGCATAAGCCCCGACAGCCATGAAACCCCCGGTACCAAGCGACACCTGCCCGCAATAACCGGTTAGGATGTTCAGACCAATGGCAGCGATTGCGTAGATCAAGAACGGCACAAAGATCGCATTGGCCCAGTAATCGTTGATGAAGAACGGGATGACGGCAAAGGCGATGGCCATGGTGACCCAAAACCCGATCCGATCAAACTTGATCGGAAAGGTGTGATTGTCGGCATGATAAGAGGTTTTGAAGTCCCCGGCTTCACGATAAAACATTAGCCCGTCTCTCCCTCCGGGTTCCAATTCGCGCCGTCCATCCAAGGGACAGGATCAACATCCCGTGGGTTAACTCCCTCAAGCGCACCAACGCTGACACCCCACTCCATGCCTTTGGCTGGCCGCCTGTGATGGGTGTAGACGCCGCATTGGGTGCAAAAGTGATGCGTTTCCGTTTTTGATCCAAATTGATAAGTGCCGAGTGTTTCCGCGCGCAGCACCTCAAGATCACCATCTTTCACATCAGCAGTCATGGCACCACGTCTGCGACAGAAACTGCAGTCACATCTTTTTGCTGTCCTAAGACCGTCCAGCAGTTTCACGCGCAATTCAACATTTCCACAATGACATGTAAGGCGCATGGTATCAGACCCGTTCAATGATCTTCTCCCCAAACAACCCCTGCGGTCGGAACACCAGAAAGATCAGCGCCAGCATATAGGCAAACCAGTTCTCGGTCGCGCCACCAAGGTATGGAGCCCCGATGGTGTATTCGAACAGTTTCTCACCCACCCCGATGATCAGCCCACCAACAATCGCTCCGGGGATCGAGGTGAACCCGCCGAGCATCAGGACAGGCAGCGCCTTGAGCGCAATCAACGACAGTGAAAACTGCACGCCAGACTTCGCACCCCACATGATGCCCGCGACCATCGCGACAATGCCAGCAAGCGACCAGACGAGCACCCAGATATAGTTCAGCGAAATCCCGACGCTCAAGGCGGCCTGGTGATCATCCGCCACGGCCCGCATCGCGCGACCCTGTTTGGTGTATTGTGCAAAGGCGATCAGACTGACCACAAGGATGATCGCAACGACCGTGGCAACCATGTCCAGCTTGTCGATAAAGAACCCGAAAAAGTCGTCTCCGCCCAGACCGGCGGTCGCTTCCTCAATCCACAGTGATCCACCTTGCGGCAAGCCCAGCGCAAGCGTCTTGATGTCCGATCCCCACATGAGATCGCCCACACCTTCCAGGAAATAAGCCAGCCCAATGGTCGCCATGAACAGGATAATTGGCTCTTGCCCGACCAAATGCCGGAACACGAACCGTTGCACCGCCCAAGCAAACGCAATCATGATCAGAACCGTTAAGAAGATCGCCAAAAGCGCCGGGACCTCCCACCCGAAATGATGGATTTTCGTTCCAAAGATCGCATTGATCAAATGCGCGAAAGGCACCTGACCTTCCATGATCCCAACAAGGGTAAGAGCAGCAAAAAGGGCCATCACGCCTTGCGCATAGTTAAAGATGCCAGACGCTTTGAAGATTAGGACAAAGCCAAGCGCAACGAGGGCATAAAGTACCCCGGCCATCAGACCGTTGATGACAACTTCAATACCGTAAAGGAAATCAGCGGACATATTCGGCCCCCGCATAGAGGTTTCGGATCGGACCCCAGACCGCGTTGTGATTAGTCATGCGCCACCCCCAAATACGCATCGATTACTTGCGCATTATTGCGCACCTCATCAGGGGTCCCGTCGCCGATCTTGCGTCCATAATCCATCACGACCACGCGGTCTGAAAGGTCCATGACGACACCCATATCGTGCTCAATCAGAGCGATGGTCGTGCCGAATTCGTCATTCACGTCCAAAATGAAGCGGGACATGTCCTCTTTCTCTTCGACGTTCATGCCTGCCATCGGTTCATCAAGCAAAAGCAGCTTCGGTTCGGCGGCCAAGGCGCGCGCCAATTCGACACGTTTCTTCAACCCGTATGGCAGGCGGCCAACGGGTGTCTTTCGGATGGCCTGAATTTCAAGAAAGTCGATAATACGTTCTACCTTTTCGCGGTTCTCAACCTCTTCTTTTTCGGCCTTCCCCGTCCACAACGCCTGCCAAAACATGTTGGCTTTCATCTGGGTCAAGCGGCCAGTCATCACGTTATCAAGGACAGTCATGCCTTCGAATAAGGCGATATTCTGAAATGTCCGTGCAATCCCAAGGCGAGCAACTTGATAGGGTTTCATCGGGGGGCGCTTCTCGCCGCGGAACCACACCTCACCCTCCTGCGGGTTATAGAAACCCGAAATCACGTTCAGCATCGACGATTTGCCAGCGCCATTAGGACCAATAATCGCTCGGATCTCGCCTTCGCGAATATCAAAAGAGATATCCTTTATTGCTTCGACGCCACCAAAACGCAGCGTGATACCGCGCATGTCCATCAGAACACCGCCAATCTGGCGGCCATCCGGGGTGACATATGGTTCAACGTTGTCTTTCATGTGCAAAGCTCCAACCGGGATGGTGGGCGGGGCGATGCCAAAGGCGAGCGTCGCACGATCATTCCGCCGCAACCTTCCCGGCAGACTGCACGACCGCATCGCGGATCGCCAATGTCGCAGTGATCTTGCCTTTGCGACCGTCTTCGTAGGTCACTTCAGTTTCAGTGTAGATCTCTGATTTGCCCCCATAAAGCGCATCAATGAGATCGACGAATTTCTCTTCCACGATACGGCGTCGCACTTTCCGCGTACGGGTCATCTCGCCGTCATCGGCATCAAGCTCTTTATGAAGCACCAGAAAGCGATGGATCTGACAGCCTGCCAGCATCTCATCAGCGGCAACAGATTGGTTCACCTCCGCCACGTGCGCCTCGATTGTGTCCAATACGCGCGGGTGCTGCGACAGTTCCTGATAGCTGGAATAGGCAATATTGTTTCGCTCTGCCCAGTTCCCCACCGCTGTGAGATCGATATTGATAAACGCCGTGCAATAGTCACGATCAGCACCAAAAACGACTGCCTCAAGAATATCAGGATAGAACTTCAGCTTGTTCTCAACATATTTTGGCGCAAATAGCGCGCCAGAGGCCATCTTGCCCACATCCTTGGCGCGGTCGATGATCCGTAAATGGCCGGTGTTTTCCTCAATGAAACCAGCATCACCAGTGGCCACCCAACCTTCAGCGTCTTTGGTTGAGGCCGTACTTTCGGCATTCTTGTAGTATTCTACGAAAACTCCGGGTGAACGGTAGAAGACTTCACCACTCTCGGCGATCTTCAATTCAACCCCGGGTGACGGTACGCCCACCGTATCAGACCGCACCTCACCATCGGGTTGCTGGGTGATAAATACCGTCGCTTCGGTCTGACCGTAGAGTTGCTTTAGATTAATGCCCAGCGCGCGATAAAAATCAAAGATCTCGGGTCCAATCGCCTCACCAGCTGTGTAACCCACACGCACACGACTAAGGCCGAGTGTATTTTTCAGCGGCCCGATCACCAGCCAGACCGCTAATCGATACTGCAAACGCTCCGCGCCAGATACCGGCTCACCATCAAGCAGCTTTGGTCCAACTGCGCGCCCGACCGCCATGTATTTGTCAAAAAGCCAATTCTTGAAACGGCCTGCATCCTCCATCAGGATCATCACAATCGTGAGTTGCTGTTCGAATACCCGGGGTGGGGCGAAGAAATAGGTTGGCCCAATTTCGCGCAGATCGGTTTGCATCGTATCGGCACTTTCGGGACAGTTGACGCAGAACCCGGTCCACATTGCCTGACCGATCGAAAAGATGAAATCACCGACCCAGGCCATCGGCAGGTACGCGAGCACCTCGTCCCCTGGCTGCAGATGGTCGAATTCTGCAGAATTTTTCGATGTCTCTATGACGTTGTAATTTGACAGCACCACACCCTTGGGCCGCCCCGTGGTGCCGGACGTATACAGCATGACGCATTTATCATCGAGGGTCAGTGCCGCGCTGCGCTCGTCGACTTCGCGCATCCGTCCGCTGTCACGCCCAGCTTTCTGCAAATCATCGTAAGATGTCATATTGGCGTGGTCGTATTTCCGCAGGCCGCGCCCGTCGAGGTAGATGACATGGTCCAACGCATGCAGTTGATCACGGATATCGGCGATTTTATCCACCTGCTCCTGATCCCCGGCCACCACAAAGCGCGCGCCGCAATGATCCAAAGCATACGCAATTTCCTCTGCCGCAGCATCGGAATAAAGCGGCACTGGCACACAGCCCACCTTCTGCGCCGCGACCATTGCCCAGTATAGCGCGGGCCGGTTGCGTCCGGTGATGGCAATGTGATCACCAACTTCCGCGCCTAATGTCAGGAAACCCGCAGCAAGCGCATCGATCTCAAATGCGGCCTCTTCCCATGTCCAGCTTTGCCAGATCCCGAATTCCTTTTCGCGATAGGCTGCCTTGGACCCATAACGCGCCACGTTGCGCGCAAGCAACGCTGGAATAGAAGTAAGTCCGCTTGGCGCGGGTGTGGTCATACTATTCCTCCCTGACCGGTATCTTCCGGCTTATTGGGTGAATCGTCTCCCCGCGTTCACCCTCTGCCCGTATACTGTGGGCGAGATGTGCGATCCGTCAAATGATTTTTTGAACAAGCGTTCAATTAGTAGTGTGACCGACATGCGCCAACCTGGCAGACCAGCACCTTTAGACTGTTCCAGATCCATGCAATGCCTCGCGCCAAGGACTATTCAGCAGCGATCACACCCGCTTTTTCAACCTTCACAGCCGCAAACTTGAATTCCGGGATCTTGCCGTAAGGATCGATGGCCGGGTTGGTCAGGATGTTTGCTGCCGCCTCGACGTAGGCAAACGGGACAAAGACCATATCAGGCGAGACCGCACGGTCCGCGCGGGCCATGATCTCGATGCTGCCGCGCCGGGTGGAGAGTTTGACCAGCCCACCGGGTTCCACACCCAGCTTGCGCAAAGTGGATGGGTGGAGCGAACAGTTTGCTTCAGGTTCGACCGCATCCAGCACCTTTGACCGCCGGGTCATGGATCCGGTATGCCAGTGTTCCAACTGCCGCCCTGTCGTCATGATCATGGGGTACTCAGCGTCAGGTGCCTCATCCGGTGCAATCACGCTTGCCGGCGTGAATTTAGCCCGCCCGTTCTCGCGCGGGAAACCGTCACCAAATACAATGGGCTGGCCGGGGTCTTCGGGTGAGAGGGATGGATAAGTGACGGCGTTTTGGTTTTCCAAACGGTCCCAAGTTATGTTGCTCAGCGATTTCATCGAGCGCGCCATTTCTGCAAATACGTCGCTTGGATGTGTATAGTGCCAGCCCAGTCCTAGCCGTTTGGCAAGCTCTACGGTGATCCACCAATCCTCTTTCGCGTCGCCAGGTGGCGGCACCGCAGGACGGCCCATTTGGACTTGTCGGTTGGTGTTGGTCACGGTGCCGGATTTCTCGGCGAAGGCGCTCGCCGGCAGGATCACGTCGGCAAAATTCGCTGTCTCAGTGATAAAGATATCCTGCACGACCAGATGCTTCAGCTTCGCCAAAGCGTCGCGCGCATGCTCTACATCCGGGTCTGACATGGCCGGATTTTCACCTAGGATATACATCCCGTGGATGTCGCCTGCATGCACCGCATCAAGGATTTCGGTAACGGTCAGACCCTTGTTTGGGTCAATGGTGCCTTCTTCCCAAATCTCTTGAAACGCACTGCGTACACCATCATCGCCCACGGGCTGATAATCGGGCAGGAACATCGGGATCAAGCCCGCATCGGACGCACCCTGCACGTTGTTCTGGCCCCGCAGCGGATGCAGGCCGGAACCCGGGCGGCCCACCTGGCCGGTCATCAGGGCAAGGCTGATCAGACAGCGGGAATTGTCGGTGCCGTGGATGTGTTGGGACACACCCATGCCCCAGAAAATCATCGCAGCCTTGGCCCCCGCAAAGGTGCGGGCAACATCGCGCAGGGTATCTGCGTCAATCCCGCAGATATCGGCCATCTTTTCGGGGGTGAAGTCGGCCAGATGCGCCTTCTCTGCCTCCCAGTTTTCGGTGTAGGCTTCGATATACTGGCGGTCGTAAAGCTCTTCTTCGACAATCGTATGCATGATCGCGTTCAGCATCGATACATCCGCGCCGGGGCGGAATTGCAGCATGTGGGACGCGAACCGCTTGAGCGCTTGGCCGCGCGGGTCCATGACGATCAGCTTGCCGCCACGTTTGGTGAATTGCTTGAAATAGGTCGCCGCGACAGGGTGGTTTTCGATGGGGTTCGCGCCAATGACGATGGCGGCATCGGCGTTTTCAATCTCGTTGAAGGTGGCGGTGACAGCACCGGAACCAACATTCTCCATCAATGCCGCAACGGATGAAGCGTGGCAAAGTCGGGTACAGTGGTCCACGTTGTTGTGGCCAAATCCCTGACGGATCAGTTTCTGGAAAAGGTACGCTTCCTCGTTCGTACATTTGGCGGAACCGAAGCCCGCAACGCCTGTACCACCAATGCTTTTCAAACCTTCGGCTGCAACATCCAGTGCCTCTTCCCAACTTGCTTCGCGGAAATGGGTCTGCCAATTACCGGGGTCGACGTTGAGGCCTTTGACCGGCGCATCGTCGCGGCGGATTAGAGGTCTTGTGATCCGATGGTCGTGATGAATGTAGTCAAAACCGAAGCGACCTTTGACGCATAGCCGCCCTTCGTTGGCGGGGCCGTTGATGCCTTCGACGAATTTGACCTTATTATCCTTTATCTTGAGCGACACCTGGCAGCCAACACCGCAAAACGGGCAGACACTTTCGACTTCGCGGTCATAGTCCGCCGTATCGCCCCGCTGGTTTTCATCAGTGACCGTGGCGGGCAGCAATGCGCCAGTTGGGCAGGCCTGGACGCATTCGCCGCAGGCCACACATGAGGATGCGCCCATCGGATCATCCATGTCGAAAACCGGGTAGGCGTTGTGGCCGCGTCCGGCCATGCCGATCACATCATTGACCTGCACCTCGCGGCAGGCCCGCACACAAAGGCCGCATTGAATACAGGCATCGAGATTGACGGACATCGCCACGTGGCTGTCATCAAGCAGTGGGATATGGTCGGGTTCCATCGCAGGAAAGCGGCTTTGACTGATGTCCTGTTTTGCAGCCATGTTCCAAAGGTGACTGGATTTGTCATGCGCAACCTCTTGCTCGGGCTGATCCGCCACGAGCAGTTCCATAACCATCTTGCGGGCCTGTTTTTCGCGCGGCTGATCAGTTGTTACCACCATGCCTTCGCTGGGTTCACGGATGCATGAGGCGGCCAATGTCCGCTCGCCTTCGATCTGAACCATGCACGCACGGCAGTTACCATCTGATCGATAACCAGGCTGCGGTTTGTGGCAAAGGTGCGGGATGACCAGCCCGCGCCCATGCGCAACCTCCCAAATGGTTTCGCCAGGCCGTGCTGTCACGGCTTCGCCGTCAAGCGTGAAAGTGATCTGGTCCGACATCAGGATTCTCCAACCTCTTTGGAACCGAATAGATCACCTGCCTGCCTTTGCAGAAAGGCCATGCGCGACTGCAAGCGACGCTTTTGCGCCATGCAAAATTTCCGATTGGCGGCAACGGTTTCGCGAAACAGACTTTCGCAGAAAGCTCTTGGCCAAGTTCAGCGCCGGGATTTGACGCATGATTATCCACGCAGCTCTTGTTCGACCTGCCTGAGATTGGCTTTTATTTCAGGAATCATTGGCTCGATGGCCCGCGCTTGCAGCAGTGCGTCGCGCGCACCATGTAAATCACCAAGACCATATCGTGCATTGGCAAGTCCAAACGACCAAAGCCAGTTTTCAGGCCAGCGTGCCGCACCCGTTTCATAAAGCGTGGCGGCTGCTTCAAATTGCCCGACCCGCTCAAGTGCCGCACCGCCCGAAAGAATGTCGTTTTGGCTAACGCTTACGGGCAGGTCATCTGGAGGCAGGACAACAAGCCCCCAATACTCGCCACGCGCCCATGTGCGTTCAAAAACAGCGAACGGCATAACCATCTGTTCGCGTTGGCCTGAATTCAAATAGACTTCATCGCGGTCAAAATCATACCCCGTAACAACACCATAGTGCCAAACCGGTGCAAAGCCGAAACCCAGGTTCTGAAACACGATCACCGGGTGGGAGGCATCGATCTCTGACAAGAGCTGATCAAAGCTATTAATCCTCACGGCAAGCTGGCCCAAGCGACGACTGCTACCGATCATGTCGGCCAGATAGGTGCCGCGCGCGGCAGGGCTGAAGGCCAGATCTGCAATCGCATCCGGCGTTACATCTGCACCGGCCCATTGCATCACCATCGCAAGCGACGTGGGGCCACAATAATAAGCGGCTTGTTGTATCAGCGGAACGCCATCAACCTTCGCCCGCGCAGGGATGTCTTCCCGAAACTGCGTTCCGGGATCAAAGGCTGGCGCACAAGCTGCAAGCCAGCCGACCACAACAAGTGTGATAAGCCGGCACAGTCCGGTCAGCGGATGCAACGGGTGAAGTTGAAGATCCGGGTGAGGCACAGAATGTCAGTCACCAGCAAGATGATAAATACCGTAAATAGCGTACCCACGATATCTGCACCAGCGCTGTCATTTTCCATCTGCGTGACAAGAGATGCGACCTCGGCATCGGTCATGGCGTTCAGTCGGGCCGCTGCTTCGGCCGGGTCGACGCCTTCAGCGATGATCGCTGCCTGGACATCATCGCGTGCCAATTGGTCAAGAAGATAGGCCCGGTCGGCATGCGCTGCGTATTTGCTGATTGCTGCTTCGGTGCCCAGCATTTCTGCCTGAGCCATGGTTGCAGTCGTTGTTGCGACGACCAACTGCGTTGATAACGCCATGGCCAGGCCGGTTTTGGTCAGCGTCATAATGCGCATATGCGAATTCCTTTGTTAGTTGGCGACGCGTCTAGTGTCGCCGTGATACCCCATATCAACCATTTTCAGGGAATTTCCCGCGCCGCGCAACTCTGTCCAGCGCAAGTTTCATTGCATGAGCGGGAAATGGAGCGGCCAATGGTGGCGATCTGCCGTCCACCGACAATGACACTGGACGCGTTACATCATCCGTCAGTTGATCAGATTCCGCAAAATCACGATCCCCAGCAAGACCACGATAGGCGACAGGTCAACACCGCCCAGATCGGGCATAAAACGTCGAATGCGGCTGTAGACTGGCTGCAGAATACGTTCAAGCGTGTACCAAATCTGGCCCACAAGCTCTTGCCGGATGTTCAACACCTCGAACCGGATCAGCCAGCTCATGATGAAATGTGCAATCACAAGGAAATATGCCACGCTCAAAATCGGTGACAGGATATCAGAGACTATTTCCATCAGACAGGCGACCTTTATCAATTGCTCGCCTTGACCTAAGCGTTTGAACACCTGTGGACAAGTCCGCGCTTGCCGTAAGGTTAAAGTTGACGTTTACGTCAATCGCACCCATCTGCCGCCCAAAGAGAAGGATGCGACGCAGATGTACCCGATTGTGCGCCTGATCAAGGAAGTCTTGAAAGCCCGGCGGATGCCACCACTTGCGCCGCTTGATGCGCACGTATCGTATCACCGGTGCTGGCCGCAGGATATTGATCAGTTCATCGAAATGAATAATGGTCGGATCCTGACAATTCTGGATCTGGGACGCACAGGTCTTGCCCAACGTGTGGGTCTTTTACGTGCTTTGGCAAAAAACCGTTGGGGACTGACAGTTGCGGGCAGTTCCGTGATGTATCGCAAGCGGATCCGCCCATTTGTCAAATTCCGCGTGGTCAGCAAATGTGTCGGCTGGGACGAGCGCTTTATGTATCTTGAGCAGTCGCTTTGGATCGGCACAGACTGTGCCGTGCAGGCGCTGTATCGCACGGCGGTCACAGATCGCAATGGCATTGTCCGGCCAGAGCGCTTGATGGCGACAATGGGCATGCAAGAGTCTTCACCCACCCTGCCCGATTGGGTGCAAAACTGGATCGTTGCCGACAAAACCCGTCCTTGGCCGCCACAAGATGACGGAACGTCCGTCTAAACCATTGCTTGCCAGCGCGTGCGATATCAGTGTCTTATCCCCGAAACGACGGGCAGGGGCAAAGACATGGCAGTCAGCAAGAAACGCATCTGGGGATGGATGGCCTTTGATTGGGCAGCGCAACCCTTTTACACGTTAGGCCTGACATTCATCTTTGGTCCGTATTTTGCTGCTGTCGCTGCCGAATATTATCTTGGTACCGGGATGGAGAGTGACGCGGCCAAAGCACAGGCCCAGTCAATCTGGTCTGCCGGGCAATTCATCGCAGGTCTATTCATTGCGTTCACGGCCCCTTTCCTCGGGGCGTTTGCGGATAACTCGGGACGCAAGATCCCATGGATCGCGTTCTTTTCGGTCATTTATGTCGTCGCTACCGCAATGCTGTGGGGCCTGACGCCAGATGGCGCTGGCCTGCTGTGGATACTAATTGTCTTTTATGTGGGTTTCATCGCCGCTGAAAGTGCGCTGAATTTCATCAATGCAATCTTGCCATCGCTTGGCAATGACGAAGAGGTGGGCCGGATTTCGGGCTCTGGCGCAGCGTTTGGGTATTGGGGCGGCGTGGCAGCGCTTTTTGTCATGCTTTTGTTTTTTGCCGAGAACGAAGAAGGTGTCACGCTGCTCGGCAACGCTCCGCTTTTCGGTCTGGATCCCGAAATGCGTGAAGGCACACGTTCGGTCGGACCATTCATTGCCATATGGTATACGATCTTCATCATTCCGTTCTTTATGTTTGTGCGCGACACTCCAAACCTTGTGGCAAAATCAACGAAACTCGTGGCCGTAGCGAGCGACTTGTGGGCAACACTCAAAGCTGTGACCAGGCGTAGAAGCCTGCTGAACTTTCTTGTTGGATCCATGTTTTATCGCGATGCGCTGAATGCCTTATACGCGTTTGGCGGTGTATATGCCGCACTGGTGCTGGACTGGCAGACCATCCAAATTGGTGTGTTTGGCATTATTGCTGCAATTGCTGCAGCCGTCACGACCTGGCTTGCTGGTCTATGTGATCAACGTTTTGGACCAAAACCGGTCATTCTTGTTTCCGTCTGGGTCCTTCTAGCGGTATCCGCAACTATCGTGGGCATGTCGCGCGAACAGTTGTTTGGGGTTCCGCTCCCGGTTGGATCTGCGATTCCCGATGTCGTGTTTTATGTTTGTGGCGTATGCATTGGTGGCGCAGGGGGAGCCACTTATGCTGCTTCACGCTCGATGATGGTGCGCCACACGCATCCGGACCGGCCTGCAGAGGCGTTCGGGCTATTCGCTTTGTCTGGCAAAGCGACCGCATTTCTGGCACCCGTCTTGATCAGCCTTTTCACATATATGACCGGTAACGTGCAATTGGGCTTTCTGCCTGTGATCTTTCTTTTCCTACTGGGTCTTTTCTTGTTACGGTGGGTCAACAAAAACGGAGATCGCGCAGAATGGTCCGCTTCATCGTAGCAGTCATCATTACAGTCGGTCTGGCGGCCTGCCAGACAGAAGATCCACAGGTCAGCCTGGCATCGCAAAATGTCAACGACACACGCATCGCCAAGACACTGTTTGGGGCGGCGCCGGTGGCAGCTGCACAACAGCCAGAAGCGATTGGCGGCTATGCGCGTGGATGCCAAGCCGGCGGCGTTGAATTGCCCGAAACCGGACCGACCTGGCAGGCGATGCGGCTGTCGCGCAATCGCAACTGGGCACAACCCGTCACGATAGACTACGTTCAGGATCTCAGCCGCTTTGCCGCAACGCAACCGGGATGGAACGGCATCTATGTCGGTGACATGAGCCAACCACGTGGCGGGCCTATGCTGACCGGGCATCGCAGCCATCAGACGGGCCTCGATATTGATTTCTGGATGTTACCAGCGGACCGGCTGGACCTGAGCGTGGCGGAACGCGAAAATATCTCATCCATCTCGATGCGACGCTCTGCCGGTGCTTTTACCAACAGCCGTTGGACTCCCCAGCACGAGGCGATCATGCGCGCCGCCGCATCTGATCCGCGGACCGCACGGATCTTTGTGTTCCCAGGAGCCAAGGTTGCCATGTGTCAGTCAGCAACGGGTGACCGATCGTGGTTGAATAAGATCCGCCCTTGGTGGGGCCACCATTATCATTTTCACGTTCGCCTGAAATGTCCCGCTGATGCGCGAAACTGCGTGGATCAGGCAGCCCCACCACCCGGTGATGGCTGTGCCGAAGCACAAGGCTGGGTCGACCGTATCCTCAACCCTCCTCCACCGGATCCCGATGCCCCGCCGCCCGCACCACGGGCAGATTTAACAATGGCCAACCTGCCCGGCCAATGCCTTGGCGTCTTGAACGCAAATTAGGTGATCAAACGGATTTGCCTGATTGCGCTGCTTCAGGCTGCGCCTGCGTTGGCTGACGCGACACTGATCGATACATATGTGTGGTCGGAAAGTGATCCCAAATTCGGAGGCTTTTCTGCAATAGAACTGGCCGATGACGGGTTCGGTTTTGTCGCGCTCAGCGACCGTGGCCACATCACCGAAGGCCGCATGATGCGTGAAGACGGCGTCATCACTGGGGTGGAAATCGGTCCGCTTGAAGTATTGCGCGCGCGTCACCGCGCCCCGCTTAGCCGCAAGGAACGGGATAGCGAAGGATTAGCTGTCGCACCGGATGGCACAATCTTTATTTCATTCGAAGCCGTTCACGGGCTACGCCAGTATGACCGGGTCGGCGGTTTTGGATCAGATCTGATCACCACGCCATCCTTTGCAGCGCTTCAGATCAATTCGTCGCTTGAGGCATTGGCCATGGGTCCGGATGGTGCACTTTATACGCTGCCTGAACGATCCGGCATGGCGACACGACCTTTCCCGGTCTATCGCTACAAGAACGGGAAGTGGGACCAGCCTTTTACGATCCCACGCTACGGACCCTATCTTATGTCAGGCGCCGATATCGGACCTGACGGGCGACTTTATCTGCTCGAGCGCGACTTTGCCGGTATCGGCTTTCGCAGCAGAGTCCGCCGGTTCAATCTTGATGGCAGCGGTGGCGAAGTTGTTTTGCAAACACGATTGGGCGTTCACGATAATCTGGAAGGGATCAGCATTTGGCAGGATGATCAGGGCCTGCGGATGACCATGATCTCTGACGATAACTTCAGGTTTTTTCAACAGACCCAGATTGTTGAATATCGGTTGACCGATTGACCCTCAGGCGTTAGTTCGCGCTGTCCTCGCAATTGCGGGGGCCAAGTGCCGCACCCTTGTCAAAACGGAAAAACCATCATGACACGCATCCTTCCCGGCGTTATCGCCATGGCCACGATCGTTGTGGCGTCCAATATCCTTGTGCAGTTCCTTTTGCTTGACGGGCTGCTGACCTGGGGGGCGTTTACCTATCCGCTCGCATTCCTGGTGACGGACGTCATGAACCGAGTCTATGGTGCCTCTGCTGCACGCAAAGTGGTGTTTTCCGGGCTTGTGGTGGGGATCTTATGCTCGTTGGTCGGGTCCCAGATCATGTTGCAAGGAGACGGGTTCACTTACCCCGCTGTTGCATTGCGCATTGCAATTGGGTCGGCCACCGCTTTTCTGGTCGCACAGTTGCTTGATATCGCGGTTTTCAACCGACTGCGCGAAGGGTCTTGGTGGAAAGCACCTTTGGGCAGCACATTGGTTGGGTCGACAGTTGATACTGTCATCTTTTTCTCTATCGCCTTTGCAGCTGTCTTCAACGGACTAAGTTCTGCGGCCGCCCAAGATGTCATGTGGGCACAAGATACTGCACCCTTTATGACGACCGGGCCAATGATGCCGCTGTGGGTCACGCTTGCTGTGGCGGATTGGGGCGTGAAGTTGTCGATTGCGTTGCTTGCGCTTCTTCCTTTCCGCCTGATTGTTGGGCGTATCATGCAGCCCGCCGCATAAAGACGAGATCAAGTATATTTTTACTTGAAATATACCAAATCTGTGCGAACCTCCTATCAGGCGAAACATTTGAAAGGAGGTGATCCAGTGCATCATGAGGTATTGGAGAAGTGTGTCGGGACAACTTATGGGGGTCAAAGCTGAGGCAGCCCTTGGCTGAGAAGACCATAAGGTGGGCAACCTAACCGACCCGCCTCCGTAATTCAGGAAAGGGCCATCCCATCGCCGGGGTGGCCCTTTTTCCTTAATCGAGTCAGCGCAGTATAAATTCGAGGGACAGTGCAATGGTTTGAAAAGCCCCGCCATTTCACATCATCGTAAGTCGATATGGCAATACACAGGCATCTTTGATGAAATGCGATACGACTTTATCGGGGCCATCTGCAGCCCACATGCGGCAGCGCATCAATGCGTCGCGATACCTTTGATCAAAAAGGCAATATGCCGTTGATGCATCTTCGGTACCCGTGACCGGATCAGAAAAGCGACACTGGCATCATCGCCCGCATGCGACGCGATGAGAAGTCTGGTCAACCATGCTTCATCAAATGACAACTCTGCCACACCTGGACGGTGAAAGACTGCGTTGCTGCCAATCGCCTCGGTCAGGCATCGGAACAGTGCCCGTGCATATGCATCTTGTGCCTTCGTCCGAGAGTTCGACAGCAGTGCGCAAGCCTGAAAGAGATCTTCCCTTGCGGCCACGCGACATTCGAGCGCGATAACCCGCAATGCATTTAGCGTGCCCCGCCACCCGGTTGGAAACTCTGGCACAGGACGCGGCGTGGCTGCTGTATGTTTAAGCGCTGTCAGTGGCATGCTGTCGCATTTCATGTTGGACGCGATGGAGGTCTTTCCCTCGACCGCTTTTCCTGAGTATATTTATAAGGAATTAACCAAATGTGAAGATGTGCTGATGAAAAAGCCTCCTATTGTGATCATGATTGCACTGTTTTTGGGGTTTTCGAGCGCTTTTGCGGATGTTTTGGATGAACCGCATCTGAATATCGTCCCACGAACCGCGGCAGAAACCGCGCGAATCGCTGACGTCACAACGCCGACGACAGATTTTGCGGGGCCCACCCAGTTTGAGGAAAAACCAGCGGGCGCAGCCACCGTCCGTGCGATGGCCAATACCAATGCTTTTTCGCAACCATCGGCCAACATCGCGTTTGAGGATGAACTGACCTTCAAGGTCGGCAATGGTCTGTTTCGGAAATTGTGGGTATCATCACCTGCCTCTACCTTGGCCTCTGACGGTTTGGGGCCGTTGTTCAATGCGCGGTCATGCCAGCGCTGCCATATCAAGGACGGACGCGGCCATGCGCCCGAAGGCCCAGATGACAACGCGATTTCCTTTCTGATGCGCGTATCCATCCCCGATGGGGATTATGATGCAAAAACGGCTGACCTGAATGCCTATCTGGCCACATTGCCCGAACCCACCTATGGCAGCCAGATTCAGGATTTTGCGGTGCAAGGGCACCGTGCCGAGGCAAAGGTGTCGATCACCTACAGCGAGGAAACCGTCGCACTTTCAGAAGGTGAGATAGCAAGCCTGCGCAGCCCAACCTATGCGCTGACTAATCTCGGCTATGGTCCGCTTCACCCTGACACGATGCTCAGCCCACGTGTTGCGCCCCAGATGATCGGGCTTGGGCTACTTGAGGCGATCCCCGCTGCCGATATCCTTGCTGGGGCAGACCCCGATGATCTGGATGGTGACGGTATATCCGGGCGCCCAAATATCGTCTGGTCTCATGAATACGGGCAGGAAATGCTGGGCCGGTTTGGCCTGAAAGCGGGCACACCCACAGTGCGCGAACAATCGGCGGGGGCGTTTGCGGGCGATATTGGGATATCCTCCCCTATCTTCCCTGATGGTGCAGGCGAATGCACTGCCGCCCAGACCACCTGCCAAAACGCACAGCATGGCGACGGCGATGTGCGCGTGTTTGAGGTGGATGATGAAATGCTCGATCTTGTCACTTTCTACAGCCGCAACCTGGCCGTCCCGGCCCGCCGCGATGTGGATGACCCACAGGTCCTGCGCGGAAAGCAGGTCTTTTATGACACCGGCTGTATCGCCTGCCATACACCCAGTTTTGTCACCCACCGGCTGGAGGATCAGCCAGAGCAAAGCTTTCAACTGATCTGGCCCTATACCGACATGCTGCTTCATGACATGGGCGAAGGGCTGGCCGACAACCGGCCAGAAGCACAGGCCAATGGCCGCGAATGGCGCACGCCGCCCCTTTGGGGCATCGGCCTAACCGAACAGGTCAGCGGGCACACCTATTTCCTGCATGACGGGCGCGCGCGATCCCTGCTGGAGGCCATCTTGTGGCATGGGGGCGAGGCAGAAGCGCAGCGCGACCGCGTGATCAACATGCCCAAAGCAGACCGCGACGCCCTGATCAGATTTTTGGAAAGCCTATGAAAAAGACCATCCTCGCCTGCGCACTCGCCCTGTGGCCGATGACGCTAATCGCCCAAGACACAAGCGCCATAAATGCAGATATCGTTGAAAACCACATCCTGCCGCGCATCGCGACGCTTTCTGCGACCGGCGCAGCTTTGGCCGATGCTGCGCGGGACGATTGCACCACCCCCGCGCTTGACGCACCTTATGGTGCGGCCTTTGATGCCTGGATCGCGGTCAGCCACCTGCGGTTTGGGCCGATAGAAGCAGATGAGCGCGGCTTCGCACTCGCCTTTTGGCCCGACAGCCGGGGGGCGACACCCAAGGCGCTTGGCACATTGATCCGTGATGAGGATCCGATCGCAGATAATGCGGACGCGTATCAGGACATGTCCATCGCTGCACGCGGCTATTACGCGCTGGAGTTTCTGCTTTATGACGACACGATCCGCGCGGCAGGCGAGGACGCCTATCGCTGCCAATTGGTCACGACCATCGCCGCCGATATTGGCCGTCTGACCCAAGCTGTGGCGGTTGACTGGCAAAGCTATGCAGCACGGCTGACCATACCGATGCCGGAAGGGACTTACAGGACTGATACGGAGGCTACGCAAGAACTGTTCAAGGCCCTGACCACCGGCTTGCAACTGACATCCGATGCACGTTTGGGGCGTCCACTTGGCAGCTTCGACAATCCAAGACCCAAACGGGCCGAGGCGTGGCGCTCTGGCCGATCCGCCCATCATGTGCGGGTGGCATTGGACAGTTTGCAAGACCTTGCCCTGCGGTTGAGCGCGGGCAATCCAGCGCTTTTAATGCAAGTAGAGGCAGCCTTCACTCGCGCGCGTGATCAACTTAGCGCTCTGGATGATCCCATCTTTGCAGGCGTTGCCAGCCCCGCCGACCGTATTAAGGTTGAGGCGATCCGCACGCGGGTTGAGGAAATCCGCGCCATTGCGGGGCTTGAAATCGGGCCCGCGCTTGGTGTTGCGGCGGGCTTTAACTCGCTGGATGGTGACTGACTTGGCCAGCAGACGGCAGTTTATTGCAGGTATGCTTGCTGCCGGGGTAGCCCCGGTGGCAAGTTGGGCCGATGCAGGAGGGCCGCGATACCTATCTGCGGCAGCACGGACAGACGGCGCATATGTGCTTTGTGGGATAGATGCGGCACATAATCTGCTTTTTGAAATCCCTCTGCCTGCGCGCGGTCATGCCGCCGCCGCCCACCCCAAAAGACCAGAGGCCGTTGCCTTTGCCCGCCGGCCCGGCACCTTTGCATTGGTCATCGATTGCGCATCAGGGGAAGAGATTGCCCAGTTGACCTCGCCCCCCGGTCGCCACTTTTATGGCCATGGTGTGTTCAGCCAAAACGGCGAGTGGCTGTTCACGACCGAGAACGACTACGAGGCAGGCATCGGGCGCATCGCAATTTGGGACGCATCCAATGGCTATGCACGCGCCGGCGATATGCCCAGTGGCGGCATTGGTCCGCACGATATCAAACGTCTGCCCGGCACTGACACGCTGGTCGTTGCCAATGGAGGGATCGACACGCACCCTGATAGCGGGCGCACGAAACTGAATATCCCCACCATGGCTCCGAACCTTTCCTACTGCATTGATGGGACGGTTTTTGAAACCGCGACCTTCGCTACCGAGTCGCACAAAAACTCCATCCGGCACCTCGCTATAGCACCAGACGGAATGGTGGCCATGGGTATGCAATGGCAGGGCGACGGCATCCCTTCTGCTATGGTCGCGATCCATCGGCAAGGTGATATGCGCCCGACACCGTTGACAGCACCAACCGCTGCGCTGCGCGATCTAAACGGCTACATCGGCAGTATCGCGTTTGACCCTGCAGATGGCGCGATCTTCGCAACCTCGCCGCGTGGTGGTGTCGTGCATCGGTACGCGCGCGAAGGCATGCTAACTGATGCATACGTCTTTCCCGATGCTTGCGGCGTTGCACCTGCCGTCAGTGGCGTGCTGATTTCGACCGGAGCAGGTCAGCTTATCGCGCTGGGGCACGACACCGCAGAAAGTCGATTGGCGCATCTTCGATGGGACAATCATCTTGTCAGTCTGGTCTAGCCAGCAGATCGCCGTAATAATAATGACGTGTTCTTGCATTGCGTCCATCTGACACTTACCGCAAGACGTCGGTGATTTTGGATGAAGCGGAGCCATGTGATGCGCGCAGCAGATGTCGTTGCAAAACGCCTTTACGAGGCCGGGTGTCGGTGGGCGTTCGGGATGCCAGGGGGTGAGGTGCTGACCCTGATGGATGCCTTGGAAAAGGCGGGGATTACCTTTGTGCTCTGCAAGCATGAAAACGCAGCCGGGTTCATGGCGGAAGGCACCTATCACCGTACCGGTGCACCCGGCATTATGCTGGCCACCGTTGGCCCCGGTGCGCTGAACGGGATCAATGTGATAGAGAATGCCCATCAGGATCGTGTGCCGATGATCGTACTGACAGGCTGTGTCGATGCCGATCAGGCGCAGGTTTACACCCATCAGGTTCTGGACCAACCCCGGGTGTTCCGCCCGATCACGAAAGAGACGTTTACGCTGAACGCTGATGCGGCCCATGTGATCATCGACAAAGCGATTGCAATCGCAACCGAGGGACGCCCCGGTCCGGTGCATATTGATGTGCCGATTTCCGTAGCGGATGCGCCTGCGGAAGGCACAGGTATCATGCGCAGGCCCGCTGCTGCGGTGGCACCTGTCGGTGCTGACCTTGATCGCGCGCGCGCCGCTTTGACAGGGGCCAAACGCCCACTGATCATCGCAGGTCTTGATGCGGTTGGCGAAGGTGCGGCCGAGGCTATTCAGTCTGCCGCACAAACGCTGGGGGCACCGGTTATCACCACCTACAAAGCCAAAGGGCTTTTGCCGGAAAGTCATGCGTTATCACTGGGTGGCGCGGGACTGTCACCCAAAGCAGACAAGGTACTTTTGCCCTTTGTAGCGCAGGCGGATGTGATCCTGGCAATAGGTTATGATCCGATTGAGATGCGCCCCGGCTGGCAGAACCCGTGGGACCCGGACACGCAGATGGTGATCGACATCACAGCTGTCCCGAACCATCATTACATGCATCAATCGACTTTGAATATCATCGGCGATTGTGCTGCCTCTGTTGAGGCGATGTTGCCTGATGCGCCTTTGTCCGGCGGCTGGCCTGATGCGGAAATTGATGCCGTGAAGGCAGCATTGGCCGAGGCGTTCCCGCAACCCGACACGTGGGGGCCCGCACAGATCATCGCGACCTGTCAGGCGGCTCTGCCGGATGACACGCTTGCCACTGCGGACAGTGGGGCGCATCGGATTCTGATGTCGCAGATGTGGGAATGTGGGTTTCCACGTGCGCTGACGCAATCATCGGGCTTTTGCACAATGGGCTGCGCCGTTCCGCTGGCCATGGGCGCGCAGATTGTGGAACCAGAGCGGACCATCGTGTCATTCTCCGGGGATGCCGGGTTGTTGATGGTCGCGGGGGAACTGGCGACTGCCGCCGAGATGGGGTTGAAGACCATATTCGTGGTGTTTGTGGATGCTTCACTGGCGCTGATCGAGCTGAAACAACGTCAGCGACAATTGCCGAACACAGGCGTTGATTTTGGCCAGATCGACTTTGCCGCTATTGCCGCCGGGTTTGGTGGGCAGGGCTACCGGGTGCAATCAAAGGATGAACTTGAGGCCGCACTCGCCGCAGCGCAGTCCGCTGAGACCTTTACATTGATCGCGGCTGAGATTGATCGCAAATCCTATGACGGGGCTTTCTAGCATGGCTGGCGCATTAGACGGACTGCTGGTGCTGGATCTGTCGCGGATCCTTGCCGGGCCGACAGCGACGCAGCTTCTGGGTGACCTGGGTGCGACGGTGATCAAGATCGAAAACCCAAAGACAGGCGGCGATGACACCCGCAGTTGGGGTCCGCCTTATGCGGAAACACCGGATGGGGAAAGTGATCTGAGCGCCTATTTCATGGCCGCCAATCGTAACAAGTATTCAGTGGCCGCTGATCTGTCGACCGAAGCCGGGCAGGCTTTGGTTCGGTCGATAGCCGAAAAAGCAGATGTGGTGATCGAGAATTACAAACCGGATGGATTAGTGAAATATGGTTTGGATCATGCGACCTTATGTGCGGCGCATCCCGAACTTGTCTATTGCTCAATCTCCGGGTTCGGGCAGACCGGGCCAGAACGAAACCGTGCCGGATATGACCTGATGGCCCAAGGCTTTGGCGGGATCATGTCGCTCACAGGCGATCCTGATGGGCCGCCGATGAAAGTGGGCGTGGGTATCGCAGACGTAATGTGCGGAATGTATGCGACCATCGGGATATTGGCCGCGCTGCGTCACCGCGATGCGACCAGTGAGGGGCAGCATATCGACCTTGCGCTTGTCGACAGCCAGATGGCTTGGCTGATCAATGAAGGCACTAATTTTCTGGCTTCGGGGAAAGAACCAGTACGCCGAGGCAATGCCCACCCCAATATCGTGCCCTATGATGTATTCCCGACCAAAGACGGCCATATCATTCTGGCCGTGGGCAATGACCGGCAGTTTCAGGCGTTTTGCAAAGCGATGGATCGCCCCGATCTGGCGCAAGCGCCGGAATTTGCAACAAATCCTGACAGAATCGCCAATCGTGACGCGCTTACCGTTGCGGTAACTGAAACACTCGCCACGCGGGACAGCGCGGAAATCCTAAAAGTATTACAGGATGTGGGCGTACCGGCGGGTCCGATCCATTCGGTCGGGCAGGCATTGGGTACCGCGCAGGCGGAAGCGCGCGGGGCTGTTGTTGATGTGCCGCATCCCGATACCGTTGCGGGCCGCGTGCAATTGCTGGGGAATCCGCTGAAGTTTTCGAAGACACCAGTCAGCATAAATCGGCCACCACCACGGTTTGGCGCGGATACAGGCAGTCTTGCGCAAATTTTGGGCGCGCTTCGGCGATAAATAGCGCGAAGTCCTAGGAACACGTTTTCGTGACCAATAATCACGTTCCCGCGCGCTATCAGGCACGTGATGTGAGCTTTGGGTGGGACCTCTCTAGCTTACCTCAAGTGTAATGCGTGTGACACGCGTTTTTGAGGATTCGTATATGCTGATTGATGTCGCTAATAGTGAGGTCAGCCTGACCAATCGTGCAGCCCTTGCCGAATGGAATGGCGTGATCCTGGGTGTACTGGCGCATGGTCAGAGCGCACCGGTGCATCTAGGCAAGCTTTTGGAGCTTGCGCCCGGTTTTGCGATGGGTCACGCGCTGAAAGGGCTGTCAGCCCTGATGCTGGGACGGCGAGAGCTTTATGCCGCAGCCGAAGAGGCCAGCCGGACGGCACAGACTGCCTTAAAGGCTGGCGGTGCAACGAAGCGCGAGCATCTGTGGTGCGATGCGCTACAAGACTGGCTTGGGGGCAAGCCAAGCCATGCGATTGCCCGGATGGAAGCCGCAATGAAGCTGAACGCAGCGGACACGATCAGCATGAAGCTGTCCCATGGCATTCGCTTTATCCTTGGTGATCATATCGGCATGCGCCAATCGGTCGAAGCCGTGATTGATGCCCACGGCGAAGATCATGCCCTGCGCGGCTATGCTCTGGGGTGTCTGGCCTTCGCAATGGAGGAGACCGGCAACTATGATGAAGCAGAGCGCATTGGCCTGATGGGCCTGAACTATGCTAGCGACGACGCGTGGGGTCTGCATGCGGTCGCGCATGTTTACGACATGACCCATCGCCCGACCAAAGGCATCGCGCTGATTGATGACAATCTGGATGCCTGGGGTCATTGCAACAATTTCCGCTTCCATGTCTGGTGGCACAAGGCGCTGCTGCATCTCGATCAAGGTGATATGGCACAAGTACTTGCGCTATACGACACCAAGATCCGCAGCGAAAAGACTGACGATTATCGCGATTTCTCGAATGCCAGTTCGCTGCTTGTCCGGCTGGAGCTGGAAGGTGTTGACGTCGGGGATCGTTGGGGGGAATTGGCCGATCTGGCCGAGACCCGCACGAATGACGGCTGCCTGACATTTGCCGATCTGCACTACATGCTTGCCCTCGTGGGCGATAACCGGGCCGACGCAGCAACCCGTATGACAGCGCGCATGGCCAAGGACGCGAAAGGCGATACCGAAGTGGCAGATATCATGCGTGACCCGGGTGTTGCAGTGACCAAAGGTTTAGCTGCTTTCTCGGATGGGCGGTATGAGACCGCCTTTGCCCAACTCCGCGCGGCGCATCCCCGTTTTCAGAATATGGGTGGCAGCCACGCACAACGCGATGTGTTTGAGCGCGTTACGATTGAGGCGGGTCTACGTGCTGGATCACTTGACGCCACGCGGGCTTTGTTGGAACAGCGTGCCGGACGGCGCGAGGGCGCAGTCGATACCTTTGCCGAGACCCGTTTGAAGATGATCGACGACGCGCGAGAATTGCAAGCGGTCGTTGCGGCAGAATAACTGCGGAATAGGTTCGTTTAATGACACTTGCCGACCCGATGTCAGCGATGCCAAGTACCAATACAGGTGCAACAGTTAAGCCCCAAACGCGTGTGCGCGACCCGCGGCTGGATTTCTTTCGCGGCATCGCGATGTTCATCATCCTGATTGCGCATGTGCCCAGCAATTGGCTGACACTTTGGATCCCTGCCCGGTTTGGTTTCTCTGATGCGACCGAGACCTTTGTGTTCTGTTCCGGCATGGCGTCGGCCATTGCGTTTGGCGCCGTGTTTCGCAAGCAGGGATGGGCCATGGGTACGGCCCGCATCGCATTTCGCACATGGCAGGTCTATTGGGCGCATATTGCCCTTTTTATCGCGATTGCGGCCACCATGGTGCTGATGACCCGGATCTTCCCTGACGGTCGCGATTACGTTGGGCAGTTGAACCTGCATCCGTTCTTTAACAGGCCACAAGAAAACCTGCTGGGTCTTTTGACCCTGACCTATGTGCCAAACTACTTTGACATCCTGCCGATGTATCTGGTGATCCTCGCGCTAATTCCGCTGATGGTGGCGCTAGCCAACGTCCATGTCGGTTTGGCGGTCGCAGCGTCGCTTTTATTGTGGCTAAGCGCGAATGTTCTGGGCTGGAATCTCCCGGCAGAGCCTTGGTCAGACCGCCAATGGTTCTTTAACCCGCTGGGATGGCAATTGATCTTTTTCACCGGTTTTGCGCTGATGTCAGGCTGGATCCCTGCACCGCCAGTTGACAAACGCCTGTTCTGGACCGCAGTCGCCATCGTGCTGGTGTTCTTGCCATTCGCCTATTTCCGCATCTATCGGGAGTTCACAGTCTTTCTGGAGATCCGCAATGACTGGAAAGTACTGATCCAAAAGACGGATTTTGGCATTCTGCGCTACGTCCACTTTCTGGCCACAGCCTATATCGCGTGGGTTCTGGTCGGCGCGAAAGGTGCCAACATTATGCCGGGGGATAGCGGCCGCATGCTGTCAGTACTCTGGTCTTATATCCTTGCAGCAATCATGAAGGTGGGTCAGCAGTCACTGGCTGTCTTTATTACATCTATGTTCCTCGCGCGGATGCTGGGCGTTCTCTTCGATCAGGTGGGCCGGTCCTATGTGACGATGGCATGGGTCAATGCATTGGGTTTTGCGGTGATCATCGCACTGGCTTACGGCGTGGGGTGGTTCAAGACGCAACCCTGGAAAAAGAAGGCCTGACCCGGATGCTAAGACGAGACGTGCTGACCGGTCTTATGGCCATGGCTGCCAGTCCTGCCCTGTCCCAGGCTGCCGAACCGGGTGAACCCGGATTGCAACTTGGTGAGGCGCGCCCTTTTGATCCGAACTACGTAATGGAAAAGGCGCGGGCCCTGTCCGCTCAGCCCTATGCTGAACCTACGCGCATACCCACCGCTTGGACCGACATTTCCTATGATGACTATGTCTCTATCTGGTTCGACGGGCGTAACGCCCTTTGGCATCAAGAGGCGGATACGCCGCTAAAAGTAGATGTATTTGCACCCGGTCTATACTATCCGCATCCTGTCGACATTGCTGTCGTCGAAGGGGATATGGCCCGACCAGTCCTGTTCGACATGGCCGTATTCGATAAAACCGACAAGTTCCCAGATCTGCCGATCGACGATACGCTGGGCTATTCTGGTCTGCGGTTGCGGGCCGAGCTTGAGACACCCGGCATTCACACGGAATTTGCTGTCTTTCAGGGCGCGTCCTATTTCCGCGCTATCGGGACCGGCGATGTGTATGGCATTTCGGCCCGTGGTCTAGCCATTGATACGGCAGAGCCAAAAGGTGAGGAATTTCCCGAATTCCGTGCCTTCTGGATGGAACGCCCAACCGTTGGAGCCGATACATTTGTCCTGCATGCTTTGATGGACAGTCCTAGTTGCACCGGCGCCTACACGTTCACTATCACGCATGGCCAGCCGCTGATCATGGATGTCACTGCCACGGTGTTTCCACGCGTTGACATGAAACATGTGGGCATCGGCCCACTGACCTCGATGTTTCAGTTTGACGAAACCAATCGCGACCAGTTCTCGGATTTCCGTCCAGCGGTGCATGATAGCGATGGGTTACTCATATATAACGGCGCGGGTGAAACAATCTGGCGGCCGCTGGCGAACCCGAAAGATCTGCAGATCTCCGCCTTTCGCGACAACAACCCACAAGGGTTTGGCTTGATGCAGCGCGCGCGCGAATTCAGCGACTTTGCTGATCTTTTTGCGCTTTATCACCGCCGGCCCGGACTGTGGGTTGAACCGGGCGAAGGATGGGGATCAGGTGCCGTGACCCTGATCGAAATCCCGACCGACGATGAGATCTACGACAATATCGTCGCCTATTGGCGCCCTGATGGCGGGCTGAAAGCGGGCCAGCAACATCAGCTCACCTATCGCCTGCTATGGGGTGATGACAGCGCGTTTGGCACGGGCCTGCGTGTACTGAACACGCGGATTGGTGATGCATTTGAAACAGGCATCATTATCGCCATCGATTTCGAAGACGGTCCTGAATTGCCAGAGGATCTGGACAGCGTCGAACGCCTGATCCGCGCCAGCGCGGGTGAAGTAGATGCGGGCATCCTGCAGCGCAACCCGGACACTGGCGGTGCGCGGCTGGCCTTTCGCTTTGTTCCTGGTGATGCAGAGCTGATCGAGTTTCGTGCGCAACTGCGACGTGATGGCGAACCTCTAAGCGAAGTCTGGCTGTACCGGTGGACCGCATGATGGGTGCTCCCTTCAGCGATATGCCACAGCGGGCACCGCTTGCCATGCCTGCACAGGATTTCCGGCGCGCGCCGTCACAACAGGCGACACCGCCAGCGATGACACTTCGCGATCATCTATTGCGGTTTGCGGCCTTTGGCCCATCCATTTTGATGACTACAATGCTTACCTTTGCAATTGCGAACTGGCTAGCGCGTGATGGTTTTACCATGCTGGAGAGGCTTGTTGTTGCGCTTATTGCGCTGACTTTTATCTGGGTTTCCTTGTCGGTTAGTACTGTTCTGTTGGGACTGGCCAACCGTGTTCTTTATCCGTGTTTTACAAGACATACGCGCGGGCGCGGTGCGGCGCAGGACATCGCTTTGTTGATGCCGATCTATAACGAGGTTCCATGGGAGGTCTTTGGCAATGCCTGCGCCATGTTGAAAGAACTGGCGCAAGGACAGCGGAAGGATCGCTACACGCTGTTCATCCTCAGCGACACGACCGACCCGGAAACCGCCGAACAAGAACGCAAGGCGTTCCTTGCTTTGCGGGCAGAAGCTTTGCCCGGATTTGATGTCCACTATCGCCGCCGTGCGCAGAATACAGATAAGAAAACCGGCAACTTGACCGACTGGATCCAGAACTGGGGTGCCAATTACGAGGCAATGCTGGTTTTGGATGCTGATAGCCTCATGAGCGGGGCAGCGATCAGACAACTGGCCCATGAATTGTCAGCACATCCCGAGGCCGGTTTGATTCAGAGCTTTCCATATCTGATTGGCGCTGAAACGCTGTTTGGTCGGATGCAGCAATTTTCCAACGCAGTTTATGGCTGGCTTTTGGCCGAGGGACTGGCGGTCTGGTCGCAAAGCGAAGGGAATTACTGGGGGCATAACGCCATCATCCGCACGCGCGCCTTTGCCGACAGTGCGCGCCTTCCCTACATGCGCGATCATCGCGGGCGGCAAAACCTGATCCTGAGCCATGATTTTGTTGAGGCAGGGATGCTCCGGCGTGCGGGCTGGGCGGTTCGATTCCTGCCGCGGGCCGGCGGGTCGTTTGAGGAAACACCACAGACCCTGATTGACTACGCGCTGCGTGACCGGCGCTGGTGTCAGGGTAATCTACAACATCTTCGTATTCTGACGGCGCGCGGCTTTCACCCGATCTCACGTTTTCACCTTTTGCAGGGGGCGGTCGCATTCCTGCTCTCGCCAGCGTGGTTTGCGGTGATCCTGATCTGGTCACTGATCGGCGCCATTCCTGAAACCACGGTATCGTATTTCAGCAGCACAAATCCCTTGCAACCCACCTGGCCGGATGCAGAACCCATCGATGGTCTTCTGGTGCTTGTGTTTATCTACACAATGCTTTTGATGCCTAAAATCATCGGCACCTGTGCGTTGGGGTTCCGCGGACGGATGCGTTCGGATTACGGCGGTTGGCATAATCTGGCAGGCACGGCCCTGATCGAGATCCTGTGTTCAATCCTTTATGCACCGGTGATGATGGTGCAACAGACGATTGCAGTGGTCTATGCACTATTTGGCTGGTCAAAGTCCTGGATCCCGCAAAATCGGTCGAGAGAAGGATACAGTTGGGCCGAAATATTCCGCTTTCATGTCGTCGAGACGGTCACTGGGATCGTGATGGTCGGCGGTATTGCGCAAGGTGGTGTGTCACTTTGGCTAATACCGATCGCATTTAGTCTGGTTCTTGCTGTGCCGCTGTCGATGCTGAGCGGCGTGCGCATCTCCGACCAGGCATTTCGTTTGCTTCGCCTCGATAGCCCGCAGAATCTGCGCGAGCCTCGTGTGTCCCGCCGCGCCCGCAGCGAACGCGCACGGATCAAGGCTATCGTCCTTGCGCCGGAACAGATCGATGCCGTGGGGATTGCTGCACAATAGGTCGGGTCTTGCCTGCTTGAGAAGGTTCAAGAACCTGAGCCGATTTTCTTCAACGCATCCATCAGACGATCGAATTCTTCAATCCCAACGCGGATCTCAGACTGGTTTTGCCATTTGGCTCTCTTTGTAAGCGACGAGCCGGATTTCTGGTAAAGAGAACGATCTTGCCGCGATCATTGTCCAGAACCGGATCCCGCCGCAGAAAACCAAAGCGTTCCGGTTCGGCGATAAGCTGTTGCTCGGTCCCATAAGGGACCTAAAACAATGCGCCGACCGACCGTATCAGAGCCCCTCGAACCAATTCATAGTCAGCGTAGCCCATCCCTGCGGGATGACATGCCCACCGGGAAATAGCGCAAATTCCAACGCGCTGTCTTCCGCACAATTGGTCCATTTGCGGATCAGGAAAGGGCCATCCGTGACATAACCATCCGGCTTCAACTGAAAGCAACCATTGGTTTCCCGCCAAAGTGACAGGGCATAAAAGACATCGCCCTGCATCAGCGCCGCTGGATCGCGGCTGTCGCTGCCGCGCAACACGCGCCCTTCCAGCGGAACGGTACCATCTGTCCAGCCATGGGTGTGCAGCATCCGAACCGGCCCCGTGCATTGTGTCGGATGAGGACGCCAGAAGTTGCCGCCGACAGGTGCATAGGCGGCAAAAGTCTCGGGGACGGCGCAGGCCATATAAGCGGTCATCGAGCCGCCGATAGAAAAACCAGCAAGGATGATCTTGTCAGGATCAATACCGTGGCGCGCAATCGCGTCATCACGGACGGACGTCAAAAAAGCGATCTCGTCCCGGCGCTGCGTCCTGTCGGGGTGAAACGACCATGACCCGCCATTGCCGTTTGTCCGCGGCAAACCCGAGGGGGCGATGACCGCGTAGCCGCGATCAGTAAACGCCGTTACCATGCTGGTATTGCGAAAGACACCCGGACCGCTGCCGCCAAAACCGTGTACAAAGACAATGGCTGGGCGTTGCTCGTTGTTATCATCTGGCAGGGTAATGACATATTCGCCTGTCGGGACTTCACACGCTGTGGTGGTAGAACAAGCTGTTGCAGGCTTTGTAAATCCTAAGACGCCAAGCAAAGCTGTGGCGAAGATAGCGTATAATGATCTCATCATGAAGTCTCTGGTCTTAGCCTTCAGCGTTCCAACTTTGCAAAGGCAGATCACGTTTGACCCATCCTGGTCCAGCAAAAGAACCCAGCATGCCCTCTGGAACGTCGATAATCGGGGTCAAACCGGCATCTGTCAGGCGGGCCGTCATCCGGGCAGAGCGGACACCGCGCGCGCAGATCAGGGCGATAGGCTGGGTTGGGGATGCGCGTGCGGCAAGAACGGCATCGGTGAAGTCAGGGCGCCGCATGTCGATGGGTACGGCACCCTCAGCGATCCCGGTTCGTTGCCACTCATCGGGTCGCCGGATGTCCACAAGCAGGATCTCACCCGCCTGAGCAGCAGCAAACGCTGCAATTGCTGTCAGTTTTCCCTCACCTGAAGTATCTGCCGTCGAATGCGCAGCAATACCAAAAGCAGTGGCCCCAACCAAACCGGTTAGGACCACGCGTCGCGAAAACCTTGCCACGTCTTACTGAAGCGGCGCTGGAGAAGAGAATTGCGGGATCGCACGATCCGAGGCATCACCCGGCTCCAGATCAACCCAGTTGCCTTCGGCAAGCGTGATGTTACCGGGAATATCTTCTTCCCAGAAACCTACAACATTCGTTGTAATGTTCAGATAAAGCTGATCGTCAACAATGCGCCACAGGTTCGGGTTGCCGGGCACTTTACCGCCTTTGGAAACGCCATAAGCGCAGTGACCGTCATACTGTGGGGCGAACCGCGCCGGATCGGCAAGGAAACGATCCCGGTTTTCAGTTGTCGAGAACGCGAATGTGGCGCCGTTATAATCGGCCGTGATGTCAGCGCGGCCCGGGATGGCTTCCGGTTGCGGGGAGCCGACCTCGGCTTGCGGCAGGTCAAAGTAAGCGACCACATCATAGCCCGAAACGGCGAAACCGGTGTCATCGATATACTGTTCACCTGCAAAGCTGGCTGTCGCCATCAGCGATACAGCAGCGGCAATAGCTGAGGAAAGTAGGAATTTTTTCATCTGCGTGATCCTTATGTCAGTCGGAGGGACGTTGCGGCAACTTACCGATGATGATCTCATGTGACATCCCACCTCGCGCGGCTGTGACAAGAGGTGTTTGCGTGTTTACCAGCGACGCCCGTTTGCGGTCGGAACGGTAACAATCCGCAGTTTGTCTTAGCGATGGAATGAAACAAAACCGTCGCTGCAACGCGAAAACCGCATTCAACTCCGCCCCCAAACTCGACTGATCATTCGAAAACGTCGCCCATGAGAATCCGCATCTGTGCAGGACCTGATCCGAGGCAGGCAGCTTGAAGGATGGGCCGCACGTGCGCCTAGATGATGTCTGACAGCAGTATCGTTTAGCACAGCCCAGGCAACACCATCCGATAGCATGAAGCCAACTAGATTGAAGGAGATTGAAATGTCAGACCGCGGCTCAGATATCGGAAGCGTCACCAGCTCATCACCTTTACGGATCCATAGCGACACGCCAGCAGACCGCACCCAAGACGGGCGTGAAATTGCCGGGAAGACCGCTGAACGGGGTATCAAAGGGGCACCAGAACACCCCAAGAAATCGAAGAACCTTTCTAGTTTCTTCTCAAAAATGAGGAAAGATGCCGTCAGCACGTTTTCAGGTCTTACCAAACGCATGAACAGGTCTGACAACATGCGGGCAGAGACACATATCGGTGCAGGCAAAGAAAAACCTACCAAGATAATGGATGGACAACCCGCAAAAATGACCACGTCAGCGATGACTGGAACTACATCCAGGCAGAGCGACGTGCCACCACCTCCGCCGTTAAAGATTTCATCAGGACCGCCTCAGGATGTTATGGGTGGAGTCAAGGATACTGCTGGTACAGTCCCTTCTGTACGGCAGCGCATCGATAGCTTTGGAAGCACGGATACTGTTGAAATAAAAGATGAAAAGCCGGTCGGGACCTCGACAGAACGCTATGGGAAGGTTGATGTTCCAAACGGTCTTACGACAAAAAAGGTACTGGCGAACATCGAGTTGATTGATGCAATGACGTCCGGCAATACGAAACTCCCCGAAGACGTCAAACTGAAAATCGCGCAGTCGCCAACCCTAATGATGCACCTAGAAGCCTATAAGGAGCAGGGGTATCAACTTGTCTTTATACCTAACGGTGCGGCGTCAAACGCGGGCATGACAGCACATATAGATACTCAAAATAAAACAGCAATGCTGTTTACCGCTGATCTCAACGACGATGTTGATGAGTTTATCTCCGGTTTTGCCCAGCAGCTTTTGGAGAATGAGACAAAAGCCTTTCAAATAGCAGACAACACCAAAGAGCATACATGGAACGTAGAGATCGACTTGCCAAATATTCGATCCGAAATGAACCAAATTAATCTGCTGGAGCGCGACAATACTGCCTAAAGCATAGGAGACATTCCGTCAGGTGGATTGCTGACAAGTGTAAGAAGCAGCTTCCCGCGCCTTTTTCAAAGGCACGGTCTTAGCCAATTGGCAACTAACAGCATAATTTTTCCGAACTTCTGTCACCACAGTGCCTTTCAGTACAACGAAAGTAAGGCGGATTGTTAGGATTTTGATGAACAATGGTAGGAGGCAGAAATGACAAAGGGAGTATGCGCGCAGACACCACACCAAATTACCCGCATCAATCAACGGCATGATCAGCACACACGTGTGCGGGTTGGCGTTGTTGATCATGTAGGTTTCACCATCGGAGAACAACGTCGCATTGAACCAGTTCATCTATCATCCGGAAACACAGTCATGAATTTTTTTATGAGGATGATAAGCGGCATGACGTCGTTTAGAAATCCATTCAGCCGCGCTTTTGCGACGCAAAACAGCCGCCTACAAGCTGAACGACGTATCTTGCGGCACAATAAAAGACTGCTGAACATTAATGCCCCGAACCCTTCGGAGATGTCCAAGGGCGACATCCTGCAGAACACTAAGATCCTCGATACACTGATGGATATCAAAATCGATAGCGATCAGATGGCGGCAGATGAACGGCTATCTGATGAAATTCTGGCAAAGCTTGTGCGCTCAGAGGACTTTATGGACAGCGTCAAGGTCTATGCTGGCCGAGACGGCCAGAACTTCAAATTCGAAGTGACCGCATGGGACACAAAGAAGTCAAATTGGAAAATATCTGATGATAGCGTAGATAAGGCAATCCGCTTCATCAACGAGGGCGCACCAGCACGCAGTGATCCTGACGCTGTTTTGGCTGCATATGCTCTTGAAACTCCTTTGCGGGAAATGGCTGAGGTAATTGGCGATATGCATTATATCACAGCTATTAAACATCCGATTTTCGCTGATGATGCAAATAAGGGTTTCACTGAAACTCGCTCTACCTTGGCAAGGTAATACATTAACGAATTGCATGATCATTCCTGTCGGCAGATATTGGCAAAGCTGCTGTCACATAAGCTGTGACCTGATTTGCCAATAAATGGCTTCGTCGACTCGGCTGAGATGCATAACTACGGCATGAAATTGAGATGTTGACGCGCCAATAATTTGGCGCGTCTTACCGTAGCAGCCGCCGTTCTTAGCGGGACAGTCCCTCGCGAAGCTGGCGCGTGATATTGTCCAGCTGTGATGGTTTACGCACCACACGTGGGGTAATCATCACCAACAATTCGGTCCGGGTGATATTGTCGGTCGTCGTCTTGAACAACTCGCCTACAACCGGAATGTCGCTGACAATGGGAACACCACGGACCGTATCAGTTTCCCTGTCTTGGATAAGCCCACCTAACAGCGCCGTACGGCCCGACTGCACCACGATATCAGAGGTTAGTGTGCGCTGTTGGATGACGGGTGTCAGTTCATTCACTTCGGCACCGCCGGGTGCGACAGAGCTGACCTCTTGCACAATGTTCAGCAAGACAGAGTTATCCGCACCAATGCTGGGTGTGACTTCCAGAATGACACCCGTTTCACGTACTTCGATTTGGTTGGTTGTCGTTGTCGTGCCGTCATTGTCAGCTTCTGTTGAACTGGTCAGAAACGGAACCTCATCACCGATTGACAGACGTGCAGAGCGCCCGTCCAAAACAGTTAGGTAAGGCGATGAGATAACCCGTACATCCGTAACGGTCTGCAGCGCAGTCAAAACGACATCGACCGAACTACCGCCGATGGATGAAAAGCTGCCAAAGAACCCTGCACCTTCGGGGTCTGACGGTGATACCGTCGACGACGAACGCGCTGTGATGTTGCTGCGATTAAGGAACGACTGTACCCCAAAGCTAAGGTTGTCGTTCACCGTCACCTCGACAATCGTCGCCTCGATCACGACCTGCGCCAATGGCAGGTCCAGCGCCTGCACAACCTCGCGGATGCGTTTGAACTGTTCGAAAGTCGCAAAGACCAAAAGCGCATTATTGCGACTGTCAGGCACAATCGATACCCCGGCAGGCGAGGCGCTGGCGGCCTGCGCCAACTCAGCCTCAGATGGCGCGTTTTCGTCAGGATCGTCGATGCGAATGTTTGCGGGTACCGGCACCGACGTGCTTGCACCACCGCCCGCCTGATCAAGCCCGGTATTTGGCGCGACACCGCCGCCAAAGATCTGATTTAATTGCTCTGAAATTTCAGCGGCAGGCAGGTGGGTCATTGGGATGATACGCAGTGACGCGGTGTCGCGCAGATCCCGGTCCATGCCACGGATCAACTGACGCGTATTGTTCATGGTTGTTGAGTCACGCGCGCCCAACAAAATAGATTGCTGATTTTCAAGCGGAATAACAATCGGGATCCGAGATCGCGGCGTGCCGCGCTGTTCATAGTAGGACAGAACCGAGGCAGCGACAGCTTCAGGCGCGCTGCGCTGCAGTGTGACGATGGCCACCAGATCCTGCGCAACGCCCGTATCTACAAGCGTATTCACAAGATTGACCACGGCCGTGATGTCCGCAGCGCTCGCGCTTACGATGAGCGAGCCATCATCTGGCACAGGCGTTACTGTTGCCCCGATGGGGAGGATACGTGCAACGACTTCAGCGATCTCTTGCAGATTGCCACGCTCAATTCGGATCACACGTGTTTCAAATTCAGAACTTGCACCGGCAGCCGCATTGATTTCCAGCTGCTCAATAGTTCCAGGCGACCCAATCTGATAGACGCCGTTGATCAGCTTCATCACATAGCCTTGCGCACCCAGAATATCGCGCAGGATGGTTGGTATCTCTGATCGCAGAACGGGCGCGCGTGTTTCAAAGTTCACAGTTCCGACAAGCGGCGTGGCAGCGATATAGTTTGCGGATAACAGCCCGCCAAGCAGCTGATCCACGACAAGGGTTAGCGGATCATCATCGAATCTGATCTCGACGCGTTGGTTCGGGTTGAACGGATCGGCACCGGCCTCGTTCAACTCTTGTATGTTCTGAGCTTGCGCGGTGCGGAATGAAGGATCATCATTCTCGACAACATCGAGTTCCAAAAACGTGTCTTCTTGCAGACCAGTGACACCGCTGCGATTCACAAACAACGTATTGATCGACAGCCCTAGCGTGCTATCGCCGCCGGTTTCCAGATCAGGAATCGCGTCGCGGTCAAAGCGGGATGTGCGATCGTCGTCTAGCGTGGTACATGCGGTCAAAGCCATGATGACGGCGAAAACGGAAAAGCGCATACTTAGGACCCTACTCCTCAATTTGCGGAAATTGGTGTGAACTTGGTCTTTTTCTGTAAGGGCTGAATGTTTTTTCGAGCATCCTAAGAACAATTGCAACTGCCCCAATACGTCACATGTCGCTGGCCCACTTGGCTGCACGTTACTAACCACCGGATTTCCAATGCAGCGAGGCGTCGTAAACCGTGACCAAAAGCCTGTCTCTTTCTTTGGTCAATAACCCAAGCTCTCCTACATTTACCAGCAACCTGCTCGGATCGGGCGAAACCCCTTCGTTCAAACGGGCACCGTTCGTCAGCTGGGCATAACGGTTCTGGAAACCTGTGTTCACTCCGGACAGGGCAAAGGGCGGCGGATCAAGCCGGCGGGTGATAAAGCGAATAAAATCGGGATTCAGCCGGCTTTCCTGCAAATACAGTGACAAGGCCGACAGGTTCACCTGTTGATCCGCGCTCATTCGGGCAGCACACGCGGCAAGGCGGTTTGGATTCAAGGCCGCTTCAAGCAGCAATACCTGCGCGTCAATGTTGATGATGCTGACATCTACGTCTTCGGACACGCTAAAGTAGTCCAGCCAGAAAAGGGTATAGGGCAGATTGCTGAATGCCGCGATTGAGTTATCCCAACATTCCGTAAAATCCGAGGAAGGCGCATTAACAAGCATGCCCAGATACGCATCTTCCCCCGCTTGCCCGCCCAGCACCGGCGACCACAGGTGTTTCATTTGCGCAAGCGCGACATCGACATCGCCCAGTCCGTTTAGTTCTTCAACATCGCCTTGGGGCGCAGTGACGCCGGTGTCGTCGGCCAACAATGCCCTGGTCATGTTATAGAGTATCCGGGTACCGCGAATGCTTTCTGGTCGTGCGGCACGGCTAAGAAACTGTTCTCTGATGACAGAAGGCTGGATAGCGACGGACGTTTGCGCCACCTCTTGCCCAAAATTTGGTTGTTGCTGGTCAGACGGAGCTGCCACGTTCTGTTGCACCTGCACAGCACCACTGTTGAACCCCTCAAACACGTCTTCGGCGCCGAATGAACCTTCTTGAAGACGGTTCAGATCAAGGATGACCCCAACCGGGTTGGACGCAAATATTCCGGCTGTATTTGGGTCCGCTGCAATCTGGGTTGCCTGCGCCGTATTTGAATCGATACGCGTCCGTGCCGAATTGCCGCCGGTGACACGGGCGGTCCCTGGCAGGCTGTTAAGAGCATTGTTCAGCACCGACGTCGTCGAAAGAGTTGAGCCGTTCGCCGTCAGCTCTTCGAACACCGGGACGAATGCAGGCCCAGCCAGTGGTCCTTGCTCCAGCGCATCAACTGATCCGATAATGACAGGCAGACCTGGCTGTGCTGAAACCGGATCTGCGATCACCTGCCCGTTTTCATCCACCAATTGCACAAAAGACCGCAGCGCAATCTTGTCGGCATAGCGGCGTGCATAGGACTGAATAAAGCCGACCCAGTTATCAACCCGATTGGCCACGACGACACCATTCGCCTCTATCAGCATGCCGTCAAGACGGACAATCACGCTGTCTTCCAGCTCGGACCTTGCAAGCAAGGCTCGGATCTGCTGCAGGTAGGTGTTTGCCGTCTGCACCTGTACATCGACACGCGTAATGCCAGCAACGTTTTCATTAATTGTTGCAACCAACCGGTCAACACGCAGCGGATCCAAGACATCACCGCGTAGCGACAGAACGCCATCACTACCCACTGAGAATTGCACAGGGATTTGTTGATTATCGACGATGGCCTGCGTTTCATTTTCGATAATCGCACGTGACCAGACCCGAAATCGGACTGGGATTGCGGTTTCGTCGATTGCGTTACGTAGTGCCCGCCGTTCCGCAGGGGTGTTTACATATCCTGCTGCTTCAATCACGCCATCAATCTCTTGTGTAATGGCAATGTCACGCGCAAAAGGAAATGCACCGAAAGCAGCAGTAATGATTTCAAGCTCTGGTCGGTCATCCAGGGCTTCTGCATTGATTGGGTTTGCATCCGATCCATTGTTGAGCCAGCTTACGGCAACAATTGAAACGACAATGGCGACTGCGATTGCAGCAAATTGGCTGGTACCCCATCTGGGTTGAGTGACGATTGGTGGCGGATTTGATGATTGGCGGGGCACATCATCTGACGACAGGTTTTGCAGACTTGTCCAGTCCGCCGATGGCAAACCAATTGCGAACGACGTTGTCCCGATGGTGATGACGTCAAGCGCCTCAACCTCTTGCCATGTTTCGTCACCTGCAAGAATGCTGATACCAGAACGGGTTTTTACGGTGCCTGCACCGCCCGCTGCCTTGATCACACCGTTTTCAATACGCAGGCGCGCATGTCCTGGCTTTAGACTGACATCAACAAAATGCAGATCATCATCAGGACCAGAGCCCAGCACATATTCGGCGTCAGAAATCGAAACTTCCGCGCCAGCTTGTGCGCCGGTCAATACTTTCAGAACGTATGCATTTTCGTTTGCCATGATCAGCACTCATCTTTGATAAGGCACTTGAGTATTCAAAACGCGACGGTCACAACTCAATAGTGGGCCCAAAGGCCACCATTATTATGTCTGGTTTCACCGCCACCCATCCAGGTGACGGTGAATTCATCAAGCAACGTTTCGCGCGATCGTCTTTAGTGAGTCAGACACGTTTTTTAGCATGTTTGACCGCAAGTTCGTGATTGCAGACCACGCATTCATCGCCATCTGCATCGAAAACATCTTTTCGGTGTCGGACAAGTTGGTGTTTTGTTCGATTTCACGGATATCATTTTCGATTTCCAACATTTGGTTCTGCAGTTGACCCTGACGAAAGATCAAGTCAAAGCCATCACGGTTCGCATCAAAAGGCGATCCAGGGCTGAATGTTGGCGCATCGCGCGGTCCTTCACCGATACCTGCGAGGTCTGAAACTCTACTCATTTTCTAATCCTTTCTAGGTTGCTTTTTCATCTACTTCTTCGGTGGGAAATACCGAAATAATCTCATGCGCAGCGGCAAGTGCCTGATACAGCTTCTGCGCTTTTTGAAAATCCTCAGTCGGCAATCCAACTTTTGTTTTCTGATCAACTTCTTGACCCAGGGTTTCTAGCCTATTCAGAATTTCTGATTTCACATTGGCACCATCATCCGATGAAAGACGTTCCTCGACGTCAGTCATTCGAAAGTTCAGTTCTTCACTCATGATATTGTCCGCCCATCCAATTCAATCATCAAATGTCAGATCTATAATAGATTGACGATCAAGGATTATGATTTTTCGATTTTCTATTGCGATCCAGTTATTCATCTCCCAACCCTTCAGGGTACGGTTGATATTGCCCCGCGTACCGCGTGCCATAGAGCCAAGATCGCTTTGATTTACGGCAGAACCAAGGCATGCGACCTCTTTTCCATGGTAAATTGCTGTCTCTCCAAGGCTGTCGACTAATCGCAGCAGTGATTGTGCCAAGCGTGCTTGCAAGCTTTTTAGATAGAGGCTTTTCGTCACGTCGATGTAAGTACGATAGCGCTTTGCAATCAATTTGCTGAGTGCGTTTTGAAGTTGCCCACCGCAACGGTCAACAAGCGATGCGGTATCAGCCTTAACTGACAGAATTTGAGTCTTGCCAATTGCAGATGCAGTATCAGGGTATTGGCCGCGATCAAATACACCTAATTCACCAAAGCTATGGCCAGGCGGGACAATCGTATACAGAATAGCCGTACCATCCTCCATCAAATAAGATAGACGAACGTGACCTGAAATGACAAAATGGAAACTTGTCGCATCATCTTCTTGGAAATAGATGATGCCATTGTTAGAGAAGGTGCGTGTGACAGATTTTTGGAAGATCGAATCTTTGACCAGCCGTGGAAGCTCGGCAAATTCTTCGGACCAATCTATCACATGCTTGCCCATGTTTTACGAGACCTGTGTCAATTACAGTTGCGCCGCCTTAGCGGGCTCTGAATAGGTTGCGTTGAGTTCAACGTCTTGAGCCGCGTCGAATACGGTCTTTTCGTATTTGATGCCCAATTCCGTCACTTGCTGTTGTTCGTTCAACATCTCTGCAAACTGTTCCGCCTTGGCATCTTTTGATGCGGTGGCGTTGGAGCTTGCCTCATCCGATTGAATGACTGCATCGGATGTCGATGCAGGATTGTTGATGACGACGGGGATACGGGCGCTGGCTGATACAGAATTTTCCATTGCTGGTCCTCATTTTACGATGCGCAAATAACCGCCGTTCTATGGCACTACGCAGCAGCGCACTGTATTATTCTGTACAGTGACGATTTTTTTGGAATTTTTTTGACCGGATGGTCAACGCAACGAGCAAGCCCTTTAAAACAAAGGGCTTCAGGAGACACTCTGCGACATTATCAGGATGCGGACGACAGTTGGTTGGATGCACCGGCCCCCAGTTTAATCCGCTCAAGCGGTTGAATATTTGTGTCTGCTGTTAGCTCCTGAAACGATAGCACTGCCAGCGTGGGGAAGTCGCGTTCCACGACCTTGCGCATGAACCGCCGGATATCCATCGGTGCGAGTAACACAGGGCTGCTGGCATGGGATGACAAGTTGCCGGTAGCCTCTTTCAATGCGGCAATGATCTGGCGATGAACATCTGGCGAGAGTGCCAGATAAGATGCACCGCTTGTTTGGCGCACAGCACCACGTACTTCGTCTTCGATCTCTTTCGACAAAAGATACGCCGGGATAATGTTTTGCCCGCCGGAGAATTTGTAGGTCACATAACGCGACAAGGCGCTGCGGACGTGTTCGTTCAACATGATCGGGTCTTTTTCGCGTTGGCCCCATTCAACCAGCGCCTCAAGGATCGTACGCATATCCCTGATCGAGATCTCCTCGCTCACAAGACGTTGTAGCACATCGGTGATCGTCGTGATCGACAAGGCGCGTGTCGCTTCACGAACCAATTCGCTATAATTCTTCTCCATCTGGTTCATCAGGTACATAGTTTCCTGAATGCCGATAAACTCTGCCGCGTTGTTCTTGAGTACATGCGCCAGATGGAATGTCAGCATGGATGAAAGCGTCATCACCTGAATGCCGGCCCGCTGGACCTGCGCATGATGTTTCATTGCGACCCAATAGCTGGGCGTGTTAGGCAGAAAATCTTCGCCAACCTCGTAAGGGATGTTGAACATTTTTAGATTTGCCTCGGTCTCACGCACGATGACAAAGCCAGGCCGCGCCTGGCCAGACGCGACCGGTATCTCATTGACCATGATCCGGTATTCGCCATCCTTGAGGTTGTCATTCAGCCGCAGGTTGATCCCAGGAAACGGTACCCCAAGATCAAAATACAAGGCACGTCTGACGCGTGCGACCTCATTGTCCAACTTTTCGGGCCGGATCGCCGCACGTACGCTGGAGGCGATATCAACGATCAATGGCACCGTCAGTGCAAAGGTGACGGGTTCAACCTTTTCGAAATCATCGCCTTCATCCGGAAAAGAAGGCGGTGTGTTATGTGGCTGGATTGCGGGCGCAAAAGAGGGCATCTCGCTGACGCCGGATCCGGCACTATCGGACATACTGCGTTTTTTGATGATCAGATAGCCGCCGGTTGCACAAAGCAGGGCAAGCCCCAGGAACACAAATGTGGGGAAGCCAGGGACAATCGCAAAACCAACCAAAATGCCAGAGGCGATCAGCAGCGCCCTTGGCTCACTGACAATCTGCGTGGCGATATCGCTGCCAAGGTCTTCGTTTTCTTCAGATGCAACGCGGGTGACAATGAAACCGGCCGTGATCGAGATGAAGAGCGCCGGGATCTGCGAGACCAAACCGTCACCGATGGTTAGGATCGCATAGACATCGAGAGCCTCGCCCATGGTCATGCCGCGCTGGTAGGTCCCGATCATGACACCGCCGATGATATTGACCGCGATAATGATCAGCCCGGCGATAGCGTCGCCTTTGACGAACTTCATCGCGCCATCCATAGCACCGTAAAGCTGGCTTTCCTTTTCCAGCTTGCCGCGCCGCTTTTTGGCCTCGTCAATTTCGATCATCCCGGCGCGCATGTCAGAATCAATCGACATCTGCTTGCCCGGCATGGAATCGAGCGAGAAGCGCGCGGACACCTCAGCCACACGTTCGGACCCTTTAGTGATCACAAGGAAGTTAACGATGGTGAGGATTAAAAAGATCACCGCACCAACGACCAGATTGCCCGACACAACAAAATTGCCGAACGTATCCACAATTTCACCAGCGTCGGCCTGAAGCAGGATCAGACGGGTTGTCGTGATCGATAGGGCAAGACGGAACAGTGTGGTCAGCAGCAGGATCGACGGGAAGGCCGAAAAGCGCACTACATCAGAGATGTAAACCGCCACCATCAACAGGATAGCAGACAAACACAGATTCACGGCGATCAGTACATCGACGACAATTGTCGGCAACGGCAGAATCATCATGAAGACAATGCAGATCAGCAAAAATGCCAGAACCACATCGTTCCGCTTGGACAGCATGTTCAGGAATTTCAGCATGAAGTAACAACCTGTGATTGCGAACGCGCGATACCTTTAAGGAAAGGCCTGCGCCGTCTCTCTAGGACATCGACCGGTGTGGAAGTGTATCAAATTGTACACCTTGGCCGGGTCGGGCTTGCTAAACGCAGATCAACGATCAGCGCAGGTGCGATCTTACGGCCCAGCCGTTTCATCCTGACAATGCGCTGCAACCCTATTGTGCAGGATACGAGACATGGCAGAGCTATTAGAGCAGGACGATCTGAAACTACTGACCGATATCGGGTTCATTGCGGCATCGCGCGGCCTGAAAGACCATGCCGTGGCTATTTTTGATGCCATCAAGGCCATGCGCCCAGAAGGTGAAGCCGGATATCTGGGTCTTGGTATGGTTGATATTCTTGGCGGTGATCCCGCAGCCGCAGTCAAGACACTGATGGCGGCACCGCGCAGTGACGCTGTAGATACCTTTCTTGGGATCGCACTGGTGCAAAACGCCGATGTTCAACAGGGCCAGAAGTTGCTGCAGTCGGTCATCGATAATAGCGCCGATACACCCTTTGCACGGATCGCATCCGAGACATTGGCGTCCGTTGCAGCACACGCAGCACAACCTTAACGCATTCGCAGTTTTTTGTCCGCCGATAGGAATTCATAATGTCCATTTCAGCCACATCATTACCAAACACCATCGGCACCGGTTACGACGTGAACGCAGCCGATCTTGCCAACCCTGCGGGCGGCAAAAGCCTTTCAGTACTACGCTTCGAACAATCCATGGCGCGCGCCGATGCTCCAGAGGCACAGCCAGTTGCATTTTTCGCCCCTGAAGGCGTCAATGGCCCGCACACTGTGGACGCAACACCGCGTCCGGAATCCTTCTTTTTGGCGCAAGCCGCACCGGCGGATGCCGCACAAGCAGGCAGTGGCGGTGCGGCACAGGCTATCGCGCCATCTGATCCTGCAATCACGAACCGGATCGGTACGTTTCGCAGCATAGATGTGCCGATTGGTGCTGCAGCAGTCGAAGCACCGACAACAGGTCAGGGCATTATAGATGGATTGTCGCGGCTGCGCGGTGTCTTTGATGCGCAAGAGAATGCGATTACCGGTATCGCACCATCCGATGCGGCAGGCACCCGGCTGACGAACACGTCTGAACTGATCAACCTGCAGCTTGAGGTGGTTAAATATTCAATGCTGATGGATGTCACGTCCAAGCTGGCGGGCAAATCAACACAGACCTTCGATACTTTGATGAAGGGTCAGTAGGTCGCTGGCCAGTTGGAGTTTATAGCACATGTGGCGCGTTTTTCTTCTACTCTGTCTGGTCGTCTTGTCAGCGTGCAAGACGGATCTGTATCGCAATCTTTCTGAGCGCGAAGCCAATGAAATGTTGGCCGTTCTGATTTCAAACAATATCGAAGTCACCAAGGAATACCTTGGCGATGAGGGTGTGACCCTGCGCCTGGAAGAGGCAGACCTGCCCCGCGCCATCGACGTTCTCAAGCAAAACGGGTTCCCGCGTGAATCACGTGAAACCATGGGGACCGTGTTCGAGAAAAGCGGGATCATGTCTTCACCGTTTGAAGAGCGGGTGCGCTTTGTCTACGCTTTGGGCGAAGAAGTGTCACAGACGTTAAGCGAGATCGACGGCGTGTTGACGGCGCGCGTCCATATCGTGCTGCCAGACGAACCTGACTTTGGCGAACAACTCACGCCATCTTCTGCTGCTGTCTTTATCAAACACCGTGTTGGCGTAGATCTGGACTTCGCGACACCCCAAATCCGCCGGCTGGTGAGCAGTTCGATCGAAGGCGTGACATATGACGATGTCACCGTTCTTTTGGTCGAGGCTGAGCGGCCGAATGTCTCGGCACGTCCAAACACTTCGTCATCTGTAGTTGAAATCGTGCCGGGGCTTGGTATCCGCGAAACGGATGAACGGGTTTTCTGGTGGGCTGTCGGCGGCGTGGGTGGGGCGCTTGTCTTACTATTGCTGACGAACCTCGTGACGCTGCTTGGCTTCTCAAAGGCACGGAAAGCGCGGCGTAGTGCCGAAATGGCGCTTGAAGATCAAGCAACCGTTTCGGAATGAATGCCCAAGCGCACATAAAGCAGCGGTCGCCGGGGATGGCGACGACGCAGCCTCTACTGCTAATGGTGAAAATTGCTGAACTATTGGCGAACCCTGCCCGCTTTTTTCACCCTGATCATATGAGCACTGCAACGGGCGGTCTCGCGCAGGAACAATTTGCCGCGTTCTGTCAGACGCAGACCATTGGCAAACGTCTGAATGCCGCCCTTGCATGTGAACTTGGCGTGTCCGCAATTGATTTGCAGCCAGCGGCGATTGCGTCGCCCGACGTCGCGCAGATCTGCAACCTTGTCATAGCCCCCGATTCTGCGATTGAGGCGTTTCTATCTCAGGTCACTGCAGTGCGGCTGCAACAGGCCATTCGCAACTGCGTCCTGAAAGCGGACCGTGAACAGGTACGCGGTGTGTTGGGGGATGCAGCCTATAATACAGCCCTTCGCGAGGCACCGTTCTTTTTTGCCGATCTGGCTGATGCCTCGGTTGTGCATTTTGATGCAAGCGCCGGGTTAGGCGCGGGGGCCGCCACGACCCACAGCTATGTTGCAAGCATTGATAAGGGTTTGGCCCAGATTTTCGCCTGGCGGATGCCCAAATCGTTTACCGAAACCGAGGTGTCGCTAGACGATACGCAGCTGCGGCTGTTTGCACGACTTCTGGCCTCCAAAGGCCCGCAAGCAGGGAAGGGCCGCGCTTGATGGAAATTTATCGCTTCAAAAATCTCGACTTTCGGTTGCCGCAGGGCTCTGGCGTGATCAAGGCGGCGCAAGCGGCCAAACTGACCGCTGCCAACGACATCGTCACCAGCGCGGAAGCGCATGCCGCACAGATCATCGAAGAGGCCAAGCAGCATCTGGAAGATGAACGCAAACGCGGTTTTGTCGAAGGGCAGAAAGCGGCCGAAGCGGCAGCACTTGATCGTCTGATGCAAGAGCAGGCCACACTGGATGCCTGCCTGCGGGATACAGAGGAGAGCCTTGCCAGGCTGGTGCTCGCCTCTGTCCGCAAGATCGTCCATGACTTTGACGATCTTGAGCTTGCGCAGTCGCTGATCAAGACCGGTCTAACAAGGGTACGGCGCGAAAAGCGCGTTCAAATCCGCGTACCAGAGGCACTGACCGATGCGTTGAAAGCGCGCCTTGACGATCTGCTAAAGGCCTTTCCCCATATCGAGTTCATGGACCTCATCGAGGACCCGGTGCTAGAGGCGCCCAATATCATTATCGAAACAGCCGTCGGTCGGATTGATTGCGATTTGAGCGGAAAACTTGAGCATCTGGAAAAGGCGATTACCCAGGTTGCGACCAATCGTGCCGCTGATCCTGATATTGCGGCAGGGGATGCTCATGAATGATCAGACCCCAATCATGCAGATTGAAACCGCGCGATTGGACCAGATCACCCAGCGGATCGGCAGTCTGGGCGGTGCCTTGCGCGAAACAATTGCGGATAATGACCTTTATGCGATGAGCGGGCGGGTCACCAAAGTGATCGGTACGATCATTTATGCCGTCGTGAAGGACGTTCAGGTCGGCGAAATTGTCGAATTGTTCACCCGCGAAACTGGCGCACGCTTGCTGGCCGAAGTTGTTGGCTTCCTGAATAACGAGGCGTTGCTGTCACCAATCGGCGAAACCCAGGGCGTGGCACCCAAGACCGAAGTGTACCCAACCGGACGCGTGCAGCGCGTGCCAGTGGGTCAAGGACTCCGCGGGCGCGTTCTGGATGGACTTGGGAACTTTATCGACGGTAAAGACACTCCGTTTGTCGCGGAAACCACCTACCCGGTCTATCAGGATCCGCCAGATCCCATGACCCGCCGGATCATCGACACGCCGCTGCCGACCGGTATCCGTGCCATTGACGGTCTGTTGACCACAGGTGAAGGGCAGCGGATGGGCATCTTTGCCGCTGCCGGCGGCGGCAAATCGACCCTCTTGTCCATGCTGGTCAAAGGGGCAGCGGTTGATATCACCGTTCTGGCGCTAATCGGGGAACGCGGACGCGAAGTGCGCGAATTTATCGAACATGACCTTGGCCCCGAAGGCATGAAAAACACTGTTCTGGTGGTCGCCACATCCGACAAGAGCTCAATGGAGCGAGCAAAAGCCGCCTTTGTCGCCACGTCGATTGCCGAATACTTCCGTGATCAGGGGCAAAAAGTACTGTTCTTGATGGATTCCGTCACGCGCTTTGCACGTGCGCAGCGCGAAATCGGACTTGCCGCAGGTGAACCCCCGACGCGACGCGGCTTTCCCCCATCTGTCTTTGCCAATCTACCCAAGCTGATGGAACGAGTGGGAATGAACGACAAAGGGTCGATTACAGCGATGTACACCGTTCTTGTCGAAGGCGATGACATGAACGAACCGGTGGCCGATGAAACCCGGTCGATTCTCGACGGACATATCGTTTTGTCCCGCAAGCTGGCGAGCGCGTATCACTACCCTGCAATTGACGTCCTCGCTTCGAAAAGTCGTGTCATGGATGTCGTGGTGGATGACGCACAGAAACAGGCAGCAGGAGAGGTGAATTCGCTGCTCGCTGCTTATCAGGATGTCGAATTGCTGGTGAAGATCGGCGAATACAAACAGGGCAGTGATGCGCAATCTGACCGGGCTATCAACAAGAACGGGGATATCAACGCGTTCTTGAAACAGCGCACCGATGAATTCGACAGTTTCGATGATGTGGTCGCCAAACTGCAGCAGGTCGCCTCATGATCGCGCAGTTCAAAGTCTTGTGCGATGTGAAAGCACTGCATGAGCAGAACAAGCTAAAGGCACTGCGCGCAAAACGGGCGGCGGTAGAGGTGGCCCAGGCCAAGGAAGAAGCGCAGCAAGGCGTGGTCGCCAAAAGCCTTGCCGCGCTGCCGGGTAAAGAGGCGGCCCTTTATGACGCGATCATGCAGCAGTCTGTATCAGTTGAGGACATTGATGAGACGAAGGCGAAGGTGCTCAAACTGCAAGAAGATCATCAGGCGCAGGAAGACGAAGCCGAGCGCCTGACACAAATTCGCATTCGCTGCGAACAAGAATGCGACCTGGCGCGTAAGCAATATGAAATGGCACAGCGCGACCTGGAAAAATTCATGACGATCAAAACGGATTTGGTGACCGAACAACTGCTGGCGGCTGAAGCCCAGGAAGATGCCGAAATCGAAGATCTGTTTTCGAAAAAGCAAAAGGTGCCGCAATGACAACCATCAATGGCCAGCCCCAATTGCCACCCGTGCCGACGGCCAAAGACAAGCAGATCGACACAAAATCAGGTGAGTTTCTGAACCGGGATGCGACCCAGCATCAGCGTGGCCAGACAAATCAGGGCACCGGGGGTCATGCACGGTCCAATTCATCCCTGCTGGTCAGCCAAAGTGCGCTGGAACATCTGTTGGAGTCCCCACAAGAACAGCGTCAGACCGGGAACGAGACGACCGACGATTCCGCTGAAAAAGAAAGTGAAGACGATAATACCCATGTGTTGGTCACGCTAACGCCCGAGAAGATGGCTGGGAAAGAAGCCGCCGTTTTGCAACCCGCAAGCACTGCCAACCAGCAGGTCAAGGTGGATGAGGTTGCAAAGATCGTCTCGCGGCAGATGGATGCCGCCTTGCGGTCGGGCCCGATGGTCACACCAGAACCGATCTCTCTTGCTATTCCGCTGGATGCCGCAACTGGGCTGAAAGAAGTGCAAGTGATGATGAATGACGGGGTACTGACCGTCACCGTGTTGCGCAGTGCCGATCAGGCGGCGCATGACATCAAACAGGCCGCGCTTAACCTCGCGCAGATCCTACAAAGCCGGTACCCGACCAAGACAATCAAAGTGGCCGAGAAGGTCGAAGAGACTGCCGAAGCTGTTGACGACACCACGCAAGCCGAGGCCCGCCCAGCCAGCCTGTCCGATCTTCTGTCGAATGACAAACGGACATGAACGTGCAGACCTGGATACCGCCAGACAGTGGCATAGGGTCAAAGGACCTTTCCCTTTGGAACATGGCGATGAGCCATATGGGTACGCCCCTGCCACTTGATGGATCGGGGATCAGCCTGCGGCTGAGCCCCATTGCAGCACCCCATGTAACAGGTCCAATGCATGTCATGCGCACCGCCGAGGGGCAGCAGTTTTACGTACATCTGGATGCGTTCCCGTACCAGCAAATGCTTGGCGTCGACTTCGATCTGGATGCAGCAGGTGATCTGCCGTCAGCGCTGGCTGATGCAATCCATGCAGGCTCCGCAGAGTTTCTACTGCAGAAGTTCCCAGACACACTCACCGCTGGGATGACCTATCAGGCGACCCAAGCCGATGCGCTTGATGAAGCGGGCGGCCTACAGTGGTTCGCTGCTGCTCTTGATGGGCTGGCTGAAACACCCGCTTTCTTTTCCATCGGGGCCAAGGCTTCAGATATCTGCGCGTTTTTGAATGGCAGATTACAACAATCGCGCACCGTCCTGACTGCATTGCGCCAGACGCTTGATGTGGCGCTACACCGATTGGTGGGGCGTGCGGTCCTTAAAGTGGGTGATGTGCGTGGCCTCGACCTTGGCGATTTCATCGTTCTCGAAGACGCAGTCTCCGACAACGTAGTCATCCGCAGCGATGACCGCGCCTTTTATTTTGAAACGGTAGAAGAAGGATGGCGCTGCACAGCCATCCATCCTTTTAAGAATGTCAGAAAGATGTCCGCAATGGATGACACGCCAAGCGACCCAAAAGAGCCTGAAAATGAAACCCTGGCTGAGATGGCTGAGGCTGTCTCGACCGTTTTGACCTTTGAATGTGGCACGGCCAGCGTGACCATGGCCGAGTTGGAAGCGTTTCAAACCGGGGCCATCGTACCACTACCCAGTCAACTGACAGAAAACGGTGTGCAGGTGACGATCCGCGCTGGGGACCATGCTATCGCGAAAGGCGAGATCGTGCAGATTGATGACCGGGTTGCCGTCCGGATCAGCCAGCTTTTGACGCGCACATTGTGACGGCACAGACCGATGGATCCACTTAACCTCATCCTTATCCTTGTCGGGGCGGCGATTGTGCCGTTTCTAGCGGTTGTCGCAACCTCATTCATCAAGATCGCGGTTGTCCTGATGCTGGTGCGGAACGCGCTGGGTGTGCAACAGATCCCGCCCAATATGGCGATCAACGCATTGGCCATTATTTTGACCGGCTACATCATGGCACCGGTCGCTATTGCGACCTACGATATCATGATCGCGGGCAGCTTTGATTTCAGCAATGTCGCGGGCTTTGAAGCAGCGTTTGACGCGGGCAGGGGGCCGCTTGTCGATTTTCTTGACCGGCATGCCGATGATCTGGAACGCAACTTCTTTCTCGCTGCAACCCAGGATCTGTGGCCACCCGCGCTGCAGGAACGGGTTGATGAAAACTCGCTGGTGATCCTATTGCCCGCCTTCACAATCTCACAATTGCGCGAAGCGTTTGAGATCGGGTTCCTGCTTTATCTGCCTTTTGTCGCCATCGACCTCATCGTGTCGAACATTCTTTTGGCGATGGGCATGATGATGGTGTCACCCCTGACAATCTCGCTGCCCTTCAAACTGTTCCTGTTTGTCATGGTTGATGGCTGGTCGCGGCTGATCCTTGGACTGGTGCAAACCTATGCGTGAAAGGAAAGCCCTTGTCGCCAAGTGACGCACTGCACGCGCTGACCGAAGCAATGGTTCTGGTGATGGTCCTATCGATGCCGACGATCATCGTGGCATCTGTTGTGGGCGTTATCGTCAGCCTGCTGCAGGCCCTGACACAGGTACAGGAACAAACGCTACCGTTTGCGATCAAACTGCTGGCCGTTGCCATCACAATTGCCGCTACAGCCGGCTTTCTGGGGGCCGAGATGCTGCAATTCACCATGACACTGTTCACAACCTTCCCCGAGTTGACGCGCTAGTGCGATGGACGTCCTTGTTGGCCTCTTTCTGCAGTTTGAGACTTACCTTCTCGCGCTACTGATCTCGATCCCACGCATTTATGGCTTTCTGATTACGGCCCCAATTCTTAGCCCTGGTGCCGTACCACGGCTGGCGCGGAATGCGACAATCCTGATCCTGTGCCTCCCAATCGTGCCGGTGAACCTGGCCAATGCCGATACGATCGACAGAACACTGGGAACCGTTGCTTACTTCTTTGCGAAGGAATTCGCGATTGGCTTCGTCTTTGGCTACATGATCGGGTGGATTTTCTGGATGATCACCGCCGTAGGCGACCTGATCGACAACCAGCGCGGGGCGGCAATTGCAGCCAGTATCGACCCGCTACAAGGTACCGAAACATCACCCTTGGGCAACCTGTTCTCGCAAGCCTTTGTGACCTATTTCTTTTCAATCGGGGGCATGCTGATCATCCTTCAGGTGCTTTACACCAGTTACAACCTTTGGCCCGTGACCGAGGCGCTGCCCATTCTGTCTTCGGAATTCCCGGCGCTGATCCTACGGATTTTTGACCATGCAATGCGGATGATGTTCGTGCTGGCGGCCCCGGTTGTCGCTATCATGTTCCTGTCAGAATTCGCACTGGCGATGGTCAGCCGTTTCGCACCGCAAATACAGGTTTTCATTTTGGCCATGCCGATCAAAAGCGGTGTCGCAATTGCGATCCTGGTATTTTACAGCTCTTTGCTTTTCCCATACGCCGCAGATCAGCGGTCATTCTTTGAGACTTGGACGGACACGCTGTATGATATTCTCGAAGTTGGCCGCGACGTTCGCGAAAGCGAGGGGACCGGGCCATGAGCGATAACTCAACCGGCGAGAAGACCGAACAACCAACTCCCAAAAAAGAACGTGATGCCCGTCAGAAAGGACAGGTTGCGCGCAGTCAGGAGGTTGTCACCACCATCTCGTTGATGTCTGCGATTGCCTACCTTTGGTTCAGCTGGGATTTCACGTTTAACCGGCTTGTCTTGGCCATGGACCAAATCGTGGCTCTTTATACTGTCGATTTCCGCACGGCTGCGTTTCAGGGCATGGCCATCGTGTTCGACGAAGCTGTGGCCATCATCGCCCCACTGCTGGCTATTGTAATCGTGGCGGACATTTTTGCCAATTATCTGCAATTCGGCACCGTCTTCGCGCCCAGCAACGTCGCCATGAAGCTGGAAAACATAAGTATCAAAAAGGGCTTCGGGCGGATCTTTTCCCTCAAACAGCTTTTTGAGGTCTTCAAGTCGATCATCAAGATCGTCTTTTTATCTGTCCTGCTGCTGCTTGTCGTGCGCGATGCCTTGGGGCCTTATGTAAACTCTGTCCCCTGCGGGATGGTCTGCATCGTCGATGTGACAGGACAGGTGATGGCGCAGACACTGCTGTGGTCTGCGTTGGCTTTTGTCATCGTTGCTGTGCTGGATTTCATGTTCCAGCGCAAACAGCACACCAAAAGCCTTATGATGTCAAAAGAAGACGTCAAACGCGAATTCAAGGAAAGCGAGGGCGACCCCATCATCAAAGGCCAGCGCAAGCAACTGGCACAGGAACTTGCAATGAGCGATGGGGGCGAAAGGGCCAAGAAATCCACTGCTGTTGTGATCAACCCCACCCATTTCGCGGTTGCAATCAAATACGACCCCGATGTCCACCCATTGCCGGTCGTTGTAGCCAAGGGGCGCAACCTTTATGCGCATTTCCTCCGAGGGCAGGCAGAAGCAGCAGGTGTCCCGATCTTCCGAAATGTTCCGCTGACGCGTTCGCTATTCGCGGATACAGATATCGATCAATATGTGCCGGATGAGCTGTTTGATGTTGTCGCTGAAATTCTGATCTGGGTGTCACACAACAAAGGCAGTCTTTATCACGGGCCACTGGATCACGGCGTAATCGATATGGAACTGGGCGACCATCGGGTTGAAAAGCGCGAGACGCAGACCAAGCAAAAAGAATTCCGGTTCAAAAGCCAATGATTTCTCAAATTGTACTGAACGAAACAGCCATCAGAGGGGATTGAATGCATGATCCTTTAAGTAGGAAAGAGGATCCGTAAATGACTGAATTCAGAACAAACGCCGGTACCAGCACTGCTGCAAATACCAGGCCCCTGCAAAATGACGAACGTTTCAATGCCGGCGAAGCGACAATCGGAGACACATCCTTTCGTGAAAACGCAGGGCCTCCACCTGTTCCAGCGAAGAAAAAAAGTGCCAAACATGCCACTCCGACACCAACGTTTTTTCAGAATAACAACGGTGCAACTGGCCTCCAGTCAAGACGGGCTGGACACGACATTACAGCAAGCAACCCGCACGCCATTGCACAAACTCTGGCAAACATGACGGATGCCAGATTTGCTGCGAACGACTTGATCAAAATCGAAACCGCAATGAATCTGTCACCAAGCTTGATGCAGAACATGTTGAAGCTCGCTGAGAACGGGTGGAGTTTCAGAATTGCAGACGACCTTCCACATGGTGAGTCTGTTTTCATCGCGAATGAAAAGGTTATCCAGCTTAGCAGCAGTTTGGTCGGCCAACCTGCTACCGAACCGCTTATTGCGGCGATTGCGATGCAATCCGCTTATGCGGCGTCACCGGTCCAGCTTGATTGGTCCCATCCGCTAAAAAACCTGGACTCCCATAAGGTCAAGCTCGCTGATGCATACGTGACCATGAATCAAACCCTCAAGGAACTTGGCGATGCGGACGGCTATGATCTACGCGAGGCGCTTGGCGACCAGGTCATGGTTGACATTGATGCCATCGACCAAATTGACGTCCGGGCCTTGCGCGGCACCCAAAAGATACATGCTGCGGCACGGTCAGGCTATTCCTCGGTACTGATTGGTCATCTTGCTTTGATCAGCAATGTTGCAGATGGCATCATGGGTCCTAACACCCAGATTAATGACAATATCAATGCGCAGCGAACCCTGACGCTCGCCGAGAAAAGGTTCATCTTTGAGGCTTTGCCTTCAAAAACCGAGCTCCAGGTAGGTTTGCACTTTGACGTGAATGTTCCGGTCTCACCTCCCGAAATGCCACCTGTCGAAAGGCTGGGAGCACCGATATCAACAGCGCCCACCAGCACCGAAACAGTGCCGCAGCCGGACACCGAGGTAGATTTGGACGAATTGTTTGGATGGAATGAACTTGATGATCTGTTCGCAACGCAAGAGATGCGCCGAGAGCGCGCCAAAGATATCAAGCCATCTGCAGACAGCGGTGTCCGCGGAAGCGATTTCCCGGAGCTGGAAGATCAGGAATGGACCGAGTTGGATGCGCTGCTTGGATCCTTCGAAGATCGTTTGGACCATTATCTGCAAGCAACGAAGCAGCAAATGAAACCAGAAGACCGCAACAAGCTAATTGACGAAGTTGCGAAGCGCGATGCGCGTCTTGACCAAGAAAAGGAATAGTGGCGGATTGTTTCGGACTGCCTTTAAATCAGGTGGTCCGAAATCATCAGAAAAAAAGCGGAGCGTGGCAGAAGTTGCCGCGCTCCATTCCATTTTAGCCTTGTAGCTGGACGTGCCCAACCATCATGTGCGATTGCACAAAGACAAGCGTGTTGATTATCAGCGATCAAGTGTGCCGCTGCAGTCGTTCGAGAACCTGCTGTGTCAGCGCGCTTGGAGAGAGCAATGTGCGAAAATCCGGCTGATGGGGTTGCGCAGTGCTGCCCGATTGCTCCAATCGCAATTGACCGATTTTACCGCGCAATAACTCTGCCGTCGCGCTGCCTCGATCTTGAACACGAAATTGCAACTTATCATTGGCATTTGCATCGGCATGCTGGCCGATTGCTGCAATATTCGTATTTGGGCCAAGCCCGATTGGTGTATTTCCCATCGAAGATCAGGCCTTTATGATAGGGGTTTCTGTATCAGTCGCATCAGGCGCCTTGCGCGCAGCCATTGTGCTTGCCACATCTTTTGTGATGGTCTCTGCGATCACCATTACTTGCTGAGCAAAGGCAGTGACTGTCTCGCCGAATACCTCATCACTTTGACCGTCGACGTAAACTGCGCGTCCCAAAAGCACGACACCCATTTCACCATCAATTGCAAAATATGCGCCGTTTAGCGTGGATGCAGGAAAGTTCTTTTCCAGAAGGTGCTGCATCAATGCCGCATCTGCATTCACTTCACCAGACACCATCAGGTCAGTGAGTGGCGACCAGATTTCAATCTGGGCAGCTTTCTCAGAATAATAGAATATCAGCTCCTGGTTCTCACCAAACGCCAAGAGCGCAGTTCCACTTTGATCGAAGCGCAAACTGCCGATCCCAACCTTTCTGGCAAATGCGTCCAGCGCGCGTTCTGCGTCTTCTCGTACCATCAAATTCTACTTTCACGAAGGTTAGATGCTAGGCCTATCAGCCAGAGGAAGTTCAGACCGAAATCTGCATGCGTTGGCTATTGTTGTTTCCGAATGCCGTCGAATCCAGATCCAATTCGACCAAGTTCGACAATTGCAAAAACAAGCCTAGTGACTCGAAGAAACTGCCAACAAGACCAAATGAAACCGTGACTGCATCTTCCACCGCACGGTCATCCAGGCGCGCTTCTGCGATGGTCGTCTCAAGCCCGATATCTTCGAGATCAATCTCAAAAATTTGCTGCATGTCAGGCAATATCTCTTCCAAGATAACCTCACCAGTTTCGATAACTGTTTCTTCTTGCACGGCATCAACTGACTGATTGACGCCGTCAGTGGCCGCAATCAATCGTTCCAATGTGGTGTTGATCAAGGCAACGGTTCGACTCTGTTGGTTGATTTCCTGCTGCCGCTCATCAATTGCATCGCCAAGGCGTGCATTTTCAGCGGTCAGTCGGTTTTGTTCACCTTCCAGGCCATCTAACCGTCCATCTAATCGAGCAATTTCGTTGTTCACACCGTCAAGCTGTTGTTGAAGCGCTGCTAGCTGCGGGTCGTCGGCATCCAGCCCTGCAATGGCGGTCTCTAGATCTTGCCGTTGTGTTTCTAACTCGCCAAGCTCACCATTGATTTCGCCGATCTCTGTATCGATCGCTTCAATTTGGGTATTGTTGGTGTCAATCTGTGCACGATCCGCGTTGTTTGCGGCTTGAAGTGATGCAAGCCGCAACTGGAAAGCGGCGAGAATTGCCGCCTGTGTCGCCGCCAGAGAACTCAGGGCGGATGCCTCACTCGCCTCACTTTCGTCCGCCAGGCGTTCTGCCGTCAGGAATGCCTGAGAGACGAGGATCTCGCTATCGCCCTGATTGCTGGGACGCAGCAGGCCAAGCGCATCCAGTGTTGTTTTTGGCAGAATGAAGTTCTGCAGCAAGCCGCTTGAATTACTTGCAGTGGGTGGAAGGCTGGTACCGCCTTGTTGGACGGATGCGGCCGGTGTATCGCCGGTTGTCACCGGCGTATCGGCAGGCAAAGATGACGGGCCAATCACAGGTGGCAAATGTGTTCCATCCAAAGTGCTCATAACGATCTCAACCTTCTTGCGATTTACGCTGTCTTTTTTCTACCGCGCATCTGCGACGCGGGGTGTACCGTAAAGTACTAAATGCGCCTAAATTTTCAGAACCTTACGGTTTCCCGGTAGGGTAAAGTCAGTGCCATCCTCGTCGGACAACAACGGGTCAGACGCCTCTTTGCGCAGCGTACCAAGCGTTGTGGTCGCCACAGAAATCAATGAACTAAGCCAGACGAGGAAGCCAACCCGGTCAGCTGCGGTTTTGAAGGCCTTCAAAACCTTGGACAACAGGTCTTTATTCAGACCTTGTTCAGTGAGATAGGCAACAATCTCGGCCTCGTTGCGGGCATATTGTTCAGGGCTGGTTTCGGGGTTTTTGGCAAAGGGCGGTGGCAACCATCCGGGCAGAAAAGCCGCGTTATAAATGGCCAGCCCTGCGCCCATTTCCGCAACCTGACCATAAGGCGTGACGGGTGCAAATGTGCCATCGCTTTCGTTGACATTGGTCAGAATATCGGCAAGTAGGTCATTGGTCTCGGCTTGCGCCGATTGGGTCAGCATTGCAGGCGAAGGGGATAGCAAACTGTCCGAAAGGCTATGGCCATCCGTCGGCACATCTGTCTGCATCAAGATGCGCAACACATCCTGCAAGGGCTGCAAATTGTCATCTTCCCACGCCACGTCGTCACTAACCGATGGCAGGGTTTCATGAGACGTATCAAATTGCATACGCTGCCGCTCTATCATTGCAGCGAACCATTGGGAAATCGTGCTGTCAGGCTCCATAAATTCGCTCAATCAGCCCGTTTGCCGCATCTCTAGCGCCGTTTTCAGCTTTACAAAGGACTTGATGATATTGTCATGCTCGGTCCCGCAGCTGTTTGCCTCAAATGCGGCACAGGCCTGAACAGCTTCATCCCAGTTTTCCTGCCGCATAAAGACGTCAAAGCGATGAAAATGCGGGATCGCGTCGGATGGAACCAAATCCGCCGCCCGATCGAACATGCGCAAAGCAGCAGCATCGTCCCCACGTACACGATAGCAAATCCCCAAACCCAACCAGAAATCGCTGCGAGATCGATCAAGCGCGCATAACGTGCGAAAGATCTCTTCGGCCCGCTCATATTGCCCGATCAGGAATTGTTGGTGCGCCCGACCATAAAGCCCTTCGATAGCTGCGTCCGTCACGCCCAGCGCCGTCTTGAACGACCCGGTGGCGACAAATGATTGAAATATCTTGTCACCATCAATCCCAAGCTTTTCGGTGCAGGCCGCAAAGATCTGCGCGGCCACCTTGGTGGCATCAGGGCTAAGCCCTGGTGCAACGCCCGCTGCGTCGTCGTGCTCGTTCGAGGTGGGCATCAAGCCAGACTTGTATCCAGATGGGCGCTCAGCTTTTTGCTGGCTTCGTAGAACTCTGGATAGACAGCGTCTTCTGCGAATTTCAACGCATCTGCAATGTCCTCGCGCGCCTCGGTTAGATGGCCAAGGCCCAAACAGGCCGCCCCCGAGAAATAATACCCGCGACAGTCGCGCGGGGCGAGGCCTATGATGGCAGAGGCCGCCTGTAGCGCGACTTCGTACTCCTGTACCTGCAATGCACAGTTTGCCAATCCGCACTGATAATCAACTTCACGCGGCCTGCACAGAACAAGCATCGCATAAAGCGCAAGCGCCTTTTCGCCCTGACCCGACTGAAGTTTCGCATTGGCCGTCGCCAGAGCGACGCCCAGCTCTTGCGTTCCCAATCCAAGCTTTTGGGCCAAGGCCCCGTTGAGTATTTCATCAAGCGGCTGCGCGGTCTCGTTCGACCCAGTGTTATCCATCATGTTCATGTCCAGCTCAACTTTTTATGGGGCGTCTTCACGCCAGGTGTCTTTCACGGTTGAAATATCATCATAGTTTCGGCGTCATCATTGTCGCGACTTGCGGTCGATAGTGGCATGGGGAAATGATCCATTTGCCCAAGCAGTGTCTGCGTTGCAGAAACGACATCAGACAAAAGATCCGATAGCTGCCCAATATCCTGTGCGTGGAACGGATAACTGCCACTGACAATCAAACGATCACCTTCCAGCGTAACGAGCACATCATGCGTGGCGAGAAAGGCAAAACTCAGCCCAAGTATCTTTTGTAAGCGATCTGCATCTGCAGCCAGCGACCCTGACAGCGGGCCGACATCGGTCGTCACCAGAAGTTCTTGTTCGTTCGGCGAAACGCTTAAGAGCAGATCGACATCGTCAAAGTTCAACGATGTCGACCCGTCAGGGGAAAAGCGCGGGGCACCCAGTTCGGCAAGTTGCCACAGGGCAGTGACAGTCTGTCTGAATTCCTGCGTCAAAAAAACGGTGCTCCCGATTTAAATTGCGTCAACCACGTGTGACGACAGCAAGTTGTTCAACCTCGGCATCGCGCAGCTCTTTAATAAACTGGATGATTTGGTTCACGAATTCTTGCAGCGCCTGTTGCTCGGTCGCTTCCAGCTCACTTTCACTTTTTGTCACTTCGGCATTGGCTTGCTCTCGCGCCTGATCAGCTTGGTATGTTTGCGCCGTCGACTGACCCATAGCACCCGCAAATTGACCTCCGCTCGAGGCCAGTCCCGCAATTGCACCACCCTTCATATTTATCGTTTGCGCGATCGTGGTGGCATTTGAGTTTGCTGCGGCATTGGCACCCTGCCCTACTGCCGCGTTTGTGCCTTGGGCTGCTGCACCAGCGTTCCCGGGCTGTGTTACCGCTACAGTACCTTGGCTGGCGGTTCCCGAATTCATCGCAGACATCGCCTTTCCAGCAAAAGCGATGGAAACGCCAGCGCTGACCAGACCCAGTGCCAGACTTGCGCCCGCACCAACCATCGTTGCCGTAGCAGCAGAATCCAACTGCTTGGCACCTGCTTTCAGTTCGCTTTGGGCCGCATCACGCGCCAACAAACGATCATTCAATGCTTCCTTTCGCTGCAAGGCGCCGATCTCAACAAGCAACCGACCCAAAAGGCGCGCTGCATCCGAGCTGTTAGAACTGTTGAGAAGCCTTTCGATCTCGTCAAGCTGTGCTTCAACTTCGGGATCAGACAGCGATTTTATTGACGGTTTAGGTGACAAATCGCTATTACTAATGGCTGTCAAAAGCGCCTTACCTTGCGCGTCAGGCAACCCCGTCGCACCTGCTTGGATCCCCTTGGCGACATCGCCAGTCTTACCTGTTGTTCCGCTAGTGCGTTCGTTCGCATTTACAGGCGACGCGTAATCGACATTCGCTTTTTGTGCGTTGATTTCCATGGTTTTGCCCCTCTAGCTTGCAAATTTCACACGAGCCAGAGTTTCACCGCGGTCTTTGATAGACGCGACAATATCATCCAGCATCGCATTGAATTGTGAATTGGTCCCGGATACGCGGGCCAGGATTTGATCAATGAAGTCGTTTATCAGCTCATTAAATGCCTGGGAGCGCACGACATCCGCCTGACCTCTAAAGGCTTCGGCCTGATCTTGGGCGGCCTGAAAGCTGAATACAGCGGTCGTCGCCGTCGCAACGCCAGAACCTGCCATCGCAATACTCGACACAACGGCGGACAGTTTTTGGAACATGTCCACCGATTTAGAAGTGGTCGCTGCTGCTCCTCCAGCGCTGGCCGCGGCGCTACCCGCAGCCGATGCACTACTTGCAGCGAACCCGGCTCCCATGGTTACAACCGCAGACAGGACCATCACTGTTATCGCGATGATTTTGAACGCCTTGTCAGACCTTTCGGCGACCCTCTCATATGCTTCTTCACTAAAGCTGACACCTGGCAAAATCGCCTCAAGGTCTTTCATAACACCGGTCACAAGCGTTCCGAGCAGGCCCATGCCTGTCTTCTCGGCCATGATTTGATCTGTCAGCATAGCTGCGCTGGCAACGCCACCAACAATCAGCGCGGCACCCAATACTGCGCCAGCACCGGTCGCAATCAGTATCGCGCCTGCAATAATGGCAAGTGCTGAGGCAATACCGCCAAATATCTTGCCGAACAGCCCGCCTTTTTTGGCTTTTGCTTCGGCAGCGCGCGCATCTTCAAGCGCTTTTTGGGCGTCTTCGGCAGCGGCACGTTGCTCTGCTGCATTTTGACGCTTCTGCTCTTCCTTGGCGTGCAATTCGTTAAGTTCTGTTTTGCCGACGATGTCTTTCAGCTTTAACGACGCCTCAGCGACCAAGATGTCGATCTTATCGCCTGAGACCGTAGGGAAAAACCTTGAAAGGCTTTGCGTGATGGCCTGATAGCTTTGACTTGTCGGATCAGGAACTACACCTCCTGCAGCAACACTACCCGCCCCGACTGAAGACCCGGCCTGACCAACTTCATTGGGTTGTGGCGCGGTTTTCTGGATCTGGCCGGCCCCTGAAACTGAAATCTCTGCCATTATGTGTTCCCTTTCAAAGAGGTTGGATCTGCACCCACGTCTTCGAGGTGCATGCGTTCTTCAATATGTGCGATCATTTTGACGGCTGCGGTCTTTTGGTCTTCCTGACCATGACCATCTTCACAAAGGGCGTATGCCGTCTGAAAAGCGCCCAGCGCGTTTTCAAGCTCTTCCGCGGCCAAAAGACATTCGCCAAGGCGCAAATAGCCGTCCACATCAGTCGCCTTCAGGCCAAGCGACATCATGTACATACGCGCAGCTTCGGCCAGTTTTTGCTGCATCTGAAGGGTTGTCCCCAGCGCATACCAGAAACGGTAGTCAATCGATTTCAATGTCGTCAGTTTGAAAAAGACAGCCTGCGCCTGTGCGACATCACCTGCTTGCAAAAAATTCAGCCCAGTCGCAAAAATCGCATCTAGATGATCATCACTCAGACCAAGAATGATATGTGGCGAAATGCCTTCGCGAAGTGACTGGACGGCAGCATTATCAGACAGGCCCAAATCATCGATGAGCGCATCCATAATGGGCATCATGCTTTGAACCTCTTCAAGCATCGCCTCGGGCGTATCAAAATCAAGATCAATCAGTGACATCATGAGAGCCTAATGGTTTCGTCATCTCACCGTAGCGACGGAAAATCCATTTGCTGTACTGTAGAATACAGATGGAAAAATACTTCGCTTAGCGCGGAACAAGTTGAGTGGATTTCGCTGCCAATCCGGTAGCAATGTCCTGCGCTTCTGCCTCACGTCCGCTGGAATAGTAGCAGCGGGCCCGCAGGTATTGCCGCATGCGTATTTCGTCTTTGGCGGGTGTCTTTTGCCCGCCGGTTGTCCGATCCAGATCATCAAGGCAGCGCAAAGCCATGGCGTAGTTGCCGCAAAAGAATTCAAGTACGGCCTGGCTCGTCAAAATCATTTCGGACCGCTCGCCCAAGGCCAACATGCCGTCGATAATCTGCTTGGCGCGGGTATAATCGCCGTGTTGGGCCAACATATAGACAGTCATCAAAAGATAATCGCGCTGGCGGCTCTGCAAATGTGGTTTGATGTCGGTCACAAGCTCCATCATGCCTACCCCCGGAATAACGCGGCAAGCGCGGTGCGAATGTCGTGATCCAGCGCAACCTCTTGCTCAAGAATTGTCGCTACGGCCTGCAAAGCTGAACGTGCATCACCCTTGGATTGCTCGCTGGCATCCTGAAAGACCTGCAGCGCACCCAATCGTGCCTCTCCCAAAACCGATGGGGCCAACAGATCACTGTCAATGCTTTTGGGCTCCAACATATTCGGCAGACGTTCATCCAGCGACGGACGGCGCAAGATCTGTTCCAGCGCCTGTACCTGCGGCAGGAACTTTTGCGTCAGCGCACCGTCGCGAGGCAGGTGTTGTTCATCTTCAATCTGCCAGCGCGAGATATCCGCAAGACCGACATCGAGCTTTTGAATACGCATTGATTAGGTCCGTGCAATCGTCAGCAACGCATCATTCAGGCGCCGCAACGAGTTGTTTGCAAGATCAAAGTGGCGGTTACGTTCGCGGTTCAAGCTAGAGATTTCGTTCGTCAGGATTTGGCTTTCCTGATTGATCTGTGTCACGGTATCAGCCAGCTGACTGGCAAAGATATTGAGTTCGTTTTGTGAAAAGGTTCGTAGTGCACCGCCATCGTTTTCTGTCGTATTCAAAGTCGGTCGGTTGATGTTGCGGAGTTCTTCAATTGGATGACCAATGGTGCTTCGGCCTCTTACACCGCTATCAATAAATGAAATCAACAGCCGCTCTCTTTCGCTGACCTGATCTATATTCTGTGGGTTACCATTGCCGTCGAGACGACCAAAAATATTCCGTTCTTCTTCGGCACCATCTTCTCCAGTCGAGAACTCACGCAGCGCATCATTCACAAGCTGCTGCACGGCGGCATAAACCTGCAGCAACGCGTTCTGCTGGTTTAGCTCTTCAGTCTCGGCACTGACCTCTGCCTCTCGTGTGAGGTTATAGTTCAGTTGAAAGATTGCGATCAGGTTCGGGCCATCCAGCGCGCGTCCTCCATTTAGCTGACCAGTCTGCGCAAGTTGCAAGCGCTGATTATCCAGGTCACGCAACCGGGTTTCCTGTGCAATAAGGTTATCGAACGCCTGCCGGATGCCCGATTGCGAACTGTCATCACCAAGCGGCGCATTCACGTTGATAGACAAACCATCGACCTCGTCCGAGAGCGACGGGGGTATCTGCGCCACAGTAAAGAACTTATCCGCTCGCTCTGCACGCCGGACAATTTCGTTCACACGGTCGCGAATTTCGTTGACGTCAAGAAAGCTCGACTGTGCCGCCCGCGTCTGGATGTTCGCAATCTGTTTAGTAAATACCTCTCGAAATTCACTTTGCCGCGCAAGAAGTTCATCATCTGCATCCGGATCCGTCGACGTAAGAGGCGTTGCAAAAAGGCCCGGGATTCCGCCGTCACCCGTTTCCTGATTACCGTTTATCGTGGTCAATGCAGCTTGGATTATCGCGTCAACTTCACCCTGCACACCTGCCGAGGCACCCACGGCGCTTTCGATTTGATTGCGCAGGTTTTCGGGCAGCGTTCCAATCGCCACGGCAAGCGCCTCTTCCACTTCAGTCGCGATGATTGCAAGATCGGCCTTGGTCAATTGCTGCAGCGTAAATACGCGCCGTTCTCCAGGGATCGCCACCACGTCAAACCGATTGCCATTCTCGTCTTCGAATGTGGCCATTCGGGCACCGTTTGTACCCGCCAGCTCAATGCCAAACTGCAGTACATATTCGAGTTGGTGCGCTGAGTGGAAGCCAAAGAAATCCTGGACAGGTACATCCGAAGCACCTGCCGTAAGCGTGACGACATTTTCGAACAACTCAGACCCGGGTATGACATTGCCATCTTCATCCCGCTCTGGCGTCGCTGGCAATGTGTCTTCAGGTCCTCGATCAAAGATGTATTCTGTTAAGCCATCTTGCGAGACCGCGTTTGCCGGCAGCTTCTGCTCTACGCCATCAAAGAAGGGAAACAGAAATTCCGCGCGTTCGGCATTGGTGGGAATACTGACGTTCCCGTCAGCATCCGATGTATTCGTACCAGCCGCCGATCCGTTGATCTGCGACGTGGGCAACGGCACATTGGGATCTGTAATCGGCTCGATAGCGTCAAGAAACACGTTGCCAGTCGGGGTAGGAGGAAGCATTTTATCTTACCTGTAATCTTGTGCGTTGAAATTGTACGTCGTCAGGATCCGCCAGACTCTGGGGACGCTGATCCATCATGATCGATGCAGCGGCCCCAACGGTGTTTGCGGTCGGAGCAACACCATGGTCCTGGGCAACCTTGCCAACATAGGCGACAAGAGCCATCAACCGGTCATTCATGATATCGGCATCTTCGACACCGGTCAGCGCATCAAGCAATCCAAGGAACTGTGTGTCTTTCTTCAACAGCCGATGATCAGACAAAAGCACGAGCGTTTTTGCTGTCTCATCAAACACAAGCTGATACTTGGATGAGCGGCGCGCAGCATCTTTCCGAACCGCAGCAAGTAGCAACACTGGGTCTTGTAACGGTGATGCACCGCCTGCCTGTTGTTCAACCAAATCCGTCACAGTTCATTTGTCCAAATCTAACACGCAGCATGCTGGCTGCTTGAACGCCAACATAGGGAACGAAATTTGCGCTGCTGTACTGTTCGATACAATCGATCCCACTGCCTCCGCTAATGTCAGGTCCATCGGATTGGAGAGGGCCGGGGTCAACGGATGAACGAAGTCAACATTGCCAGACAGACGATTGCTGCGGCGAATGTGCAGTCCGATCTTGGTGCTGAAATCATGCAAGCCAATCGCGGCGAACGCAAAGGTCAAGCGACCGCGGCGGTTTCCAAAACTTCCGACCTAAGCGATATTATGGAAGAGATTGGGAATGCCGTAGGCAAGTTCGCCGACAAGAAAACACTAGGTCAGGCCAAACTGCGGCAAGGTGCCGGTGTGAACTTTGAGGCGCTCAAACGGATCGCGGATTATTACGACAAGCTGCCCGATATGCCGCGCGAAGCGGAACTGCGGAACCTTGTCAGCAAACTGCAGGGCTTTGAAGATATCCTGAATGAAGGTGGCAGCGGCTCCCCCTCTGCCGACGACATTCTGGATGCGCTGCGCGGATTTGATGGTGATGTCACCCATCAATACGAAGCGCTGCAAACCGCTCAGCGATACTTTGAGGCGACGGGCGCAAGCGATGAATTTATGTCGCTTCTTGATGCGGCAGAGCGGACATTTGACGACCCGAATATTCAGCGCGACGTACAGGCGGGCTATGCGATTGCGGCAGGCGCATCAGAACTGGCCCCAACGCTGGAAACATCGCCCGGTGAATTACGCGATAGCTATCGCGAGATGTTGCGCAGCGAAAAACACATGGGACAGCTTTTTGATCAACTATCAGGCTTTAACATGCGCCTGAGCTTCAACGAAGTGATCGATCTGTTCCTCGAAACGGCGGGACATGAGCTGGCGAATACAAATAGCAAGGCAGACCCCGTTATCTTGGGCGCATTGACCCGCGAATTGGGCGCGCTGAAAGAAATGCGCACAGTCGTTGAAGAAGGCGAAAGACTGATCGCACAGACAAAACGGATTGATCCTGAATTTGCCATCGATCCTGCGAAATCATCCGCCATGACGCTGACCAGCGGGTTGTTGAATTATGCCGCCAAAGCCTCACCCAGTCTAAGTGACGCACGACAACTGGTGCGCAGCTTTGAGCCCGCATCTGAAAAGACAATGGTTGTTTTCGCCAACGGAATACACGACCTGCATCGCCTGATTTCAGACCGATCAGTGACATCCGATGCAGCCCGGCTGCAGCAAGGCACGATGCTGCAAAATCTGCGGATCGAGCTTTCGGCAGCAGAAGAGGCCGCGTTTAGCGCGCAGACAGGGTAGGATAAAGCATGGCGCATTTTTCACCAAAATCAGTGCAAGCCATCGACGATTTCGTCGAAAACCTGCGCATGGACCACGTCGCCCCTTCAGAAGACGGAAGCTATAGTTTTGCCTTTGAACGCGCAGGATTGCTTAGCTTCGCCCCAAGCGCAGACGGTAAACGGGCGATTATGTCGCTTAGGGCAAGAACGTCCGACCGATTGACCGCGGACGACCTGACGCTGTTCTTGCGTGTCGCCCAGAGAGACCCTGTAACCCAGACGCCAATCACTGCGGGTATGGTCAGTGGAGATTTCGTGCTCGCTGCCAACATCCCAGATGACCGCTTTGACTTGCAGCAGATTGAGCTGTGTCTCGACCGGCTTATCGCACTGCATCCAGGCGCGGCGTAACGCACCTCGATTTAACGCTTTAACCCAACAAAGGATCTAGAAATGCAAAAAGCTGACGATATTCTCGACTTTCTCAATGCAAAGCTTGGTGATGAAAGTCTCGCGTGGAAGGGCGAACATGCCAGCATCAAGTTCGAAGATGGCATCGTTGTCGATCTCATAAAAATTGATATGCAAACAATTGAACTGGTGCACATCATTGAAAAATATACCAGCGTTGCGGATGCAACTTTGTGCGGAAACCTGCTAATTGCCAACTATCAAGGCGGAATGACAGGTCAATCACGCCTGTCTTTGACCCCTGACTTCAGAACACTGTCACTGTGTTGCAGGATAGATGTGCGTGGCACGGATACTGTTTTGTTTGAAGAAACACTCACCGAATTTCTGAAATACATACAATTTTGGCAAAGTGATGAAGCTGCGGATTTTTTGAACGGGGCCGAGATACAGGAAGAAACCACCCCAACACAACAAGACGCCGAAGCGTTCTTTACACGGGTTTGATAGAAGCTTTGATCCGGTCCGTTCAAGTGTCGAACCGGTTTTCTACTGGTAGGCTAATAGGATCAGTTAAGGCCTGCCGAGCTGAGCTCTTACAGAGCTTAAGCGAGGCAGGCCAAACGCCGCCGTCTAGATTGGCACAAATGGCTGTTGCCAAAAATGGATCTGTCCAGCATTCATCCCGCGATTGGTCGAAGAAGCGCCCCACAACGGCTTCTTGCATTGGCTTATCCCACCGCAAATACAAAGAACATGCCGGACGTTGCAACGTGATTTAACCTCACCAAACGCCATTGGCCTAGCACCGTCCGAAAACGACTGTGTACGAAGTCACTCACGTACCGCAGCCATTGTCTTTTGAACCAATGGCAAATCACTGACGATCATATCTGGCTGACTGGGTCTGCAGACTAAATCATCGAGTTCACGTATCACCCATGCGTCAGATCCGTAACTATTGACGACCATCGCCAACGCCTGGCGCATACTGTGGCTGACAATATGCAACACTTGGAGCCTCATTCCATCCTCGGATGCATCAGGCACAAGGTCCAAGCAGCATCCTGATTGACCCCATCCGGAACCAATGAGAATCTGCGACCCGCTTTCGGAACCTCCTGCTACGCATGGCTCGCAATTGGTCGCGATACATCAGGAACGGTGCGATACCATACTAAGAGCCCTCAAAGCTTTTCACTCAGCAGCTTCTCATGTGGTGCGCCTCAAACCCCTCTCTTGCTAACTGAAAGTCCAAAACACCAACACCCGAACCAGCGCTATTTTCACTCGGGTCAACGGCGGTCTCACGCAAAGCTATCATCAAGTGTTCTTCTGCAAAGTCTTACAGCCTCGTATTGTTCAGCATCGCATCCGCTGAGTACAATAAATCCCACCTTTGACCGCATGCGGCTCATCGCTGAATCAATCAAGGCCTCCAAGACGATTGCCCGAAACGATTATCTTGCCAGTCATAACACTCAACTTATAGAAAGTTACATCGCTGATTCTGTACTTCTCGCACTTATTCTACGATTTTTTGTAAGCAAGGTATTCTTAATATTGTTTTGACAAATTTATGATGAGTAAATCTCTGTTTCTTAATCTACAATTTTATTGGATGGATTTAAAATAGTCCAATATCATAAATTGAAAGACGGGTAGAGTTAAGGAAAAATCGAAAACAAATTCAGTATACATGCTCTACTCTGATAGCATAAACGTCAACTCTCATTTCTTGGAGAGCTTTTTCTTATTCAATGTAGTTCCCTAGCATTCGTGACAAGTAACGCATTCCATCAGCACTAAGGATCTGGTGCGATGTCAAAACGCTCCAACAAACGATCAAGAACTTCACGCGACTGCGCTGACTGCTCCAACAAAGTACGACCGCTCAAAAGTGGGGAATCCATAATGGCGACCGAAACGGGTTCCTCTCGAACAGTAGCTGAAACATCGCGAAGAAGCGTCTCATCATCCGCCGATAGCTCTGACCAATTATTGCGCTGCCATGCTTGTAGTACGGCTTCATCCTGGCTTCGTTGGCTACGATTGAAGGCTGCGCCACTACTTACGTCCGTTGCTGCCCGAATCAGCGCCGCAGCACGCTCTCCTTCCAATCCCTGAAGCCAACCGAGCGCGGCATCTGCGTCCCCAAGCAACAATGCAGCTTCAGCGCGCAAGTATTGGCCTTCTGAATTGTTCAGGGGCACTGAACTGGTCTCAAGCAACTCCAATGAACGTTCTGGAAATCCCAAACTTAATAATCTTTCTGCTATGGCAAGCGCAGTAGGCTGTTGAAATTCCATAACGGGCGGGTCAAAGGCAAATTCCAAGAACTGGATGTCATCATCATGGGCAGTAAATGCCTCTGCCAATTCATCGGCGATGCTATCTAGATCCCCTTCATCAGCTGACAACGCCAATTCGGCATAAAGCTGCTGCGCTTCCGTAAATTCACCCTGGTGTAAGTACGCACGCATTTGAGCCAACTCCAAGTATTTGACAGCAGGTGCCAGCGCGTTCTCAAACCTTAGCGCATCGGCAAGTTCAAAATCTTGACTGGTAAGTTCAAAATCCTGCTGAATTGCATCTTGAAGAAAAGCGGTCATTGCCTCAACTGTTGTGCGATTATTCGAGCGTGCAAGCTCCATTAGCACATCAGTCGCTTCTTCATGCTCACCCAAATCCTGCAGCAGAGTCGCTTCAACTAGCTGCGTTTCTGCCGTCGGTTCAGGCTGTGCGACGGCCATGTTAATAGCTTGCAATGCACTGTCTTCGTCATCGATATTAAGGAACTTTTCAGACAAACGCGCGCCCAAATGCGCTTGCAGGTGCGGCGGCAATGACTTGAAAGCACGCAAGACGGTTGACGCATCAACAGCGGCATCCAATCCAGTACCATTCGCTGCAAGAAACGCCCAGAGTGCAACATCAGATTGACAGCTCACCAACTTCTCAAAGAGCCCCTGTGTAACGGCGTCATCATCGATTATCTGCGCGACGCCGGCCAGATAACGACGCTCCTGAGACACGGAACCATCAAGTTGCAAAGTTTGAATGGCTTCGCGCCCAAACCCAAAATAGACGAATAGCCGCGCCTTTGCTAATAACTGTTCTTCATCAACACGGTCAAATTCACCAACGATGCTGGCGCGCAACTGCCCAAGCTGTTCGGAAAATGAACGTGAGTCACCCCAACTTGAGACAGCAAAAAATGCTTCTGAAGGACAAACCTGCCCCTCCTGCGTACGGGTCATATCTAAAGTCGGAGGCTCTGCGGCCAAATCAACACCAGTCCGCAAGGTAACCCCGGGGGCCGATAGATCAAACGACGTAGCATTGCGATCACCATCGGTGGTTTCCCCTGCCATGTCCGGCACCAACACTCCTTGAGACAAACCCCGCCCCAAACTTTCTACAATCGATTGTTCGAGCGCAAGCAAGTCTGCGGTAGTTTGTTCATCGGCTACCATAACTGAGGGCGTATCAATGACCTGTTGCGAAATGGGATCGATGTTAGCAAAAGACCTGCCCGCCATCTCAGGACTTTCAATGATTTCAAGATTGATGGCACGCGGTATGACGACTGGCAGCAAACTATTTTCAGGTATTGAATAAGTTGTGGGCGAGATTGGTTGCCTTTCCGGTACAGCGATCGCATCGATAGGTTGCTCGTAGCGAGCATTTCTAGGGGGCGGTCCTGATCGCACATCAAGAACCAAGATACTCCGGTCTTCAAGAAAGGCATCAATGTAACACTGGCATGTGACAAACAGCTGGAGTGTATCGGCATCGGATCCAATTTGAGCATCGCGGATTCGTTGTCTTGGAATTAACTCGAAAAAACTCCCAAGATCATACCCGTTAATTCCAGGCACCCGAAGTAAGTAGCCATCATCATTTCGCCCCAATTGCCAGTCGGCGTCGCGTGGAATTGTCACAACAACTCTGGTAAATTCACTATGTTCTCCAGTCTGAACATTCGCGCCTTGCGCCTTGGCGAGTGATGGTAACAAAAACACCAATGCTATCAATAATTCGCGCATTATGCCGCTTCCTGTTTAGCTGCTTTAAGTGCTTCCTCCATCTCCGAAAATGAAGGTCTGTAATGACCAGGCATGTTTTGGCGACCGACTTCGATACAAATGTTTGGCGCATGCGCATGCAAGTTTGCAATCAGCACTTCTCTTATGAGTTGGTGAAAATGGGCGTCTTCCTCAACAACAGCTTTTACCTTTGCAGAGAAGGGCCCAACAAAACCATAGGCCAGAAACACGCCCAAAAAAGTACCAACCAACGCGCCACCAATGAGCTTTCCCAAAACTTCTGGTGGTTGATCAATGGAAGCCATCGTCTTGATGACACCCAAAACAGCAGCGACAATCCCAAGCGCCGGCAACCCGTCTGCGACTGTCTGCAGGGCATGTGTTGAATGCATTTTATGATGCAGTGTGGCTTCAATCCGCTTCTCAAGGATCTCCTCGACCTGATGCGGGTCGTCGTAATTCATTGAGGCAGACCGCAATGTATCACAGATCAGTGCAACGGCTTCCCCATCACCGAGGATTCTTGGGTATTTGCCAAAAATAGTCGAATCATTTGGTGCCTCAATATGCGCCTCTAATGCGACTGGGTTCGATCTAGCCACACGTATCAATTCAAACAACAAACATAGCAGATCTCTATAATCCTGCGCCTTCCATTTTGGACCCTTGAATACTTTCCCAAGGTCTTTCAATGTGTGTTTAATTGCAGAATTATCATTACTGATCGCAAATGCACCGATGGCTGCGCCACAAATCATCAACATTTCAAATGGCAAAGCTTTGATAATGATTCCCATCTTGCCGCCTGCCAAGAGGTAGCCACCAAATACGGTCGAAAAGACGATAACGATTCCAATGAGCCCAACCATGGATCTCTTTCCTCTTTTCAGATTCTTTCGACCTAGACTTAGGCCAAAATGATTAAAGATCTCTCAGCAGTTATTCGGTTGGCGTATTCGCGTTACGCCCTGCCAGCACAACGCTAAACGAGTAAGCTGTCTCTGGTTCAAGTTCGGTCATTATCTGTGCAGCTGCATCTGGCCGCATCATGCCCAGAAAACCGGCTGCAAACTGTGGAGGCATCTCTTCGAACAACGCCGCTGCATCTTTCGGTTTCATGTTCTCATAGACTGTTGTCAGCTGACCGATATCTGTCTGAGCTGCAGTATCTGCTTGCGCGATGGTCGCGCTTAACATCATTTCGGCGTCACGCAGTGCAACAAGTTTCTCATCAATCTCGGCCTCGGCAATTTCAAGCGCTTGCAAACGATCACTCAACTGCCTTTCTCGGGCGATCAGTCTTTGCTCGCGGGCGCGCAGCGCTGTCAAAAGACCGCCTGCCTCGACCGCGACTTCTGAAACCTCCGGTTCTTCAAATGCAGCAACGGTATCTTGCGCAAGAGCAGGCTCAGCCTGGGCAACGATACGAACCACGGCAGACGCAACCAGCAGTGTTGCGATAATATGAAGTGCGCCGCGACCGCGCGCTTGGCGAATACTCCTGCTCATTGACGGCTCTCTGCTTCTGATGAGCGGCGCACAAAGAACGGATTTTCCACAGCTTTCGTTGCTTCGGGATCAGGCAAGTCGTGCAGTGAAGCCACCAACAACTCAAGATGTCTAGCAGCAGCCTCAGCTCGGTTGCTGACATTGTCTAAACGTTCAACAGACGACTTCGCCGTCGTCTGTGCATTGGTCAGTGTCTGAGTAAGATCATCAACTTGCGCAGACAAGACCGCGACAGCACCGCCAACACCTTTTTCAAGGTCAGTAAACCGACGTAGACGACGGGACAAGACGTAGCAATAGAACCCCGCACCAAGCGCGCCCGCAACCAGCAAAATGTCCGCAATCATCAGCATTTATTAGCTCCTTAACTCAAGACGAATTCCATGATCAGCAGATCGTTCACCTTGCCCTGACCAGCCACGACCTGCACACGCCGCAACATCTGCCCACGTATCCGCATAAGCGCAGTCGGATCCTCAAGCTCAGCAAGGTCCACCGCACGCAAGTATCCGTTCAGCACGTCGACAATACGTGGTTTTATCGCCTCGATCTCAGCAACGTAGCCCGGCGGCACCTCTAGCTGTGCACCAAAACGTAGATGATTGCGGCCCCCGACAGAAGGTAAGGAAATTACAAGCGGATCAAGCGCCACAAATGCCACCGGCGGGAGCGTTTTGCCCTCTTCTTCGGTGGTTTCGCTAACTTCTTCTTCCACGCCATCTGTACCGCCAATCAGACCCGCCTGAACGGCAAAAAACCCGCCACCCCCGCCGATCAAGGCAAGCACAAGCCCTATTAGCAGCGGGAGTTTGGAACTCTTCTTGGGCGCATCATCTGCGGGCTCCGAATCTGTCGACATACTTTGGCCTCTTCGAAAAATCGATATAGACGTCATAAGCTGATAAGCCCTAACCGATTGTTAAGGCCTATGGGGCAAACAGAGAACATCGGCAGAACGCCAATATGATGGAGAACTGGTTTGCAAAGCCTCAGCACTGTTTGGGCCGCACTCGATGCACAACGTCGAGTCTTCGTTATTGTTGCAACAATCGCAGTGTTCTCAGCGGTAATCTTACTTGCGCGAGGTGCTGGAACGAAGGACATGTCACTTTTATTCGGTGGGTTAGAGGCACGCGCAGCCGGTGATGTCATTGCGGCGCTCGACCAGCGCGGCATCCCATACGATGTGCGGGGAGGTGCGATATATGTACCAACGGCACAACGCGACACATTACGCATGGGGCTGGCAAGCGAAGGGCTGCCTACAAATGGCAGTCAGGGTTATGAATTACTTGATTCGCTGTCGGGCTTCAGCACGACTTCGCAAATGTTTGATGCTGCTTATTGGCGCGCCAAAGAGGGGGAATTGGCGCGCACAATTCTAGCAAGCCCGCATGTAAGGGCCGCCCGCGTGCATATCTCAACATCGGCAACGCGTCCCTTTCAGCGTGATCAGGCGCCCACCGCCGCCGTTACAGTCACAACAGCAGGGGGAAGCTTGTCAACGCCACATATAAAAGCGCTGCAATATCTTGTCGGATCGGCTGTTCCCGGTCTTGCGCCACAGGACGTCGCAATCATTGATGATAGCGGCGGGCTCATGTCCGATATCGAGGGTAACGCGCCCAATCCAAACGGGGATGATCGCGCTGCAGCTCTACGCCTACGTGCAGAACGATTACTCGCCGCGCGGGTGGGCGCCGGGAATGCTGTGGTCGAGCTATCGCTTGATACAGTCATGGAAACCGAAGCAATTACAGAGCGCAGGGTGGACCCCGATAGCCGTATTGCAATCAGCACCGATGTGACAGAAAGCGCGGGAACCTCGAGCGACAGCAGAGGTGGCGATGTTACCGTCGCATCGAATCTGCCTGACGGTGATGCGGGCGGGGCTGCAGGCTCTTCTGCTAATGAAACCAGCGAAAGCCGCACGCTAACGAATTATGAAATCTCGGAAACAGAGCGTCAGGTGATGCGCGCTCCGGGGGCGGTCAGGCGATTGACTGTTGCTGTCTTGATCAACGATTTAACGACCATCGCCGATGACGGCACGACCACAACTTCACCTCGCTCGGTCGAGGAACTGGCCGCACTGCAAGAGTTAGTTGCATCTGCTGTTGGGTTTGATGAAGCCCGCGGAGACGTGATCACGCTGAAATCAATGTCATTTGAACCCATCGCCCCTCTTGGCACCGAAATCGCAGACCCTGCGCCTGGATTGCCATTAGACATGATGCAGCTGATCCAGGTTGGTGTGCTGGCAGTCGTTGCTTTGATCCTTGGCCTTTTTGTTGTCCGCCCGATCCTTGCCCCGTCTCGCTTGTTGCCTGCGCCGACAACGCGCGACGAGGAAAATGACGATGAAATCGGAGAACTGCCTATGTTCGGCATGGCAGAACTGCCAGACCTGAACGACGGTGGCATGGCAATGATGGACCAGGGCGACGATCCGGTTCAGCGATTGCGGCAGATGATATCCGAACGTGAAAACGAAACGATCCAGATCCTTCAGGATTGGATTGAAGACCCTGCGACGAAAGAGCAGGCGTAGTCATGCAAATACTCTCGCTTGAGTCTTTTGACGACCCCGTTTTCGACGATGCTGCTGAGCAAGGTACGTATCAGGACGGGTACGACGAAGGCTATGCAGCAGGTTTGCAGGCGGCATCTGCAGCAGCAGCGACTTTAAACGAAGAGTGCGCTCAAGCGCTGACAAGTATCGATTTCACCTATGCTGAGGCCTGCAAGCAGACGCTGGATGCGCTTGCACCACTCTTGCAAGACATCGTCGACAAGGTCCTACCGCATTGCGTGGAAAACGGCTTTGCCAACCAACTGTCCGAGATGCTTGCTGCAGCCGCTCAACAGGATGTCTCAAAGGCGCTAACAGTTCATGTGCATCCCACCCAGCATGCGGCCGTTACGCAGGCAGCCGCGTCTACAGTCGCCCAGATCGATGTTCACGCTGATCCTGCGTTAACCGAACATGCAGCCATGATCAAAAACGGTCGCACCGAAACTCTGCTGGACATGGACCGTCTTCTATCAGCCATCACTGAAACAATGCGCGCCATTCATCATATTGAAAACAGGACAGATGCCCATGGATGACACTCACGACGATCTTCGCCCTGCCGGTGATGACCACCCGCTGCACAATATTCCGATCGAGATCTCAGTTTCTGTCGGCAAAGCGCGCCCACTGGTCAAAGATCTTCTGACGCTCAACGAAGATGCCGTTCTTCCTTTGGACAAACGGATCGAAGACCCTGTCGAACTATATGTCGGCGACAAATTGATCGCGCGTGGCGAGCTGCAAGAGTTGGAAGGCGGTGAACCTGGTCAACTTGCGGTGCGCCTGACAGAGGTTGCATCCGACAAGGGTGAGTTATCCTAAATGTGGTACTTATGGGCCATGGCAGTGCTAAGTGCTGTATTTCTTGCAGGACCTGCTCAGGCCCAGGATGTATCGATCACACTGGGCGATGACGGGTCACTTGCCACTCGATCCGTTCAGCTTCTTCTCCTGATTACCGTCCTGAGCATTGTGCCCGGGATCGCAATCATGGTGACATGTTTCCCATTCATCGTGACAGTCTTCGCCATCCTGCGGCAGGCCATCGGTCTACAGCAATCGCCGCCCAACATGCTGTTGGTCAGCCTTGCAATGTTCCTGACCTATTTCGTTATGGAACCTGTTTTCATCGAGGCTTGGAACAGCGGAATCAATCCATTGCTGAACGATAACCTGCCGCTCGAACAAGCGTTCTTTCGGACGATGGAACCATTGCGCACGTTTATGTCCGCGCGCATCGCATCTGACACTTTCGCGGCACTGGTCGATTTACGGCCAGATGTCGACCTGCGAACAACCCCCGATGAGGCACCACTTTCCATCCTTATACCGTCATTTCTTTTAAGCGAGATGGAACGCGCTTTTCAGGTGGGCTTCCTCATCTTTATTCCATTCCTCATCATTGATCTTGTCGTCGCCGCTGTCTTGATGTCGATGGGAATGATGATGGTCCCACCCGCAATTGTATCGCTCCCTTTCAAACTCGCGTTTTTTGTTGTGGCCGATGGATGGGGTCTCATCGCATCAAGTCTGGTCCGCAGCTATGCCTAGAGCTCTGCATCTCGTGCCAAAGTCACGAGCATCTGACCGTCTTACAGGTGCCCGAACAAGCGTCTGGTGAAAGCCATGCGCATGTCTCACAAACAGTCACAATGGCGACAGAGTAAGGTGGCAGCGGCAGTCTGGTTCGTCACCAGCCCGCGGGTCCAAAGGACCCAGAACGGGCCCTTTGGATGTAGGATCAGTTGCCATAAGCGACAGACGGTAGCCAAGTCGTCAAAGCCGGAAACTCGAACACGATGAACAAGCCCAACAACTGCAACATCACAAACGGGATAATACCCTTATAGATGTGGCCCAGCGTGACACCCGGCGGACTAACACCTTTGAGATAGAACAGCGCGAAACTGACCGGGGGGGTCAGGAAGGATGTCTGCAACGTCACCGCCACGAGAATGGCAAACCAGACAACCGAAGGATCCCGCACCTGATCAAACCCCGGAACAGCCAGTTCCAATGAAAGGATGATCGGCAACATCAATGGCATGATGATGATCGTGATCTCAATCCAGTCTAGCAAGAAGCCCAACAGGAATACGATGAACAGAATGAAGGCCACGGTGAGATAGGGATCATCAAAGGCGGAAAGCACCAGGTGCTGAACGATTTCATCCCCGCCATAACGCCGCAGCACATAAGCAAAGAAGTTCGCAGCCAAGAAGATACCGACGATATAGCCCGATGTATTCAGCGTCGAACGGCTCACATCACGCAGCACCCGAAAGCTTAACTTGCCATTCACAAAGGCCAGAACGGTCGCGCCGAATGCCCCCAATCCCGATGCTTCTGTTGGTGTTGCAAAACCCGCAAAGATCGAGCCCAGCACCAACAGGATCAAGAACATGGGCGGAACAACCGCCAAAAGTACTTCCTTAACTTCAGGCCATCCGATCTTGCCTGCCTTTTCTGGTGCAGGCATCGCGTCTGGATTGATCAAACCGTAGATGACAATGAAGATGATATAAAGTGCGCCGAGAATCAGCCCGGGAAATAGCGCGCCCATGAACAGGTCACCCAGACTGATCGCCAGCTGATCCGACATGATCACCAACATGATCGAAGGGGGGATCAGAATCCCTAATGTTCCCGCAGATGCAATCGTGCCTGTGGCGATGGGCTTGGAATAGTTCTGCTTCATCATCGCAGGCAATGCCATTACGCCCAACAGCGTCACAGAAGCGCCAATCACACCGGTTGACGCTGCCAGGATGATCCCGATCAGCAAGACGGTCAGCGACAGCCCACCGCGCAGCGAGCCGAACAGCTTTTGCATAGCGTGCATCATACGCTGGGCAACGCCCGACTGGTCGAGCATCAGACCCATAAAGATAAACATCGGCAAAGCGCCAAGTACCGGGTTCTTTACGATGTTGCCGAACAGACGCCCCGATAGCGCCTGCAGACGCTGATAGTTTATCCCGGTGCGGTCAAAATCAATGATATCGCGGAAGGATCCCCGAAACGGATCCAGAAAAAATTCGGCAATCAGCACAAAGACAAGGCTGACACCCACCAACGCCATTGCAACCGGGATTCCGCGAAACAACATCCAGATGAATGTGCCAAACATCGCCATCACGGCGATTTCGTTTAGTGTCAGGAACTGACCAATATATTCCAGCATATCAGGTCCCCTTAACCAGCACTGTTTTGACGTGCGCCACGGTCGAGAAACCGGGCCAGGCCAATCAACGCCAGGGTCACGACCAGCGTAATGACGATTGTGTATTTGATGTCATAGGCACCAAGCGCGAATTCATCGAAAATCGTGCTTCTGCCGACTTCGCGTGACGTCGTGCCTTCCGGACTGGTCAAGTAGATGAACCACCAAATCATGTAGTAAACGGCCAGGTTGATCAAAAACATCGTCGCTGGAAATGCATAGATCATTTGCCGCGACAGCGTTGGCTTCATCAGTTTCGACAGATACCGAACATAAGCAGACCAGGCAGCGAAGCCGATGATCACAAAACTTGCATTCATCATGAGCTTCAGAATCCAAAGGTTGTGCAAACCATTTGGACTGTCAGAGCCTTCATCAGCCACGACAGAGGCAACTGCATAGTGCACCGTCACGTCCCAGCATAAAATGATGAACGGTAGAAAAAGCCAGCCAAGCGCAAAGATGTCTGTGCGCAGCTTCTTCTTTTCTGGAAAATTATCATAGCGGATGTCGACCCGCACGTGACTGTTTGTTGTCACCGCATAGCCAATCCCGACCAGCACAGCAGAGCCGTATAACCACCACTGAAAGTCATCAAGCCAGGCCTGATTCATTCCTGCGCTTCGCAACACAACCTGGGCGCAGATCGCCATCATAAGAATGGGAAAGATCCAAGCAAATAAGTTGGAAATGAAGACGGTCAGGCGGTCGCCCCAGTTGTGCGCCTCTCTTCCGACCTCGCCAGGGTCATTGACCGCGGCAATTTCTTCAACTGACTGCATGAAACGGTCCTCCTCGACCAAGTGCAGACCCTATAATTCGGCTCTCCCCTTCCGAATGTCAGGCTGGTGCCGGGGACGATGAATACCGCCCCGGATACAGGGCATATCGGCGCAAATCCTGCGCCGATATGCATATGTCAGCTTAGTTGCGTGGACGTGGCAGGTAGATGTTGTTGTTCCATACCTTATATCCAGCACGGAATTCCTGCAGGTCTGCCCAAACCTCTGCAAAGTACTCGTCTTCTGAAGCAAGCTCGGCTGCGACTTCGTCCCAAGCTGTTTCAAATGCCTCCAACATTTCAGGTGACCATTGCTTGATCGTCACCCCATTGTTTTCAACATTGTCCTGCATCGCCGCAAAGTTCGTCGCCTCGCCTTCGGCATAGTTATCAGTGATGTTGGCCATGCAAGCGATCGCAATCTGGTTCTGGGAAATCTCATCCAGATCTTCCCAACGATCCTTGTTGATCAACAACTCAAAAAGAGTTGCGGGCTGGTGCCAGCCAGGGAAGTAGTTGTATTTCGCAATATTGTAGAAGCCCAAGCGGGCATCGATCCGCGGCATCGAAAACTCGGTCGCGTCAATTGCACCACGTTCCAGCGCAGGGAAGATATCGCCACCCGCCAGCAGCGACGTGGACACGCCCAAACGCTGCATCACTTCGGCACCCAGTCCAAAGAACCGCATGTTCAGACCTTCAAGGTCAGAGACAGAGTTGATTTCATTCTTGAACCAGCCAGATGTTTCCGGCGCGATGATGCCGCAAGGGATGACATGCACATTATATCCGGCTTCGTCGTACATACGCTGGAACAGTTCTGTACCATCGTCATACATCATCCAGCCAAGGAACTCGCCCGCCTCAGGTCCGAATGGCACTGCAGCAAATAGCGAAGCGGCGGGTATTTTGCCCTGCCAGTAACCTGCCGTTGTGTATGCTGCGTCGACCGAGCCGTTTGACACCGCATCAAGCGCCTCAAGCGCAGGGACAAGTTCACCGGGATCGAAATGCTCAAACTCCACATCTTCAGTGATCGAGTTCAGCTTTTCAGTAAAACCCACGGCAGCCGTGCCAAGGATGGGCAGGTTCTTACCAAAGGCTGATGTCATCTCAAAAGTTTCCTGCGCAGTGGCAGGTGCAGTTAGCGCAATGCTTGCAGCAGCAGCGGCGGCGAAAGTACGAATGGTCATCAAGGACCCTCCCTTATTTTGGAACCAGACCCCTCCCCGGATCTGTGGTAAAAGAAACTTACCAATTTGCTCTATATCGGCAACGTATCGTACTGTGAATACCCAGTACTACGCAGCAGCCTAAGCATACATAGCGTATCTGGCTACACGGAAATGAGGCGGCTCCACCTCACTTTTGGTTAGGATAAAGTGCGCAGTTCAAAAAACGAAAGCCCCAGGAAACCCCAAGACTTTCGATAAAGTCGGGTCATAGGGCCCAACCAAGCGTTTTGACAATTGCGCTCTTAATTCAGGGCCTGATCTGTGATCACACTGGTCCACGCACCTTCTGGCTGCGCCGTAATCACGGGGTCTGATCCACCTGCCAGCAATGTATCAACCGTCCGCTGGAAATCAGCGGGGTCAAGCGACCCATCTGATCCGGCCGTAAGCTTTGCGATCTCACCCATCATGCGGATTTGTGCAGCTTCACCCTGCGCGCCGGTTTCATCGTAATCCAGCACGATACCTGCAGCATCTTCCGGGTTTTCCTCGGCCCATTTCCAACCCTTCATCGAAGCGCGGACAAAGCGCACCATCTTGTCGACGAACACCGGATCATCAAGATTTTCCTCAAGTGCCCAGATGCCGTCTTCCCGCGTGGCCACGCCCTGTTCTTCGTATTTGAAGGTGACCAACTCATCCTCGGATACACCCGCATCCAGCACCTGACCGTATTCGTTGTAGGTCATGGTTGAGATGCAGTCGGCCTCGCGGTTCAGCAGCGGGTCAACGTTGAAGCCCTGGCGCAGAACGGTGACCCCGTCATCGCCGCCATCGGTGGGAATGCCGGCCTGCGACATCCAGCTGAGGAACGGGTATTCGTTGCCGAAGAACCAGACGCCGATGGTCTTGCCCCGGAAGTCTTCGACCGTTTCGATGCCTGTGTCCTTCCAGCAGGTCAGCATCAGGCCGGATGTCTTGAAGGGCTGGGCGATATTGACGACGGGCAGACCCTTTTCACGGGCCGCAAGGGCGGACGGCATCCAGTTCAGCATCACATCGGCACCGCCGCCAGCCAGCACCTGTGGCGGTGCGATATCCGGCCCGCCGGGCAGGATGGAGACGTTCAGCCCTTCTTCCTCATAGAACCCCTGATCAAGCGCCACATAATAGCCCGCGAATTGGGATTGCGTGACCCACTGCAGTTGCAGCGTCACATCGTTTGCATGCCCGTCAGCCTGGGCCGTCCCGCCCAAACCTGCGGCGAGTGCGGCCGCCAGCATCAACTTTTTCATGTACTCTTCTCCTAGTTGGTGTTGCGCCCTCTTAACGGGGCGTGTCTATTTGCGTTGCGATGGGTGCCAGAACGTCACCCGCCCCTCAATCCATGCCATCAATCCATAAAATGCGCTGCCAGCCAACGCAGCGACCACAATCTCGGCCCAAACCATATCAAGGGCAAGCTGGCCGACGGATGTCGATATCCGAAAGCCCATGCCGACAGTCGGTGAGCCAAAAAATTCAGCAACAATCGCCCCGATCAATGCCAAAGTGGTCGCAATCTTCAGACCGTTGAAGATGAATGGCATCGCCGCTGGTAGGCGCAGTTTGAACAGCGTCGCCCAATACCCCGCCCCATAGGTACGCGTCAGGTCGCGCTGCATCGCAGTCGTGTCGCGCAGCCCCGCAACTGCATTCACAAGAATCGGAAAAAACACCATGACAGCCACGACCGCCGCTTTTGACTGCCAATCGCTGCCCAACCAGCGCACAAAGATGGGTGCGATCCCGACAATCGGTAGCGCTGCCATGAAGCTGCCCACAGGCAGGATGCCGCGGGTCAGGAAATCCGACCTATCGGCGAGGATTGCGACCGCAAAAGCCGCCAGACCACCGACGATATAACCGGTCATCGCACCCTTTATGATCGTCTGCACGAAATCAGCCCACAGCGTCGGGATTTCATTTGCGAACCTGTCAGCGATCATCGTCGGTGGCGGCAAGACAATCGGGCTGACCTCCAACAGGCGCACCAGCAGCTCCCACATGACAAGCAGCGTTAGGCCAAAGATTGCGGGAACCGCCAACCGCACGATCCGCGTTCCGGCCAAAGCACTCGCCGCCAGCCGCGCGTTCAGAAACCAACCCGCACCCCATACGGCCAGTGCACCGATGAAAGCCACGCCAGTCATGCGGCCGTCATCCCCATACGGCGCAAGGTCAGCCGCTCAATCAAACTAAAGAACCCGACCAACGCCGCTGCAGTAATGGCCGCCCCAAAAAGGGCGGCCCATGTCACTAGCGGCTGTCCATATTGATCGCCGACCAACATCCGCGCACCAAATCCGGCCCGCGCGCCGGTCGGTAGTTCAGCAACGATGGCCCCAACCAATGCCGCCGAAATGCCGATCTTGAGCGAGGCAAAAAGGTACGGCACCGATGCCGGCAACCGCAATTTCCAAAAACCCTGCGCCGAACTGGCACTATAGGTGCGCAACAGGTCCACCTGCATCACATCGGGGCTCCGCAAGCCTTTGACCATACCCACGACGACGGGAAAAAAGCTCAGATATGCGCTGATAACAGCCTTCGGAAACAACCCCTGAATCCCGATTGAGCCAAGCATCACGATGATCATCGGCGCAAGTGCGAGGATCGGGATGGTCTGGCTCGCAATCGCCCAAGGCATCACGCTCATATCCATCGCTTTGTTGTAGACAATGCCAACCGCCAGCAGAATACCGAGACCCGTGCCAATCACAAACCCCAGCAATGTCGCCGACAGCGTCACCCAGCCGTGATAGACCAGCGACCGCCGCGACGTGATACGCTTTTCAAAAATCGTATCCCACATCTCGGCCCCCACTTGATGGGGTGAGGGCAGACGCGGTCGTTCCAGACCATAGGTACGACTGATCAAACCGGGGTTCTGCAGGGTTAGGCCAAGGCCCGAATACGCCTGCCGTTCGGCAGGAGTTTCCGGGCTGACGGTCAGGCTATCCCGCTGCGCCTGATCTGCGGTCAGATGCATGTTCATTGGCACAACGGAAACGACCCAAAACAACAGGATCGCACCAACAACCGTCAGGAC
>ERZ1740062.33-NODE-33-length-103178-cov-15.406534_pt1 | contig 103178 bp, 77 predicted proteins | sample MGYA00581741_ERZ1740062 | MGnify/ENA primary metagenome ERZ1740062 (study PRJEB43018, sample SAMN04849747) | marine metagenome | isolation source: floating plastic debris | place: Pacific Ocean | collected 2008-09-01 | study: EMG produced TPA metagenomics...
TCCGCGCTTGGATGTCTGCTCAAGATCAACCCCACGAAAACTTTATATTCCCAGAGGAGGTACTACCACGTGGTAACGCTCTCTAATGCTACTAGCGTTGTAGGTGCTGGACGCGACCAAGAGTCGTCCGGCTTCGCCTGGTGGGCTGGTAATGCCCGTTTAATAAATCTTTCCGGTAAACTACTTGGAGCTCACGTAGCTCATGCCGGTTTAATCGTATTCTGGGCTGGAGCAATGACTTTATTTGAAGTTGCTCATTTTGTCCCTGAAAAGCCTCTTTTTGAACAAGGCATGATTCTTATGCCTCACCTAGCTACTCTCGGATGGGGAGTAGGTCCAGGTGGCGAAGTAATAGATACATTCCCTTACTTTGTTGTGGGTGTTCTTCACCTAATTTCTTCAGCCGTACTAGGTTTAGGTGGGCTTTATCACGCTTTACGCGGTCCAGAAGTTTTAGAAGAGTACTCTTCTTTCTTTGGTTATGACTGGAAAGATAAGAACAAGATGACCAATATTATTGGTTTCCACCTAATTATGTTGGGTTGTGGAGCCTTACTATTGGTTCTCAAAGCAATGTTCTTTGGTGGTGTTTATGATACTTGGGCACCTGGTGGTGGTGACGTTCGCGTAATTACCAATCCTACATTGAACCCTGCTGTTATCTTTGGCTATTTGCTATCTTCTCCCTTCGGTGGAGACGGTTGGTTAGTAGGTGTAGATAACATGGAAGATATCATTGGCGGCCACATTTGGGTTGGCTTAATTTGTATTTCTGGTGGTATTTGGCATATCTTAACCAAGCCTTTTGCTTGGGCACGTAGAGCTTTGGTTTGGTCTGGTGAAGCTTATCTTTCCTACAGTTTGGCTGCTTTGTCCTTGATGGGCTTAATTGCTGCTTGCTTTGTTTGGTTCAATAACACTGCATATCCCAGCGAATTTTATGGTCCTACAAATGCTGAAGCATCTCAAGCTCAGTCCTTTATCTTCTTAGTTCGTGACCAAAAGTTGGGTGCAAACGTCGCATCTGCTCAGGGTCCCACTGGTTTAGGTAAATACTTGATGCGTTCTCCAACAGGTGAAATCATCTTTGGTGGTGAAACCATGCGCTTCTGGGATTTCCGTGGTCCTTGGTTAGAGCCTCTTCGTGGTCCTAACGGTTTGGATATTGACAAGGTTAAGAATGACGTTCAGCCTTGGCAGATTCGCCGCGCATCTGAGTATATGACTCATGCACCTAATGGTTCACTGAACTCTGTAGGTGGTGTAATCACCGAGCCTAATGCTTTCAATTTTGTTAACCTACGTCAGTGGTTAGCAGCTTCTCACTTTGTTCTAGCTTTCTTCTTCCTAGTAGGTCACTGGTGGCACGCTGGTCGTGCTCGTGCAGCAGTTGCTGGTTTTGAGAAAGGTATTGATCGTGAAAGCGAACCAGTTATGTTCATGCCTGACTTAGACTAGATTTTCTAAATTTGTGTCTTAAGTTTTGAACTTTCTTTATTCACTGAGAATTTAAATTGCTCTTGCTTGTCGGCAAGAGCTTTTTTTATCTAATTAATTTTCTAATTTTTTAGACACTGAGAGTTGAATGAGAGCAACTCATGACTGCTAGGATAGTTTTCCACTTTCAAATTCGTACAAAATATTTTAAGTTTTTAAAAATAATTCCATATGTAGAAATAATACCAAATCCGCTTATCAAAGCCCCTTTATAAAAATATAAAAATTGTCGAACAAGCTAAGATAAAATTCGGAGAATAAATTGTATATTCGGAATATATGTAGCTTATATATTCCGAATATATTTAACTATTTAATTTTTTAAATAATTTGAAAAAGCAAAAAGTTGGATATTAGTTAATCCTTAAATTCAATTTCTAGAAAAACTGCTTATGAGAAAAAGTAGTATTCTATTCAACTTATCTTATATTCAAATTATCTAACAAGGTTTACGAGCAATTAAATATTTGCTCATAAAGTGAATTTGCACGTCAATATTTTCAAAACCTGCTTTTTGCAAACGTTCTATTAAGTCATCATTAATGTAATTTAGATAATAAGGTTCGTGAAATCTCTCCTGGAAATCTTCCATTATTACTTCTATATCCGGTGAATCGCTGATTTGTATGGAGTCACAAATAATAAAGACTCCTCCAGGTTTAGTAACTCGGAAACATTCTGAAATTATTGTTTGTCTAACTGGTGCTGGTAATTCATGAAAAAGGAAAACAGAAGTTACCCCATGAAAGTGATTATCTAAATAAGGTAAATGTTCAGCATTCCCTTGTAGTAACTGGGGTAATTCTCCTGGAATTTCAGATAACAGTTCGTTTGCTTTTCTCAGGTAAGCAGGTGATAAATCCGTTCCAAATAGTGAAACTTCTGGTAAAGCACTGCGGATAAGTTTTAAAGTTCTACCTGTTCCACAAGCAACGTCCAAAATATTTAGTTTCTGATTGTTTTCATTGGTAAATATTTCCAATCCTTTTTTCAAAGGAGAAATAATCCTTCGTCGCATTGCATCTGCAGAACCTCCAAAAAGTAATTCTACTTGTAAATCATAAAGATTGGCAGATAAGTCACTTAAGTAACCATCTGTTTGGTAATGAAAGTTTTGCAGGTAATAACGAGGATAGTGCTTGGTATCTATTGATGAGGGAAAATCTTGATATTGCTTTTGTTTGACTCTTTCCCATGTAGATAGTAAATCTAGGCATAATGTGGGATAAAAACGAAAAAAATCTTCCCAAGGATTATCAAATAGTGAGCTATGAGGATATATACCATCCTCAGCATCTTGCCAGTCAACTTCTAATAATTTATCTAGCTTTTGTTTAACTTTCAGGAGAGCTTCGGAAGGAATAGAGGTTTTTTGCTTTTTTAAGGAGGGGGAAATTGTTTCTAGGATTTGTCCACTTATATTTTTGTGAGCTAAGCTGAACAAATTTTTACTTTCTTGAAATGTTTTATATGTCAGCTTGGTTAATGTGTCTGTCATTACAGGTTAATTAAAAATATATAAATGTAGTACTTATAACTATTGTTAAACAAAATTAACTAAAATAAATATAAGTTTATAAAAAATATAATAAATCTGCCAAAAATAGTACAAGTAATTTAATTACGCTTGTTTGAGTGTTCTATGTAGCGTTTCAATTATTCCCTTTTTATTCCCATTCCAGAGTAATTTCTAAATTTGCCGTATTTGTTCCTTTGCCCAATAACACTGTTAATGTGCCTGATTCAATACCTATTTCGATGCCAAATTTGATCCTGGCTTTATCTGGTTTGATTTTTTGCAATGATTCAGCAATATCTTTCGTTAAAGATTCAACGGCTGAAGTCACTTCCCTAAAAGGTCTACTTTGCGAATTGATTTGACGATACACACGATTAGTATCGCCGATAGGAGTTACTTCAACTCGAATAGGGGTACCATCGCTTAATTGCACGGGAATAATTTTACTTTGAGCTTCCATATGTCTTCTGAGATTACTCGCTCACTTATGGTATTGAATCAGATTTGTCAAATACTTATATTGCAATGATTTTGATGATAATGTGAATAATAATTTTTAATTATGATTTGAAAAGTTTACTATGATTAAATAAATATTTCATTTCTCACCTTGGTGAAATTAGTTAGAGAATATATTTATATCAAGTTGCGTTCTATCAGTTCGAGTCAATGAGATTGCTTCCTTTGTCGCAATGACTGGGTACTATCTTTGAATGCAACTTAGTATTAGTTATCAAGTTTAGATTATTAAAGCAAGCATATATGAGCAAAGAAGTAATTTGGCTACATGGTGAGTGCTTAAGTCCAAAGAATCCTGCACTACAAGAGTATCCTGAAACTCTTGCTATTTGGGTTTGGGATGATGAATTATTAAATGAATGGGCAATTAGCCTCAAGCGTATAGTTTTTATTTACGAGTGTTTGTTAGAACTACCTGTAACTATTCGTCGTGGTGATGTTGTAGAGGAAGTATTAGATTTTGCGAAAGAGAATGGTGCAAGTAAAGTCGTAAGTACAGATAGTCCTAGTCCACGATTTGCAAAAATATGCTCTCAACTTGAGAGTTCCATGGAATTAGAAATTTACAAAGTAGAATCATTTGTTGACTACGATGGTTTTATAGACCTCAAACGTTTTTCTCGTTACTGGAAAGTCGCACAACAACATGTATTTGAATAGTTGGAGAATTTGCGATCATCGCTTTTCACTGTAGATGGATGTTTCTGGATAATATTACTTTAATTTGCATAATAAATTTAAATAAAAACCAACATTAGATTTATCTCATAGTATTTATTTAAATTAATTTTAATCCAAGCATGAGAGCTGCAACTGTACCATTAACTGAAATTTCTCCAGAATATATTTTCTCTAATACAGCATCTTTATGTATTAATAAAACTTCAATATCTTCTGTAACATCGAATTTTTGTTTACCAGATTTAATTACTTCTTTTGCTAAGAATAAATGAGTTTTATTAGTATCTTTGCTTGGTCGGTCGTATAAAGTTGCTATTTTTTTGAGACCTGAAGCAATATAGCCAGTTTCTTCCTGAAACTCTCGAAATGCTGCTGTTTCTGGCTCTTCTATTTTCGGATCAAAACTTCCGGCAGGTAATTCTATAAAAAAGTTATCAATTGCATACCTGTACTGTTTAACAAAAATTATTTCTTGATTATTAGTTAACCCTAAAACATATGCAATATCTGGCTTTATATGTACAAAAAAGTCATCGATAATCTTTTCATTTGGTAACTTTATTTTATCACGTCTGACTTTACACCAAGGATGATCAATAATCATTTTAGAATTTAAATGTTGCCATTTTTTGAGATGATTCATAAATAATTAAGTTTTTAAAAATTAAAATACTTATTTTTGATATAAAAATTTACATTCATATTAACCTGAAAATCTTCAGAATAAAGAATAGTATAAATTAGTTTGATAGTTAAATATATAAAGAGTTATAAAAAAACATACAAGTATAATGATGTGAAAATGATATATAAAAATATATAAAATATTGTATGGGAAACCTATAATCAAAACTATTGAACAAATATTACATTGATAATAATAAAAGACTATAAAAGAATCAAATTCAGTTTAGTTTGAATTGTATTGTAATGATATAAGTAAGTAGGCGTTAAAAAAAATCAACTCATATGACAAAATTTAATATCAGCCAATAGCTAATTTATCAGCTATTACACAGATTTTACAAAACTAAATATATATAGATTTTATCTTGCCGACTTATTTGTTATGCATATAGATACAGAAATATTCACAGTAAATAAGCGTTTTCCTCTGACTATAAGTCGAGGTACAACAGCTAAAACCAATAATGTTTGGGTAAAGATTACCGAAGATGGTATTGAAGGTTGGGGAGAAGCGTCACCTTTTGGAGTCGGAGATAAACGACAAACCACCGAAGCGATCGCTACAGCAATCAAACAAATTTCTTCACAGTTAAAAGATTTTCATCCTGTAGAAAGACAAGAAATTGAACAGGTTTTAAATAATTATAAAATACCATCTTCCGCAAAAGCAGGAATAGACGTAGCTTTACACGATTGGGTCGGGAAAAAAATCGGGCTACCATTATGGCAAATGTGGGGACTTGACCGAAATGCGATCGCACCGATTTCAGTTACTATTGGTATCAGTTCTCCCGAAGCGGCAAGGAAAAGAACTCAGGACTGGTTAAAGTTTGCTGAAGTAAAAGTATTAAAAGTAAAGTTGGGTTCTACTGAAGGAATAGAAGCTGACAAACAAATGTTACAGGCTATTCAATCAGAAGCACCAGGTAAGGACTTGTATGTAGACGCAAATGGGGGATGGAGTTTATCTAATGCAATACATATGTGTAACTGGTTAGCCGAATTGGGAATTCGATATGTAGAGCAACCCTTAGCACGAGGAGAAGAAGACAAGCTGACCACACTTAAGGAAATTTCCCCACTACCTATATTTATTGATGAAAGTGTCTTTAATAGTTTTGATATTCCTAGATTGGCAAACTCTGTAGATGGGATTAATATCAAACTAATGAAATCAGGAGGACTAACCGAAGCTATGCGAATGGTGAATACAGCCCGTGCTTGTGGACTACAGGTGATGTTCGGCTGTTATTCCGATAGCGCGATCGCAAATACAGCAGCCTTGCAACTTGCACCATTAGCAGATTATCTTGATTTGGATAGTCATTTGAACTTGATTGACGATCCCTTTTACGGTGCATCAATGGACGAGGGAAGAATTTTACCGAACGATTTACCAGGTATAGGGGTACAACACAGTGCGTTTAGCGCTTAATCAAAAAGTAGCGATTTTATTACATGAGGGAATTCGCGGTACTCATGGTAAGACCGGACTATCACTTTTACGCTATAGTGAAGCTCCTATTGTGGTTGCTATTGACCGCGATTGTCCCGGACAATCTTTAACAGAATTAACAGGTATCAAACGTGATGTACCGATAGTGGCATCTTTAAAAGACGCTCTAGAGTACAAACCCCAGGTATTAGTTATTGGTATTGCTCCCAAAGGTGGTGCTCTACCAGATGATTACTGGCATGAAATAAAAAATGCTGCTGCTGCGGGAATGTCCATTGTCAACGGTTTACATACTCCCCTTGGGACAATACCCGACCTAAAAGAATTACTTAAGCCAGGACAAATGATTTGGGATGTACGTAAAGAACCCCAAAATCTTGGTATTGCGAGCGGTTTAGCCCGTAATTTACATTGTCGGCGAGTTTTATGTGTAGGTACGGATATGTCGGTAGGAAAAATGTCAACGGCTTTAGAACTGCATTGGGCTTCTCGACTGCGGGGAATGCGTTCTAAGTTTTTACCCACTGGTCAAACTGGACTAATGTTGAGTGGTGATGGAGTATCTTTAGATGCTGTGCGTGTAGATTTTGCTGCCGGTGCTGTAGAGCAGATGGTAATGCGATTTGGTAAAAACTATGAGATCTTGCACATTGAGGGACAGGGTTCTCTATTACATCCTGGTTCCACTGCGACTTTACCCTTAATCAGAGGTTCTCAGCCCACACAATTGATACTTGCTCATCGTGCGAAGCAAACTCATGTCCTAGATAATATTCCCATTCCTCCCCTATCGGAGGTCGTGAAGTTCCATGAGAGTGTTGCTCATGCTGGTGGGGCTTTTGCTGCCGTTCCTGTAGTTGGAATTGCTCTGAATACGAAGGATTTAGATGAGTCCAGTGCTCAGGAAGCTATTGAGGAAGTTGAAAAAGATACAGGATTACCCTGTACAGATGCAGTTAGATTTGGCGCTGATAAATTATTAGATGCAGTAATGAGAAATTAATTGGCTCTTATTACTGTAATTATGCAGATTACCTAATTCAAATCAGACAGTAATATTTTGAGTTCTTCCCTATGCACCTTCAAATTCAACCTTGCAGTATAGTGGAATTGTCAAAATAGATACTAATTGATAGCAGATTAATGGTGAGTGATACAGTTCTAAAAAATCGCTATAAAATCTTGCAATCTCTAAGTTATGGAGGTTTGTGTCAGACATATTTGGCTGAGGATTTAGATTTACCAGGACATCCCAAGTGTGTCGTTAAGCACCTAAAGCCAAAAAATCCCCATCCATCAATCTTACAAATGGGAAAAGCTATTTTTCGCAAAGAAGCTAAATGTTTATATTCTTTAGGACAAAAAAGCGAGCAAATTCCCAGATTATTTGCTCATTTTGAAGAAAAGGGAGAATTTTACCTAGTTCAAGAATTTATTGATGGATGGGATTTAAATCAAGAAATTACTTCCAAAACAAAATTTAATCAAGCAGAGGTTATTCAACTTTTAAAAGAAATATTGGAACCTCTGGCTTTTGTACATAAACACAATATTATACATAGAGATATAAAACCATCTAATTTGATGCGTCGTCATGAAGATGGGAGAATTTTTTTAATTGACTTTGGCGCTCTTAAAGAGATTAACGTCCTAGAAGCAGACTCTCAAGGGCAAATAACTTCTACTATAGCTATTGGGACTCCTGGGTATATGCCTCCAGAGCAAGCTAATGGCAAACCAAGGTTAAGTAGTGATGTCTATGCAACAGGAATGATCGCAATTCAAGCCCTAACTAATCTTCCTCCCCAACAACTTCCGGAAGACCCTATAAATGGGGAAGTTATCTGGCGTAATTGGACAAATGTTAGTAATGAATTAGCTAATATTATCAAAAAAATGGTGCGTTATAAATTCACAGAACGTTACCAAACAGCAGAATCGGTTTTATCAGATTTAAACCCTTTATTACAATCGGCAGTGCTCTGTGAAATAGACTCCTATAAAGCAACTCATTTAGAAGGAACATCATCAAAGCCATTCTTGCAAGATAAACAGGAAAACTCAAAAAAGAGTCTGATAAATTTATCTAGACGGCAATTGATTAAGACATTGAGTTTAATTGGAACTGGCTTGGGAGCAGCATTTATAGCCAGAGAAATCATATCTCATCAAAATGAAAACAAACAGCACAGAAATTCTGTTTTGTAAGAACAAAACTATCAGTTTACATCTCCCAGCATAAACGAGGATGGAATAATTATCAGATACGATCGCGCTGACTGGCATGAAAATTACTAAGACGCTCCTACAGATGGCAAAGCTTGGCTAACAAAAAAAAAGAACCAAATATTTTAGGAATAAATATTTTAGACCTTTACGTGGAAGTATCATGGGGTAGCAAACCAGGGAAATTTCACAGTGCTGTACGAAAAGCTGCGGATTTAGGTTTACGCTATCCTATTTTTGGTTTTAGAATAGCTTTGAGTATTTAAACAGTTATAAATATTACCTATCAATTAATTGTAGATATAAAAAACAAAACATACTGATGCAAGTATTATTATGGATTTATGATTATTTTTTTTGAAAAGAATTGAATTATTTGATACTCATTGTTTTCTTTTTGTACATTCAATGGGATAATTTCATCTAGCAATTTTTTATGAGTTTGTTTATTTAAGATTTGTGTATAGTCCCTATACTCATCTTTAAGAACCAATAGAAGAGATTAGTATTTACAAAAGTAATTACAGACACTTCTTCTACTGATTTTCAATTATTGAATTCTTAGTTTAATATCGACACATGGGGAAAATCTCTCATAGAGGAATAACCCTCCAGGTTGATTTTGAAAAATAACGGTACAATTATTCAGGTGTCTTTAACTAGAAAATTTGTGATAAATACTCAAGTACTTTTGCTGCTGGTTTAGCATTGCTAAGAGTAGTGGGATAGAAGTTTTGAAAATTTGTCAAAACAGAACTATAGTTCAGGGCATTTTTTGTAAAAATGAAGGGCATTCATACTGCTAGCAGGTCAAGCTGATGCTCATAAGCACAGTTCTCCGGAATCGCTACAAAGTTCTCAAAAAGTTGGGAAGTGGTGGATTTGGCGATACATTTTTAGCCGTGGATATGGACTTACCCGGTAATCCGAAATGTGTTGTCAAACATCTTCAAACTAAGAATACCAATAATACAGTTCTCAAAATTGCGAAAAGACTGTTCGAGCAAGAGGCAGATGTTCTCTACCGCTTAGGTAAAGGTCACAGTCAAATCCCAGAACTGTTTGCTCATTTTGAAGAAGAAGATGAGTTTTATTTAGTACAGGAGTATGTTGATGGACAAGACTTAACCACTGAAATCAGACCACGTCAACCTCTGAGCGAAGCTGAAGTCATAAATCTTGTGCGGGAAATCTTGGAAGTTTTAACCTTTGTTCATAAGAATAATGTGATTCATCGGGATATCAAGCTCAGGAACATCATGCGTCGTCGAGATGGCAAGATTGTGCTGATTGACTTCGGTGCAGTGAAAGAAATTGAAGGGTTAGCAAGTAGTATTGATGGTGATGTCAATTCCACAATGGTAATTGGCACTCCTGGTTATATGCCATCAGAACAAGCGAATGGTAAACCCAGATTATGTAGCGACATCTATGCTGTGGGTATGCTAGGTATCCAAGCACTAACGGGAGTATCTCCTCGGGATTTACCTTTAGACCCCAATACTGGTGAGGTAATGTGGCAAGACCGGGTGAATATTAGCGACAAGCTAGCTGGAGTCTTGACTAATATGGTGCGCTGTAATTTTTCTCAGCGTTATCAAACAGCAGGAGAAGCTTTGCAGGCTATTGATTCTCCAATTCCTGTACTTCCGAAATCTCATCATCGTCAAAAGACAGCTCCATCAAAAGATTCTTCATCAGGAAGGTTTTTTAATAAAGTTTTTAGAATATTAGGCTTGCTGGCAATTATGGGAGCAGGTTTTGGTGTAGCAATGTTTAGAGGAGAATTTTTTCCATCTATTTTTGATGATAATAGACCAGTTGAAAGTAAAAATTTAGAAAACAAGAATCTAGAAAAAAAGAATCTAGAGAATAAGAATTTAGAGAATAAGAATCTAGAAAATAAAAATCTAGCTGATCAAAAAAATAAATCAAAACCATCTTCATTATCTTCCCCTGGGAATCTTCCTATTATCAAAAGCCCTCAAAATCGGTTTATATCACCATCATTTCTACCAGAAGAGAAGAGAGAAAAAATAAAAAAATCAAATATTAAGCCATTACCTGATTCTGAAAGCAGTAAACCTCAAGAATCATCACAGCCTAAGAATAAAGATAATTCTGTACTTAACAACTCAAACAAAAATCAGTCTAATAAGTTTGTTTTTCCGAGTTTACCCAATATTGAGTTCTTTCCAAGAAGTACACCAAAAACTGAACCAGCAATTATAAAACCCATCAAGACAGAAAAACCCATCAAGACAGAAAATAAAGATGAGGCTGATTTAAAAAAATGGCCTGCTGAATTATCCCCTCAAAATACACTTGAGACTCCCATTGATGATCAAAAAGTTGAGGATAGTAAAAATGATCATAATAATAGTACTAATCCCTCTTCAAAACCCCAGCCTGAAGCGAAACCAAAATTAGAAACTCCATTAGAACCAAAAGAAACACCGAAAACTTCTTCAGACCCAGAAAAAAAGGGGGAAAGTAATTTATCATCTCCTACTCCTACCGTAGAAGCTGAAATAGAAGAAGCACCAAAATTTCCGGATACCCCCGCAATTGAGTCTAATCAGGAATTGCAGGATTCACCAGAGACTCCCGCAATTGAGAAAAGTGATGCTTTAAAAGAAACTTCATCTGATAGGATACCAGAGGTTGAAAGTTCTGTCGTTCCCCAGAGCGAACCTTCCCCGTTAGAGACTCAAAATCACAACAGCGATGATTCTACGATTTCAGAGGAAAATTCTCAAAATCCTCCGAATGAGTCTTCTCCTTTGTCAAATGAAAATAGTAGTGATCCACCAACAGTAGAAAATAATTCTGGGGATAATTTGCACAAGAATAATTCTGAAGAAGGAAAAAGTGAACCTTCCCCTTTCCCAGTTGAAGAAGGTAGTCCTAAAGAAGTCGCATCTCCTCAAACATCAGGAGAGAAATCTAAACAGCCCAAAATTCTGCCTTCAAATCTTTCTTTATTTAAAAGTCAAGATAGCAAAATCTCCCTCAGATATTTTCAGAGACTTCGTGAAATAACTTCATCTTTGAATTCTATTGAAGAATATTAAGCCATAATTATTACGCTCTTCTGGAGTAAAGCCTATAATTGTTAGCTTTTTATAGGTAGATGACAATCATAAAAGTAAATATTTAAAATATTCTCATTAAAGTTACAATTTTTAACACTTTTGTTTGTGAATTTTTGCTTGCTTGCTAGATTATTTCTATGCAAATTTTAGTATTTACTCATACATTGAATAAGTGCTTTTGTATAGGTTAATTTAGCCATGAACAGAAGATGGAAGTCTCTGATTCTTTCTGCTAACTGGATATTGCTTTCGGTTACAACTACAATCACCGTTATTTTTACTCAGCCAAGAGACATTGTTTCGGCACAAGAACCCACTGTTATTGTAGAAGCTGATAAAAAGCCATCAGTTAGGTCTGCTGATGAGCTAAATCCACAAATAGATACAGAATCAGAATCTAATGCCAGTGATAATTCTGATACCGATAATAAAGATAAATTAGAAGAAAATAGTGACGATATATCTGAGCCAGATAGAATTAAAAAAACACCAACAGATTCTGATGCAGATGAAGACAAGCAATCTGGGGATAAAACTGAAGAAGCAAAGCCTACCCCAGAAGAAATAGCTCGTCAAAATAAATTAATACAAGCCGATAAACTATATCTTTCTGGTGAAATAGCAGCAGCTCAAAAGCTGTATCAGCAAGTAAAAGAACCCTTTCCTTCTTCTGAAAATACCCAAGAACGTAAAGAAGCCATAACTAACCCTGAAAAACTCTCTCCTGGTGGTAAAGTATACTGGCGAGAGTCTACTGCAGGAATTACTAACAATCTGAAAACGCGAACTTTAGTACCTTTAAAATTTTTAGTAGAACAGTATCCAGAGTTTATACCAGGTCATATAAGATACGCTGAATCCTTAAAAAAATATGATAAGGAAAAAACTGCTTTAAAAGTACTCGAAAGGGCTACAACTTTATATCCCAATCAACCCAGTCTGGTAAAAGAAAGAATAAAAGCTTTAAGGGAAGCGAAAAAATGGATGGAAGCATCCCTTGCAGCACGTCAATTTTCTATCCTCAACCCAGAGCATCCCCAAGCAGAGGAATTTCGACTATCTGCAGATGAAAATCTCAAACGTTATAAACGGTACATCAAAAGAGAAATTCGCGGTAATGCGATCGCGAATATAATTACTGGTGCTTTAGGCTACGCTGTAACTGGTAGTTTATTCGGACCATTCTCGGCTTTGGATTCCACTTTACTTTTACTCAAAGGAGAAAGAGCTATTGGTGAGTCGGTAGCAAAACAAGCCAAGAAAAAAGAAGAGTTATTAGTTAAAGATGAAGCTATAAATAACTATGTCAATGAGATTGGGCAGAAACTAGCGAAAGTAACCGGTAGAGATGAATTCAAGTACGAGTTTTTTGTAATTCCTGACGAAAATCTCAACGCATTTGCTCTACCCGGAGGCAAAATATTTCTTCACGCAGGAGCGATCGCTAAAACTAATTCTGAGGCAGAAATTGCAGGACTTATTGGTCATGAGTTAGCTCATGTGGTACTTTCTCACGGATTTCAGTTAGTAACTCAGGGTAATTTGATTTCTAATGTAACTCAATATTTACCACTAGGAGGAACTGTTGGTCAGATACTGACATTTAACTACAGTCGCAGCATGGAAAAGCAAGCTGATATTCTGGGTACGCGAATGATTGCAGCATCCGGATATGCCGCAGATGGCTTGCGAAATCTGATGTTGACTTTAGATAAAGAGCAGAAAAGGAAACCCCCCAAATGGCTCTCCTCTCACCCAGGAGGAAGCGATCGCGTTCGTTATCTCGAACAAATGATTACTCAAAGTAGTTACAATCGATATGCTTATGAAGGTGTTGAAAAGCACTTAGAAATTCAAAAGAAGGCTAAACAAGTACTCAAAGAAGAAAAAGAGAAAAAGAAAGAAAAGAAGAAGGATAGAAGCGATAAGAAAAAGAAAAAAAAGAAAAAGACCCAAGAAAATGAATCAAAAAAATAAATTTCACGTCACTTAAATTATCAACTCTCAGCGCAAATTTTCTTTGTGAGGATGCTTTATGTCATTTAAAAACCTGAAGTTAGTCTTTTTTAGCACCCTGAGTTTATCTTTATTATTTAGTAGCTCTTCAGTCTTTGCTCAATCTAATGTTGGTGGGGTAGTTGTTCCCACTCGTCCATCAACCAGTTCCCCATCAACCAACCCTTCAACCCGCACTAATCCTTCGACTGATACAACTAGAAGTAGAACGGGAACTTCTTCTGTACCGGCTAAAACTGTTACCCGTTTTAGCTGTCAGAATTACGGGGGAGATTATACCGTTATGTACCAACCCGAAAGTCAGCCGGGTCAATTCTTTGCTTGGGCTACACCTAGAGCTTTAGGTGGTGGTTGGGATCGCGTTCGACGCTGTAATACAATTGCTCAACGTTTAGAAAGTTATCGTCCTGATGGGTTGACAGAATTACGTACATCCACAATTAATGGATACAATGTACTTTGTGTAACTAGTGAAGCAAATCCATCTTGTAGAATTGTCTTGACAGTTCCTCCTGAAAAAGACCCCTTTGAAGTACGTAATAGCGTTTTCCAAAATTTGGTTACTGCGGATAACGGACAGCAAACCATTGGTGTAAATACTTATACTAGAAACAGTTCTGGTAGTAGTATCGATCAAATATTTAATACGGGACGGGAATTGCTTGGTAAGAAGAAAACTAATGCAGTTTCGGAAGACAGTATTAATCTTAAGTATTTTCTTGATGAGAAAGATGGCGGTAATGGTAAGCTTCTAGGTAATGGAGTTGCTATCCGTAAAAACGAGACTCAAGAGAAGAAACCACAGGGTTTAAGATTGAATACTAATGGTTTACGTTAATAATGGTTAATGTAAGTAAGTTTAAATTAATTTAAGTTAAGTAAATCTTATTTGACTTTCATTATCAGAAAAATTTAATTGGGTTAAAGTTAATTTTTCTATATTTTTAGAGACGTATTAGATATGTAATCTATTACGTCTCTAAGTCTATGGGGTATAATTTTGAGCTATGAATTTGAGCTAGAATTTAATTTCACCTCTATTTACCATTTGTATTCATATATTTATATATAGCAGCAATATTACGAGCATCATCAATACCCCGATGATGTCTACCTTTTAAATCCATTCCTAGATAATCGAGGGCACTTTTCATCCCAAAAGCTTGAGAGGTTCCTAGATATTCTGAAAATTTTTTCTTGATATTTATATGTTCAGAAAAAAGATTTTCTAATTTGTGTAATTTACAGTCTTGTCGAAACTGTCTTCTATCATATTCTCCCCAAGAACAAAAAATATAATTGGGAAATGATTTAAGCCATTCCTGAAAATTAGATATAGCTTCGGGAAATTTTGGTGCCGTGTTAATGTCTTTTTGGGTAATACTAGTTAGTTCAGTGCAGAAGTCTGTAAGAACGGGATTAATAATAGGTTGTATAAACTGCTGGAATTCTGAATCTATTTCCCATTTTGAAGTGTTGAGCATCACTGCACCAATTTCAATAATCTCCATCTTATTACTGCGGATACTTTTGTCATTGGAGCAGGTTGCTTCTAAATCAATTATCAAGTAATAATCTGGTATAATAGGGGTCATATTCTTAATATAAATAATTTCTAAAAATCTATTTTGAAATTTATCTTAAAAGATTTATAAATTAACAATGAGGGGTTAACTGAGTCACTAACAAACTTTATTAATAAATAATTGGAGCTAAATTTTAATTGGCGTAAATTAAAATAATAATTTTACTCATTATACAGCAATATGAATATATGTAATATATATACTACATTTTACTTAAGTATATTTTTATAAAAATAAAAATTAAGTAAATAATTAATTAAAAGTCATCTTTATAATGAAAAAAATTAATATTTAATGCTTTTTCCTATAATTTATTTATTTATAAAATTACTTGTGATATTTAATGAAATATTGTATTTACTAAATTCCTTCATCTCGATTATTAAAGGCTGCAATTAAACCGATATCTATAGCTTTAGTTAGTATCAAACCAGCGATCGCAAATCCAATAATGCTTTCTACCCCCATAACAAGCAGAGGTAAAAAATCAGTCGAATAATTTAAACTCGTCTCTACTTCAGTTAAACTTCTAACCAAACCAAAAGCCATAATTCCACCAGCTTGTAACTGTGGATTTTTATCTGTGCGAATAATATAACGATAAGTTACCCCAAAAAGCAAACCACAGAAAGTAACAACAGCACCATTAAAAAACCAATGTATACTTAAGAATTCTGCTTGATGGCTAGGGAATATTGGGAAATAGGAAGATAAAACCGAAGCATTCAGTAAACTTGTCACCACAAAAGCGATCGCTAAACATAATCCAGCAATAGCTGCTCCTTTGAGGGACTCTAAGCGTTCTTTCATTAAATTCATATTTAAGGTTGATCGGTAATAGGTAATTGTTGAATTAATGTATTTATATAAATTTTGAATTTTGTTCGTTGAAAACGTTCCTGAAGGGTATGCCGGAATTTTGAATTTCCCAAAGGGATGACTTATCTCTATCTCCTTGTATGATAAATATTGGAATGGTTTTGTAAATAAATTTAAAAGTTAGGATCATGGAAATTTTGACATTCGGATGGGTTTCGCTCTTGGTAGTCTTTACTTGGTCGATTGCAATGGTCGTTTGGGGTCGTAACGGATTGTAATGGGTACTGAGGAAATTCCATTCCTGAATATTTTGTCTTTGGTAGCTTTGGTACTACTAGTATTAGTTACTGTTGGTATTGGTTACTTGACTGTAGCAGGTTGGCGCGATCGCCGTCTTCAAGATGAAGAAAAGCGAACTGGTCGTATCAGTAAAGCTGCAAAGCGTAAGTAAGTGCAAACCCAGGTAAGTTAAAACTTAGTTTCACAGCGCAGGATGCAAAAAAAATATCTTTCTTCCTCCACACCCCGTTTTGTAGACCGCAAAGGGAGTTTGAGTGTTACACGTTTGGGTACTTCTCGTTCGTGGAGTGATTTATATCATCGTCTGCTGAAACTTTCTTGGGGAAGCTTCCTGACTCTGATTCCTGTTTCTTATTTAGCCATCAATGCTATCTTTGCTCTACTATACCTGGCTGATAATAATGGCATAGAAAATGCCAAGCCAGGTTCCTTTAGTGATGCTTTCTTTTTCAGCGTCCAAACGATGTCTTCTATTGGCTATGGTGCTATGTATCCAAAGACACCATATGCCAACACTTTAGTAGTGGTGGAAGCTTTAGTAGGGTTATTAATAACTGCTGTATCTACGGGACTAGTTTTCGCCAGATTTTCCCTTCCTACAGCTAGAGTTCTGTTCAGTAAAGTGGCTGTAATTGACCAATATGACGATGTACCAACCTTAATGTTTCGTGCTGCGAATCAAAGAGGTAATTTTATGTTGGAAGCAAAAGTCAAAGTTTCCTTAATAAGAAATGAAATTACTAAAGAGGGTAAATACATGCGTCGTTTCTATGACTTAAAATTAGTACGCGCTCAGTCACCTGCTTTTGCTCTTACCTGGACAGTTATGCACTGTATTAATGAAAATAGTCCTCTTTATGAGGAAACACCGGACTCCTTGGAAGAAAAAGGTGTAGAACTAGTTGTTACTCTAATGGGGATTGATGAAACATTATCTCAAACCGTCCACGCTCGCTATTCCTATGTAGCTTCAGAAATTTTATGGAATGCGCAATTTGTGGATATTTTGTCTACGACCCCGGATGGTAGTAAAAGGGTGATTGACATGAAAAATTTTCACAATGTTGTATCTATTTAGTTAGAAAGTATAAATTTTTTTCGTAAAACCTTTGTTTTCTATAACATGAAATATAAACTTAAAAACTTAGATATTTAGGTTATTCAGTACCTGTTATGCCAAACTATTAGTCAAAACGAAAATTATCCTGCTAAATACCAGCTTAAATGATCATAATGCTTGAAAAGTTAGTTTTTGTTAATAATTTTAGATAAGAAATGCCAAAAGAGTAATTTATATTTTCAAAGATGGAAATGCGGTAAATAAAGAGTTAAACAACTGTCGAAAGAGTACAGAAGTAATAAGCAAGTTTTGACCCTTGCTACCAAATTTCGTATCTGGGAAACCAAAGCTAAAATGCGAAGGGAAGCGGATTTACCCGCTTCCCTTCGCATCAGCTTAGAATCTCCCGTCATTCATGCGGGGGAGAAATCAACTACAGTTGCTTCACTTCAGCAACTAACTTACCTACCATATCTTTCGCACTACCGAAAAGCATTGTGGTTTTATTCTTGTAGAACAATTCATTATCTACACCTGCAAAACCTTTGCTCATTCCACGCTTAATTACAATTGCTTGCTTAGCTCTATCTACCTCTAATATTGGCATTCCGTAGATAGGACTATTTGCATCACTTTGAGCAGCAGGATTTACCACATCATTTGCACCAATCACTAAAGCTACATCTGTTTGCTCAAACTGGGGATTAATATCCTCCATATCATGTAGCTGCTCGTAAGGTACATTAGCTTCAGCTAGTAACACATTCATGTGTCCGGGCATTCTACCAGCTACCGGATGTATTGCATATCTTACTTCTACACCCAACTTCTCTAACTGGTCAGCTAACTCTCTCACACCGTGCTGTGCTTGAGCTACAGCCATACCATAACCCGGTACAATCACCACAGAACGCGCATAACCTAACATCATTGCACCTTCTTCGGGATCGATGCTGCGGACTGTCTGATCCGTTGCACCACCACCTCCAGCAGCAGCACCACCACCTTGACCAAAAGCACCAAATAAGACGCTAAACAAGGAACGGTTCATAGCTTTACACATCATCTGAGTCAAAATTAGACCAGATGCACCAACCAAAGCACCAGCGATGATTAGCATATTATTCATGACCACAAAACCAGCAGCAGCAGCAGCTAAACCAGATAGTGAGTTTAACAGAGAAATTACCACCGGCATATCACCACCACCAATGGGAATTACAAACAAGATACCCAACAGTAAGGAAATTCCCACAATACCAAGGAACACAGGTAAATTATGAGGTGCGGTAACTAACACAACACCACCGACCACGTAAGCGACCAATAACAAAGCATTAAAAGGTTGCTGCAAAGGATAAGTAATCGGTGTACCCTTCATAATTCCTTGCAGTTTCGCAAAAGCGATCGCGCTACCTGTAAAGGTAATTCCACCAATAAATACATCCAAAATCATGGAAATATTCGCATCTAATGGTACAGGTTGTCCGCTATCTAATAAGCGCCAAAATTCAGCAACAGCGACTAAAGCTGAAGCTGAACCACCTAATCCATTCAATAAACCTACCATCTGGGGCATATCAGTCATTTTGACCGTATAAGCCGCAATTGAGCCAATAGCAGCACCAATAGCTAAACCCAGAAGAATCATCTGGTAATTTAACACCTGCTGGTCTAATAAAGTCACCGCGATCGCTAGTAACATTCCCACAGCAGCAACCACATTACCCTGTCTTGCAGTGGCTGGAGAACCTAATTTTTTTAAACCGAGAATAAATAATGACGCAGCGACTAAATAAGTTAGCTGAATAGCACTTGGAAGAAAATCACTCATGTTTGTTGTTGTCAAGTATTGGTTTTCAGTTATTTAGATCGATTATTAGAACTTTTATGAAAGTTAGAGGCTGGGGAGATGATGGAAGAATGGAAAAGTTACTATTTGTTAGTTCTTAACAAAACCCATTCTCACCATTCATCATTTAATATTTCCACTCCCCCCTCAACTAGCCTTCTTCTTGAACATTTCCAGCATTCTGTCAGTAACCAGAAAACCACCAACGACGTTAATAGTTGCTAAAACCACAGCAATCAGACCAAGAGTAACTGAAAGACTGCTATTTTTTGCACCAGATGCCACAATGGCACCAATTACAGCAATACCTGATATAGCATTGGAACCAGACATCAGAGGTGTATGTAGAGTTGGTGGTACTTTATTAATCACCTCAAAACCAGTAAATGATGCCAAAACAAACACAAACAAAGCTGCCAATAATGCTTCAGTCATAAATGAGATATACCTTTTTGACTAGTAAAAATTTAGAGTGAGAAAACGATGCGTGGGGTAAAAGTTACGGCAAAAATCACACTGGTTTTAGGTCTTACCTATCAACCTATTTAACCGCTAAAGTTTCTAAAGCTTGCTTAACTCGTTCCGAACGAATCTCTCCACCGTGGGTAACGCAAGCTGCATCCACAATGTCATCATCAAAATTCAATTCTAGAGCGTTATCCTTAACCAACAACTTCATTAAAGATGTCAAATTTTTGGCGTATAGTTGACTGGCGTGAACTGGCATTGATGATGGTAAGTTGATTGGACCTATGATGGTGACGCCATCTTTAACAATATCTTTACCGGGTTCGGTACAGGCACAATTACCACCTTGTTCTGCTGCCAAGTCTACAATAACTGTACCGGGTTTCATCTGGGCAACCATTTCTTCTGTAACTAGTAATGGTGCCTTTCTACCAGGTACTTGAGCAGTTGTAATTACCACGTCAGCATTTGCAACTCTTTGTGCTACTGCTTCTTGGGTGCGTCTTTTACTCTCTTCAGAAATCTCCTTCGCATAACCCCCAGCAGTTGCGGTCTCTTCGTCCAGTTTAACTTCTAGAAACTTTGCACCCAAACTCTGTACTTCTTCTTTAACTGCAGGACGAATATCAAATGCTTCCACTACTGATCCCAAACGTCTTGCTGTAGCGATCGCTTGTAAACCAGCAACTCCTGCTCCCATGATAAATACTTTAGCGGGGGCAATAGTTCCAGCGGCTGTAGTCAACATGGGAAAATACTTTGGTAAAGCCGCAGCTGCGATTAAAACTGATTTATAACCAGCCAAGGAAGCTTGGGAGGATAAAGCATCCATGCTCTGTGCTCTAGTAGTACGGGGGATCATCTCCATACTAATAGCCGATACCTTACGTTCTGCTAGCTGCTGAGCTAGTTGAGGATTTCCTAAAGGATTAAGAAAGCTAATTAAGATGCTACCTTCTTTTAAAGAATCAATTTCTGGCTTACCGTCTCTCTCTCCTGGAGGACTAACTTTTAGTAAGATATCTGCCTCACCCCATAACTTGTCAGTATCAGTGACAATTGTCGCACCAGCTTCCTCATACAGGCGATCGCTGAAAAACGAACGTTCCCCTGCACCACTTTCGACACACACCTCACAACCTTGTTTAACTAACCTAGCAACTGTATCTGGGATTAAGGCTACACGACGCTCGCAAACTTCGATTTCTTTTGCTACTGATATTTTCATGAACTTTCCAGTTAGTATGGGCAATATATGGGCAATTGAATATCTATAATCAATGCAATTAATGCTATCAAAAAGCAATCAGAAAACTATCGTATCTTGATGTAGACAAATTGGATGAAAGTAACTTAACTTTAGTCAGTAAGCTAAAGTCGGTAGACTAAAATAGGAAGGCAAATATTCCTGGCACCTCGTAAATGTGAAGAATCTAACTGAGATTAGCAGCTTTTGTTTTGCAAAATAGTTTCGCGAAATTCATGAAACATATTAAGATTTATTTTCATAATTCTACTACTTGCAAGTATTATTACATTAGGTATTACACATCCTATTCGATCCCCAATATTTGACTTTAGTTCTTTACTTTTTCTTAGAGCCTTTTAGAGATTTACATACCTTAATAATTGTTCATTCTCGACATAGTCTCTACTAAAGTCAGTCATAAAAATTTCATCAAGTTTACACAGACCTGTACCTTCATCAGAAAAGTTAAATCATTAGATACTTGTTCTGCTTGTGTCTCTTATTGCTAAATTCATTTCGCTTATCAACACTCTGAGGGTACCAGAATTCATAGTATAGTTATTGATTGCAAGTTACATGATATTTTTGAAATTTTGAAGGTAATTCCTGAAGATCGCTTATTTAAACAAAGCAAAGTCTATTTCTACCAACTTATATCAATTTATTCTATAAAAGCTCATTTATTCTATTTTATTTTTATTAAAAATAATATCTATTCTATACATTTCTCAATATTCTGAAATATTTTCAAAAATACTTCAAAAATAGAATTAAAAACACAAATGCGAAAAACTAAATATATATGCTTAATTTATTGCTTAAAAAAATATGTAGATACTAGGAATACAAATATTTTTGTATATTAGGGAGCAAAAATTATTAGAATTCTCAGAGAATTAAAAAAATATTTATTCTGTATAAAGAATAATAGGTCAATAGTTTTGCTAAATTTTAATCTTGAACACAATTATTAAGATAATTGCAAATTGTGTGAATGTAGTTTGTCTATACTTTTATTAAATTATAATTTCTATAATTTTTGGTTAATGAATTGGAATTATTTGGAATTTATATGTAATTACTACTATATTAATCATATTTTCAAGAAAATTACTACAGCACTAACAAATCTAAAATTTTAGGAATTCAGACACTTTTTGTCACAAAATAGCGTCTATTTCTGGTAAGTCGGTAGTAAAGTTTTAGTTACAAGCATTTAGTTACAAGTATTTACTTTTTGTTACTCAAACTACCAACTTACACTTTGCCACAGGAGCTTAACCATGCGACGTTTTCTATCAAGCTTGATAATAGCCAGTTGTTTTTTAGGCAGTTTGCCAAGTGTTACATTGGCTCAGAACGGATTGACAATTTTCAGTGGTGTCAAAAGTGGCAACGAATTACCTTACCGTTTAGATTTTGGTGGAAACACTAATGACTGGGATCGCTACCGTCTAAGAATTCCCCAAAGAAAGCTTACAACAGCAGTCCAAAAGTTTGTTATTACTTATCCTGATTACTATGAAGGTGAATTTGACACCGACGAAGTAGAAATCAAAGTCCAGGGGAAAAAGGTGAAAGTATCTGAAGTGAAATGGGACGAAGAAGGTAACACTCTAGAGATTTTCCCTGAGGAAATAGTACCCGCAGGTAAAAAGGTTGAAATAATTTTCTCTAACGTCAAAAATCCCAGTTTTGGTGGAATGTATTATTTTAGATGCTTAACTCAATCTCCTGGTGATGTACCCTTACCTCGTATGTGCGGTACATGGATTATTGGAATTGACTAAAAATATACTCTACTCTGATATAAAATTCAAAAATTTAACAGGAGTTGAGCAGTCAATATTCCTGTAAATAGGATTAATAGTTACAATATTGAGTCGGTAGATTCCTCCTCCTACCGACTCTTTGTAGATCTATTTTGTCACTAAGAATAAGATATCTTTAACTAAGGTACTTCCACAAAAGTAGCCCCGGAGTGTTGAATACAAAGAATCAGGGTAAAAGAGCAGTAGAAGCAAGAATAAATAAATTCAGAAGTGGATAACTTATTTATTGGCGTTCTTCATTTTAGCTCTAAGAAGATGAAAACAACTTAATTTATGATTTATATTTTACGATTTAGCTGTGAAATTGATATATTAATAGACTGTGTAGAGGGAAATTATTTTCCCTGTTTGTAGACTCATTAGCAGGACTTAGAGTATGAAAAGAACCTTAGGCGGTACTTGCCGTAAAAGAAAAAGAACCTCTGGATTTCGCGTTAGAATGCGTACTCCGAATGGCAAAAATGTCATTAGAGCTAGAAGAAAAAAGGGGCGAGCACGTTTAAGTGTTTAATATTCTAGAATCAACTGTGAATTAGTTAATCTAGGTTCGCATATTGTGGCTTTGCCCAAAAAACATCGTCTAAAATCTCGTAAAGATTTTCAAGCAGTATTCCGGAGGGGGTTGCGTCGTCATGGTTCTTATATGACTGTAAGGGCTCTACGACCTACTGTTTCCGGTTTGGGTGATTCTAGAAAAGCTAATATCCCAATTTATAGTGGAAATCAACCTAATCGCGGTAAATCATTCCCATTATCTACCCGTTTAGGCGTAAGTGTTAGTACCAAAGTAAGCAAACGCGCAGTAGTTCGCAATCGGATAAAACGGCAAATTAGTAGAGCTTTTTACCAGCTATTACCTTTATTAGACCCAGGATGGCGTTTAGTAGTAATTGTTAAGCCCGCAGCAGTAGAATGTGAGTGCGCAAGCCAACAATTTCTGCAAGAATTAAAGCAGTTATTGGCACAAACTGAGGTATTAAATTAAATGGGCATTCGTGAAGAAGTTTATTTTGAAGGCGGTCCTCATATTGGGGATTTGATATTAAACATATTGGTTGGATTTACGATACTAGGTATACCGTTAACTGTTGCTGCGATTGTTAGGGCTTTGTGGCTAAGATTTCGCATTACCGATCGTCGAATTTCAATAATTGGTGGTTGGATGGGACGCGATCGCTCTGATGTCATTTATTCAGAGATAGCGAAAATCACCAAAGTACCTCGCGGTATTGGCTTATGGGGTGATATGGTAGTCACTCTCAAAAATGGTACTCGTCTAGAAATGCGGGCTGTACCTAATTTTCGCCAAGTTCATGATTACATGGTAGAGAAAGTAGTAGCAAAAAATCCCAATTTTGTTGCTGTGCAGAAGTAAGTTCAAAAGGAGTCGGGTTAGCTCATGTCAAATTAAAGTTAAAATGCTTGCATTATAAAATTAGGAATGAAGAAGAAAATTTTTAGTACTTTATTTTTTTAGTACTCCAATATTTCAAAAATATTTTAGTCTTGACTTCTTCATCTTGTTTTAAACTCTCATCAGATAAGCGCTTACATCTGAATAAGGTTAATGCAAATTTTGCCTACAATTAAGATTGTACGCCTGACTCCTGGCTAATATCTTTAGAGAATGTGCGGCTATCCGTAGTCAAATACAGTCGCATATATAAGATGTTTTAGATAAATTAGATCCAGTTAAATTACAGTACCTCAGGTTGAATTCAGGATAATGGACTTTGGTATCGGGTTTCTCTCGAATAATGTAATGTTGCCAATTATAGATTTTTTCTATAATATTGTGCCCAGCTATGGGCTGGCAATTGTCGCATTGACTTTAATTATTCGTTTTGCACTTTATCCCCTCAGTGCAGGCTCTATTCGCAATATGCGGCGAATGCGTATTGTGCAACCCCTAATGCAGAAGCGGATGGCAGAAATTAAGGAACGTCACAAAGACGATCCACAAAAACAGCAAGAGGAAATGCTCAACACCCAAAAAGAGCTTGGTAATCCTCTGGGGGGATGTTTGCCCCTAGTGCTGCAAATGCCGGTGCTACTTGCTTTGTTTGCAACTCTAAGGGGATCGCCATTTGCTGGAGTTACTTACAATGTCAATTTGCAAATTGTACCCACAGAACAGATAGAAAGAATTGTGCCCCAGGTTTTTGAGACCAAAGCTCAAAATGTTTATGTCACAGATGGAGAACACCTGAAGGTATCAGCAATCTTACCGAGTGGTAGTAAGTTGGCTATTGGGGAAAAAATTCGTATAGAATATCAAACCCCAGAAGGTAAACCATTTAAGGAAATTATTGCAGAGCATCCTGAAACCGAATTAACCCCCAAATTCAAAGTTACAAAAGGTGAAGAAAGGGTAAAAATTAATGAAGATGGAACTATAGAAGCACTTCAACCTGGGGATGTAACTATTCAAGGCATAGTTCCTGGACTTGCAGCAGACCAAGGCTTTCTATTTATCAACGCTTTGGGTAAAGTCGGAGCTTTTGATGATGATGGCGGTGTAAACTGGGATATTGTTGCTATGGTAATGTTCTTCGGCATTAGTCTTTACGTAAGTCAGATGCTTTCAGGGCAAAATACCACTGGTGCTAATCCCCAACAGGATACAGTCAACAAGATTACTCCTGTGCTTTTCTCCGGAATGTTTCTATTCTTCCCTTTACCTGCTGGGGTACTAATGTACATGGTAATCGGAAACATCTTCCAAACACTGCAAACCTATATTCTTTCTCGCGAACCTTTGCCTGAAGAATTACAAAAAATAGTAGAGACACAAGCAAAAGAATCAGAAGATGTCTCAGAAAAAGCATTACCTTTCGAGCCAAAAAGTTCTAAGAAGAAAGCCACAGGCTAATTATGAGCGATAGTCTAGTATCCAGAGGCAAAGAGTGGTTAGAAGAACTGCTAAACCTGACTGGAACTTCTACTGAAGTTATAGCCCAAGAAGATAAAAATGTTATTGAAAGAAATGGTTATTCATCAATAGATAGCTATTGGTTAACTATTGATGAGACAAAATTGACTGCTGAAGAAATTGAAATATACATCGGTACTGATGGTAAAGTATTGGACGCTATTCAATACTTAGTAAACTCAACACTCAACATCAATCAATCAATAGAAGAGCAAGCTTCATATACAGTTGAATTGAATGGCTATCGTACTTCTCGACAAGAACAAATAGTCTCTGTTGCTGAAGATGCAGCGGAGCGGGTTCGTTCTACTGGAGAAGAGATAGAAATTAGATCCTTAAGTTCAGCTGAGAGACGACAAATCCATACTTATTTAGAAAGGTATGTTGATCTAGAAACCTTTAGTCGGGGTAAGGAACCCCATCGTCATCTTGTTGTTCGTCCTGCTTCGGATATTTAGCTTGCCTATCAAAATCCTGCGATACTTCATATCGTCAGATTTTAGAATCTCTATTATAAAAGGAGGAAGTTAAGAAATAAATAAATGGATGTTTTCTGGTTCGATTGCTAAATTTATCAATTCACATTCTAAATTCACATTCTAAATTTATAACGGTGTCGTAGATAAGTATTTCCAGTCTGGATTTAATTCAGTCTAGATTTGATATTACAGCCAATTTCATCTGATTGAGGTACAGTTCATATCGTTGTAAGGCAGGGAGCAGGGGGCAGGGAGCAGGGAGAATGTACCTCATGTAACTGCAAAGTGCTGTAATGGTCAGCATTCGTTTTCTAAGACGAACAATCCAGAAAAAGTGATAATACTAGTGAAACTGATGTGTGCTTGTGCGGAGCTGGAGATGCTCCGCTTCCTGTGTATACTTTTAAGTGATAAATCATATATTTTGTCTGAATAATATTAGAATAGACAAATAAAAACTTTGAAATTGAAGTTATACCAGCACAAGCGCAATAGATATCTCAAGGAAACAATTAGCACTTCCAGGGTCATCTATAATTATTACTGTAGTTTTGTGAATGGAAAGACAATGCTAGTAGGATAATTACGCGGTCGGGGCATCAAACGTCGGGCTGGTGATGTGAGATAGCAGAGGGCTGCAATCACTGTTTAAACCCAAAATCCTACCAAGTTTATGGGTGGGAATGTGTCGATAAATATAGAGATAATTTCAGTTAATAATGCCTCATACATGCTATGGACGCTATTTATATTCCGCAGCTAACAAAAGCGCCGGAGCGGACAGGGGAACTTCAGATAAAAGAATTTCTGCCCGGTTTAGAAACATTAACCCCGGTTCGCGGTAAGATTCGCATGCAGCACTGTGGTAACTATCTGCAAATTCATGTGAAAGCAGAATCTATTATTACCCTTACTTGCGATCGCTGCTTGCAACAGTATAATAGCCGCATAGCAATTGACACATCAGAGATAATTTGGCTAGAAGAAAGAGCTAATGATCCCGAGGAATTACCTTTAGAAAGGGAAGTAGCTATGGAAGACCTAGTAGAGTCTCTATCCCCAACCGGTCATTTTTACCCGAGTGAATGGCTGTATGAACAAATGTGTCTAGCAATTCCCCAACGTCAGTTGTGCGACAATAAATGTCCTGGAATAGAATCAGCAAATAAATCAGATGATGTTATTGACAGTCGTTGGGCATCTTTAGAATCTTTGAAAAAGCAATTTCCTTCTTAAATAAGCTTTTAGATTTTATTTATTGAAGGCTTATAGCGTTTTCCAAGCAGATGAAGTATACCTAATTTTTTCTCCTACTTGTATTAAAAGAACACAAATTTTAAACTGCACCCCATGCACCTCATTAGACTGGTAAACGCTATATTTTAATCAAATAATAATTAATTTTCTAAAAAATTTGATTTCGCAGCAGTTTTAATTATCTAATTTTTATCATCTGTAAGTTTTTCCTGTATTCTTAGCGGTATATTTTTATGCCTCAGATTCCAGATACTAATCAAAGTGCTAATAATCATACTTGCTTAGCTTTAATGATTGGTAATTCTCGATTGCACTGGGCATATATAAAGAATGAAAAACTTAGATTGTCTTGGGACACTAGCTATGTATCTAAGTTCATAATCGAAAATTTGGCAAATTGCAAAAAAGCAGAGGATTTTCCTAAAACCATTAAGCCTGATTCTTTTATTCCCTGCTTTTCTTCATCTCCGATTCCTCTAATTCTTGCATCAGTTGTTCCCAGTCAAACAGAACTTTGGAAAATTTATCCTAAAGTAGAAATTATTACTCTGGAACAAATACCCTTAAAAAATACTTATTTATCTCTAGGAATTGATCGTGCTCTTGCTATATATGCTGCGGTTAAAACTTGGGATAGTTCTACATTGGTTATTGACGCAGGAACAGCATTAACATTTACTGGTGCTGATAGTAAATGTAATTTAATAGGAGGAGCAATTTTACCAGGTTTAGGATTACAGCTAACTACACTTAACCAAAGAACGGGAAAATTACCAAAAGTCGAACTACCATCAACTTTACCGTCAAGATACGCTTTACATACTAAAGAAGCCATGCAGAGTGGCGTGATTTACACAATGCTGGCTGGAGTTAAAGAATTTATTCAAGATTGGTTGCGCTCATTTCCTGAAAGCAAAATTGCGATTACAGGAGGCGATCGCTTTGTCTTATATGATTATCTAAAATCTTATGAGCCTGAGATTTATAAATACGTAGTTACGGAAACAAATCTGATTTTTTGGGGGATGAATTTGGTTGTAAAAAAATAATTACTTAATTTTGCAGAGAATTATTTTTTAAGTATTTGAGTGATTTAATAACTTAATTTTTCAGTAATTTAATGTCTTTGCACTTGAGTATGCTGTAAATTTTTTTGAGTCATAAATTCTCGAATTTCTTCTGCTAATAAACCAGTACAAGATGATGTTAAGTCATTTCCAGCATGAGCAATCATTTTTAAATTACTTCTGGCAGCAAGTCGAGAGAAAGTTCGACTTCTGTCTATTGTCTCTGCTTCATCTTTACCACCCTGCAACACCAAAGTAGGTACTTCTAAAGCTGGTAAATATTGGTTGAGAGTCTCTGCAAGAATTTCTGATGTCTGACGTTTAAAGAGAATTTGGGTTGCAACCGGATACCCTTCCATGATTTGCTTTTGTCTGAGATCCGCTCCGATATCCACCTCACTACCAAATAGTCTTAGCAAAGGTTTGAAAATTCGCATCAAGCCAAAAACTAATGGAGAACGTTCGATCAAACTTTGCATTTGATGACATTGTCTTTCCCAATGTTCCGTTTCTACTCCGGATGGTGATAGCAGCACTAAACCGGAAACATTTTGTGGATACTTACAAGCATAGCTAGCAGCAATCCAAGCTCCCAAAGAATCTCCTACTAATACAACTCTATCTAGCTTCAATGCTTGCAGAAATTCTGATAAACACTCTAACTGCAAATCAATACTGTAATGAAGATCAGGATACTCAGATTCACCAAATCCAAATAAATCTGGAGCTACACATTGCATATCTTTGGCTAAATATTCCATCAGTGATACCCACTGACTACCATCATTCCATGAACCATGTAAAAAGATTACAGAAGTTCCTTGACCTATCTCGCGCCAAAATAATAAACCCTGAGATAGTTTTATGCGAGAGTTACGAAATAAATAGTTCATTGTAAATTATAAATTAAGATTAAGCAGTTTCTAGAGAGTTTCAAGGGACAACAAAATTTGCGGTATTACATACTACAACCATGAACTGTTAATTTAATTATCAATAGCTGAGTTAAAAATAGAACAATTAATCTCCTTAAAGATGCTATCTGAGATACACAAATCTATGCTAAAGTTACTGAACCTTTTATATAGTCTTGCAGTTGTCTAGAATGATCGTGAGACATTTTTTCTGCTGGCAATGAGTCTAAATTAAAAGCTTTCACTTCTAATACTTCTAATGAATCTTGGATAGCCATTTCCCCTGTGACATCTGCTTCAGCCACAACACAGATAGAGTGAATTCTTGGGTCTCTATCTGGTGCTGAATAAACTCCGACCAAACGTTTGACTCTTACCAGGTCTAATCCAGTTTCTTCTTTTAGTTCTCTACGAATAGTGTTAGGAATATCTTCTCCCCAGTCAACCATTCCTCCTGGTAGCGCCCAATGTCCATTATCGCGTCGTCGAATCAACACAATTTGACCATTCGGTAAAATAGGAATAATACTTGTACCGGGAACTGGATGTCGAAAAATTATACCAATTACAGTTTGCCCAAAACGCCATAGACTGCGTGTAGACAATATAGCTTCGGAGAATAAAGCAGATACTTTCAATTTTAAAGTTCGCAGATAATACTTAACAGTTTTGCCATCAACTTCTAATACTTTCAACTAAAATCTAAGTGTTAATAATACAAGTTTTGGCAAAGAATACTATTCTAGTAATTTCGTAGAATTATATCAATATTAACATTTAGGGAATTCATATGTAGCGTGATTAAGTATACAGTATATCTATTGATTACTTACTTGATAATATTTAATTTTTTTGACCAGTAATATACAGATATAAATACTCATTTATTTATAAATAACTATAAAGGTATTTTAGGTGGCATGATAAGGAATAGAATAGAATAAAAATAATTTCTATATTAAAACTTTTCATGCTATCTAGATACAAACTTACTTAACGTAATAAATATTTATAAAAAAATTATAATAATAAAAATCTTAATTTGGGAAATATATACTATGAGATTAAGGAATTGAACAAAAATCTAATAATAATATCTTTGATATTAGAGGGAACTTGCTCCCGTTAATTTGATTTAAGTTCGGAATTACACGCAACATAAATGAATTAAGCTATACAAGATTTACAAATTTACTTTATCTCAAGGATTATGAATATTATTAAATAATTATTTAATATCTCTCCACAAAGATTTAGCTGCTGCTTTCCCCTATGCAATATATTTTTTTATAATTTCCACGTTCAAATATTTTTCGTTAATGCGTAAGTCATATGAATTTTAATAAGTTTTTACTATATATTTGAAAGTGTCATGATGCCAAAACATTAAATGTATATTAGTATACATAACCAGCTAAATTAAAAGTAAATATTTAATTAATGGCTTACCCTTGAGGTAATTGAGTGCAATTATAAAATCGTGCTAGAATTGATAATTGTTCAAAATATATCTAGATTTTGGCTGGACTAAAGGTAAAGCTAAGGTAATACTAGAAAGGCGATGCATACAGCTAATTAAGCTTGCATAGTGCATCAAGTGTAAATTTTTTGTTGTTTATTTGCGAGGTGAATATGGCAAAGCGCCGTAACCCCAAGAAAGAAAAGGCGCTACGAAACCAGGCATATGCCCGTAAGTTTCGTAAACGGACTAATACAGGTCGTTATAACAGAAGATATCAGCAGCAGACAATGCAGAAGACTGAAGAAGAGGATGAAGGAGCAGCAGATTCCACAGGTACAACGGCTGTTGACACTGACTAGCTTGCTGAATTGTATGCATAAGTGTAAAGGCGTTCTTGATGAGCGCCTTTAATTTGTATTAAATTCTGAATGTGAGCAACCCACAAGGTATAAATTTCTGTATTTGGTCATTAACTCCTCCCTGCAAGAAATAAAACTAACCGGAGCTAGAGTGTCTCCGGCTCTACACATTTTTAGGAAAATCCTAAAACTCATGATATATAAGAGTTATAAAATGTGTAATTTAGAAGTTAGAGGGTTCAGGGAAGAAATATGTACTAAGATTTTTTAAAAAGAAATACTAAGATTTTAGAGCGATGCAATGAGGATACGTGCTGTCTCTAAAGATTTTTGAATTTGAATAAAACCAGTACCTCCATAGCTATTGCGAGCAGCAACTACTTGATGAGGAGATATAGCTTCATAGATATCTTCTGCAAATGCTGGATGTAGTTGTTTCCACTCCTCTAAAGTTAAGTCTTTCAGCAGCTTCTGGCTAGCTATGCTTGTTTTTACAACTTTTCCGACTAAATTATATGCTTCCCGGAATGGAACACCACGTGCTGCTAAATAGTCTGCGACATCAGTTGCATTGGAAAAGTCTTCACCTACAGCCTCACGTAAACGTTGCTTGCGAAACTCTAAACCTTCTGATAATAGGATAGTCATTGCTTCTAAACAAGCAATAACTGTATGAACGCTATCAAATAATCCTTCTTTATCTTCCTGTAAATCCTTATTGTAAGCTAAAGGTAATCCCTTCATGATGACTAGCATAGCTTGCAAATGACCGAATACTCGTCCTGTTTTACCTCTGATAAGTTCTGGTACATCAGGGTTTTTTTTCTGAGGCATAATGCTAGAACCTGTAGCGCAGCTATCTTTGAGAGTTATAAAACGAAACTCTTCAGAACTCCACAAAATTATCTCCTCTGATAGACGAGAAAGATGAACCATAATTAAGCTTCCAGCATTTAGAAACTCGATAATGAAATCGCGATCGCTTACTCCATCTAAACTGTTAGCATAAACATCATCAAATCCTAGTAAACTTGCACTATAGTGTCTGTCAATAGGAAAAGTCGTCCCAGCTAAAGCACCACAACCAAGGGGAGAAATATTTACTCTTTTATATACATCTCCTAATCTTTCCCAATCGCGTTGAAACATATGAAAGTAAGCTAGTAGATGATGAGCTAGGCTTATAGGTTGTGCACGCTGTAAATGGGTGTAACCAGGAATCAAAGTTTCTACATTTTCTTGAGCTATATCTAAGAGTAACCTTTGAAATTCCCGTATTTGAGAACGGATTTGCTGTATTTGCTTCCGTAGATAAAGCCTAATATCAGTACCAACCTGGTCATTGCGAGAGCGTGCTGTGTGTAATTTTTTGCCAACATCCCCCACAATTTCAACTAAACGTCTTTCGACGGCAAAATGTACATCTTCAGCTTCAATACCGGGATTAAAATTACCTTGCTTATATTCTTGACGAATCTGTTCTAAAGCAGAAACTAAACCATCTACTTCTTCTGGAGAAATGATACCAGTATGACCCAACATTTGAGCATGAGCTTTAGAACCATCTAAGTCATATTCGAGTAATTCTATATCAAAATTAATACTGGCATTAAAATTAGCGATCGCTGGATGCAAGGCTGATTCAAATCGCTGACTCCAAGTTTTCTGATTAGTCATAAATATCAAGGGAAAGAAAATGAAAATTGTGATTCCAAGTTCTTAATTTTAATCCCTTGCAGGTTCAGATGGGGATAGGGCTATGGGATACTCAGCCCTAATAATTGTTCTTATCCATAACTAGTTAGATTACGCACCATATAACCAATGGCAATACCAATCAATAGTGCCCATGCTTGACCAGATTGTATAAAACCAGTGAAGGCTCTTTGTACTTGACCGAGTAAATCTGGGTCTTGAATATTTTGAGCGAAAACAATTGTCCAGTGTATGGGAAAGTTTTCTATTACATTTCCTACCAAATCTAAATTTGATATGAAGTTATTATATATTTCCATAATTTCTAAAAGATGCAAATTTTTGAACAGAATAAATTGCTACATTTATTTATTTAAAAGTTTCTTTAAATTTTTTAGTCGTTAGCTTTCATTCTGGAGAGAAGCAAAAATCTAAACTAAAGGTAAATATCCACACACAATAATCTTAGATAACATTTTTCAGTGGGATTTTAATATTATTAAAGCTATTTCCAGAGCAATTAATTAAAAAATAATTAACTCAAAATAATTAACCAAAAGCAATCGACCAAATAATCAAAAGCTAAATTCAAAATAGATGTAGCATATATTACTTAACTGTGATAACCTTAAAAAATCTTCATGACAACCCCTGATTTAGTTATTAGTTATTTCTCAGAGATTTGAGAATATTTGATTTAGATTTAATTTAGATTTAATTCTGTTACTAGTTGAAATTAAATTCTGGAGCTTCGTTCATAAAATCATCGAAAATGTTTAACTGAATATCTAAATTTTCTTCTATCAAGTTTGGAGTTTTATGTTGACTTTCAAAAATAGATTCCGATTTTATATTGTTTCTGGGATCACTTTGAGCATTTACAGTTTCCTCGGATGAAATAGCCAAAGTTAATATTAGACTCAATGCAAATGCAGCTATGGATATCCAAATTTTCATAGTCTATATTTAGAAGTAGAAGAATGAGAAGGTTTGCATCATTGTCTTAACCTTGAGGATCTGAAGATGCCAACCGCAATTTCTCGGCTGTACGCAAAATTTGTCCGGCTAATACTGCTGCACCAAAGCCATTGTCGATATTTACTACTCCTATACCTGCTGCGCAAGAGTTAAGCATGGTTAGTAGTGGCGCTAAACCGTTGAAACTAGCCCCATAGCCAATACTGGTAGGAACGGCTATTACAGGGCAATCAGCTAAACCGGCAACAACGCTGGGTAAAGCACCTTCCATTCCTGCGACTACAATTAGTACAGAAGCTGAATTTATCACATGACGATTATTTAACAAACGGTGAATACCAGCAACACCAACATCCCAAAGACGCTGTACTTGGAATCCGGAAAGCTCTCCTGTGACTGCGGCTTCCTCAGCTACAGGTAAATCGGCAGTACCAGCAGATAGAATACCGATTGTTCCAGCATGTTGAGGACGAATATGATTGGAGATAACAGCGCAAATTCTAGCAGACTGATAGTAATTTAAGTTACGGACTCTTGGTTGTAGCTGTGCGTATACTTCCGGTGTTATTCGCGTCGCCATTACTACAGAATTACGCTGACGCATAGTTTCCATAATTTTAATTATTTGCTCAGGAGTTTTACCAGGACCCCAAATCACTTCCGGGAAACCGGTCCTTATAGCGCGATGGTGGTCAATTTTGGCAAAATCCTCTACAGTCTCGTAAGTTAAATCCTTCAGTTGAGATAATGCCATCTCAGCAGATACTTTACCATCAGCCACATTATTAAGAAGCGATCGCAAAGTTTGTTCGTCACTCATAATCAATTCACATCCTATTTCAAAAATTATTATCTTTTCTTGACAAATGCCAAGCCCAAAAATTATTGTAGAGACCCAGCAATCCTGAGTCTCCACGATTTCTTATTTATTACTTATTACTTCCTAGTTAATTGATATTGAAAATACTCCTAATGAGCAATCATTTCTCAATTTTAATTTCGTGAATATTCCAGAAAGTTCCTCCTAATGCAGAATGCTCGACACCTTTGACGTGATTTCTGACAGCAGCCATTGAGTAAGGATTTACTAGATAAATTAATGGTAAATACTCTTGGGTAATCTGTTGAGTTTTAGCATAAATTTCTTTGCGCTTAGCTTCATCAAACTCTTGTGCTGCTTTAATATATAAATTTCCGATTTCTGCTTCCCAAGGAGCTACTTTCCTTCCTTCAATAGGTTTTTGACCTACCTGGGGTTTCTGGTTAAACATATGTAATCCACCATCAGGGTCCCAAAGATTAGCACCATTATTTGGTTCCACACCACCAGTAAATCCAATCAGACTAGCTTCCCAATCTAAGTTGTTGCTTAACTTATCTGTAAAAGCACCCCAATCCATAGGAGTGAAATCTACTGCTATTCCGATTTTGCTCAAATCTTGCTTAATTTGTGCTCCCATTGCTTCTCGAATTTTATTCCCTGCATTTGTTAACAAGGTAAAACGGACTCGGTTTCCATCAGCATCCAATAACTGACCTTGGGAATTATATTTAAACCCGGCTTTTTTGAGGAGTTTTCTAGCTTTATCAAGATTGTAATCGTAAACTTTCAATCCTTCTTTAGGAGAAAGATAATAAGGACTCTGTACAGAAATCGGTGAATTTTGTAGATTACCTAAGCCACGGTAAGTATTACTAATAATTCTTTCTCGATTGATCGCGTGAGCTACTGCTTGTCGAAATTCTACTGTATTGAACCAGCGAGATTTAATTGGACTTATTAAAGGTTTACCGTTCCTCTTACCTTGATTGAGATTGAAAAATACAAAAGTTTGTCCAGAAGCAGGACCCCCGTTATAAATCTTGTAACTACCAATTTTTTCCTGTCGCTTTAGCAGAGAAAAATATTCTGGGGATACTCCTATAGAATCTAAACTACCGGAGCGAAACTGTAGCAAGGATGTATCTGTATTTTCAACAATTTGCCAGATGATTCTCTCTACATAGTCTGATGAGCTTTCTCCATTATTCCAACGCCAATAATAAGGGTTACGACGGAAAATTACTCGTTGACTAGTAACATAACGTTCAAGTGTATAAGGACCATTAACAATAACTTTTTCGGGGGGAGTATCAACTCCCCAAGTAGTAAGAAATTTAGGTTTTCCGTCTTTATCTTTAGTTTTTACAGATTCTTGAAGTATGTGAGCGGGTAAAATTGGCATCCCTACAGTACGTAAAAAGGGAGAAAAAGGTTCTGGTGTAGAGAATTCTACTCGTTTGTCATCAATTTTTTTTACTGCTGGTAATGCTTTACTTTCTCCAACTCTGAGAACATCTCTTGCGTCGGTAGGAATTTCTTTATTTAGGTAAATATTATTAAATGTAAAAACTACATCATCCACGGTCAGAGGTTTACCATCAGACCATTTCAGATCATCACGCATGGTAAATATAATTTGCTTTTTATCTTCGGAAATTTCCCAGGATTTTGCTAATTCGCCTTCTAGTTTTCCCGTAATGTAGTTTTCAGTAATTAATCCTTTAAAGGTGTAAGGAAATATAGTAGGGGATTCTTGAGAAAGGGCATAATTAAAAGTTTTGACATCACTCAAAATACTCAGGACTAATTCCGGTACCTGTGCTGCTTGGGAACGGAAATTGTCTGGATTGCAAGCAGCTACCATCAAAGCAGCTATCAAAGCAAAAATTACTGGTAAGCGCAAACGGCGAAATCTAGGAAACATGGTAGATATTCTCATTATCTAAATCTTTGATAAATTGTTGAGATAAGTAAAATATACTTGTTAGTTTATTTTTTAAGTTTAGATACCTTGAGATGGTGAATAACTTAATTGAAATCATCTAGCAAGCAAGTTATTAGCTTTAGGAGTAAATTTCTCAGGATAAACTTCTCAGGGTAAATTTCTAAGGATAAATTATTTGATCCCGCTAACTTCTACTTATTTAAAGGGACTCTTTATTTAAATTGAAACTTCAAATATAAATATATTCAGGACTTACGCAACTAAGATTTGTGATTGCGAACGGAACGTAGTACAGGGAAGCATAATTCCTATCGGACACGCTACGCGTTTGCGTAGCATAACGTAGTTAACGCAAGGACTCTACGATTACGTCGCTATCACTCATAATGACGAAGTTACGTAGGTTTTGCGTAAGTCCTGATATTTTTTTAATAGACACATTTAATGATTAATTATGGATGTTCCTGAACATATCCCCTAAATATTCAAATAAATATCCAAAATTTATTGATATTTTGGATATGGAGAACATTACTATTTGGCATTTAATAAAACCACAGCATAAGCACAAATCCCTTCTTGACGACCAACAGGACCTAACTTTTCATTAGTTGTCGCTTTTACCCCAATTTGATTTGGTTGTAAATTTAACACATCAGCTAAATTTTGCCGCATTTTATCAATGTGGGGTTTTAATTTGGGTTTTTCTGCAACCACAACAGTATCGAGATTACTGACTTCCCAACCTTTATCTTGAATTAATCCATTCACTTGTCCTAATAGAACTAAACTATCAGCCCCAGCCCATTTAGGGTCGCTAGGAGGGAAATAAAGTCCTATATCTCCTAAAGACAAGGCACCCAGCATAGCATCCATAATCGCATGGGTGAGAGCATCAGCATCGCTATGTCCTAGGAGACCAAGAGAATGAGGAATATTGACCCCGCCTAAAATTAATGGGCGATCGCTAACTAATTGGTGAATGTCGTAACCGTTACCGATACGAATGTTCATTTTTTTGATAATGAGTAATTGATAATTGGTGATGAGTCATTTTTAGGCGGGCACCTAAAATATTCAGAGAGCAAAGCACTTACCGAGGACTCTCCTTTTGCTCCTGCCCTTAATCTTTGTCTTTACCTTTTTCCTTTTCCTTGTCTTTGCTATTCCCTTGCTTATTATCTATCGATTTTTTCTTGTCCACTTGCTGTTTTTTATTTTCTTCTTCCCAAGCTTTGTACATATCAAGACGACGTTTTTTTGTTCTCTCAATTTGTTGTTGGTAGCGCCAATTTGCGATCGCAGCATGATTTCCACTTAAGAGAACTTTTGGGACTTCCCAGTCGCGAAATTTTGCGGGACGAGTGTATTGGGGATAGTCGAGCAAATTTTCCTCAAAACTTTCTGATTTGAGAGATTCTGCTTTTCCAACAGTCCCCGGCAGCAATCTTACTACGCCATTGATTAGAGCCATAGCAGGAATTTCACCACCAGTGAGCACAAAATCCCCCAAAGATACTTCACGGGTAACTAAATTAAGTACCCTTTCATCCACTCCCTCATAATGACCGCAAATCACAACTATCTGGCTATAATTGCCAGCTAGTTCTCGTAAAAGTGGTTGATTAACAGTTTGTCCTTGGGGACTCATTAAAATTATCTCTCGTTGGGGTAAAGTTGGTAGGGACTCTACAGCAGCAAATATTGGTTCGGGTTTCATCAGCATTCCAACACCACCACCATAAGGTTCGTCATCAACTTTCCTATGTTTGTCAGTGGTAAAATCTCTGGGATTAACTAGATTCACTTGAGCAATTTTTCTTGCCAAAGCCTTACCTAAAAGTCCAGAGCCAAGAACAGATGTAAAACAGTCAGGAAATAGCGTAACTATATCAAAGCGCACAGTATTTCGTATTGAAGGACACTAATCTTAAATTGGAATTTCAGCCTTGGAAGCGGAAAATAGTAATGTAAAACACATACTAGCTTCTCAATGAGTATTTAAAAACAAGATAAATATTTGATTTTTTGTAAAAACAAAATTTTTGGTAGTCACTTAATTTATGTTTAAATATTGTCACATCTAGATTTAAATTATTAATCTGACCGGGTTAACAACTTCCAGGATGCGTCGAGTCAGCCTCAGAAGAAAGTGTTTATGTAAACTTGTAACCCAAAACAGGAGAAAATCAACCAGTCTGAAATCGATAGGCAGGCTAGAAACCCTTGCAGGGGCTGACTCGACAAAATGCTAAAGGATATTAAAAGCGGAAACTCAGTTTTTAAATTCAAATTTAAATTCAGATTGTACGCTCTTGCTTTGGGCGAAGTCCAAAACCAAGTTTAACTTTGGAAAGTTGGAAAGTTGTTGACATGGAGAAGCACAATGCGGCAATTAAAGGCTAAATGGCTGGAAATGAGGACACCCCAAGCTACTAAAACCGCCGTTCTGGTTATCGGAGGTGCAGAAGATAAAGTTCATGGACGCGAAATTCTAAGAACTTTTTTTAATCGTGCTGGAGCCGGCGACGCATACATTACAATTATCCCTTCTGCTTCTCGCGAGCCTAGTATTATCGGCGGTCGCTATGTCCGTATATTTGAGGACATGGGCGCAAAACGGGTTGATATTTTAGACATTCGAGAGCGAGAACATTGCGAATCATCTTACATAAAGGAATCCCTCGAAGCTTGTACTGGACTATTTTTGACTGGAGGCGACCAGCTACGTTTGTGTGGTGTGTTAGCAGATACCTGCGCAATGGATATTATTCGACAAAGAGTCCGGTCTGGAGAACTCACTCTTGCAGGTACTAGTGCAGGAGCTGCGGTTATGGGTCATCATATGATTGCTGGCGGTGGCAGTGGTGAATCACCTAATCGCTCGTTAGTAGATATGGCAACTGGCTTAGGAATTATTCCAGAGGTAATTGTCGATCAACACTTCCATAACCGCAATCGTATGGTGCGATTAATGAGCGCGATCGCGTCCCATCCAGACCGGATTGGCATTGGTATTGATGAAGATACTTGTGCCATGTTTGAAAAAGATGGTTGGCTTCATGTTATGGGTAAAGGAGGAGTTACAATTATTGACCCCACCGAAATAACTCATACAAATGAACCCCATGTAGGGGCAAGCGATCCCCTAAATCTTCATAATTTACGATTGCATTTGCTTAGTCACGGCGATCGCTTTCACTTATATCAACGTACTGTTTTACCAGCGATTTACCGAATACCCAGCTGACGGAGTATCGTATCTGGAGTTACACTGAGTTGACCGCTTATTTCTACCAAAATGTAGAAAAAGTTAGAATAGTACAATTGATGAAGAAAAAACTGTTTATCAATAACAGTTAAGCGGTCAATTTCAGTAAGAAACTAGAATATTGGTTCCGAATCTCCATCTACCTATCTCATGAGAATCCTCAAAATCCAGACTTTACGCGGTCCAAACTATTGGAGCATTCGACGCCACAAACTCATCGTCATGCGCCTCGATTTAGAAAATCTCTCCGAGACGCCTACGAACGAAATACCCGATTTTCACGAAGGATTGGTTGAGGCACTGCCAAGTCTGGAGGGTCATTATTGTTCGCCAGGTTGTCGTGGTGGTTTTCTAATGCGGGTGCGAGAAGGCACCATGATGGGTCATGTGGTAGAACACGTAGCCTTAGAACTTCAAGAGTTAGCTGGGATGCGTGCTGGCTTCGGTCGCACCCGGGAAACTTCCACTCCTGGAGTTTATCAGGTTGTATTTGAATATCTAAATGAAGAAGCAGGTCGCTACGCGGGTAGAGCTGCTGTACGACTTTGCCAAAGCATTATTGATAGAGGACGTTATCCAAAGGCAGAACTTGAACAAGATTTACAAGACCTTAAGGAATATTGGCGTGACGCTGCTTTAGGTCCCTCAACTGAAGCAATAGTCAAAGAAGCTGATAAAAGAAATATTCCCTGGATGCCTTTAGAGGCGCGTTTCCTGATTCAACTTGGTTATGGTATGAATCAAAAGCGAATGCAGGCGACCATGACCGATAGTACTGGAATTCTAGGAGTAGAGCTTGCTTGTGATAAGGAAGCTACTAAGCAAATATTAGCTAGCTCCGGAGTCCCAGTACCTCGAGGTACTGTAATTAACTTCCTTGATGACCTACAAGACGCTATAGACCATGTTGGTGGCTATCCAATAGTAATTAAACCCCTTGATGGAAATCACGGTAGGGGAATTACTATTGATATTAAAACTTGGGATGAAGCTGAGACGGCTTACGATGGGGCTAAGCAAGTTTCTCGTTCGGTTATTGTCGAACGTTATCATGTCGGACGCGACCATAGAGTACTTGTAGTCGATGGGAAAGTTGTAGCAGTTGCTGAAAGAGTTCCAGCTCATGTTGTTGGAGATGGCAGATCAACAATTTCTGAGCTAATTGAGGAAACTAACAAAGACCCAAATCGCGGCGACGGTCACGACAATTTGCTGACCCGCATAGAATTAGACCGTACAAGTTATCAGCTACTTGAAAGACAAGGTTTAAGTCTAAATAGCGTACTGTCGGATGGCGAAATTTGCTACCTCAGAGCAACAGCAAATTTAAGCACAGGCGGTATCGCAGTAGATCGTACAGACGAAATTCATCCTGAAAATCTCTGGTTAGCTCAAAGAGTAGTTAAGATTGTTGGTTTAGATATTGCTGGAATTGATATCGTCACTTCTGATATTAGTCGCCCTATACGAGAAGTTGATGGCGTAGTTGTTGAAGTGAATGCAGCCCCAGGTTTCCGGATGCATGTTGCTCCCAGTAAAGGTGTATCTCGAAATGTTGCTGGGGCAGTAATGGATATGCTATTTCCTCCAGAGAAATCTAGCCGCATCCCTGTTCTGAGCATCACCGGTACCAATGGCAAGACTACCACTACTAGATTGCTAGCTCATATTTTTAAACAAACAGGGAAAGTAATTGGTTACACGACCACCGATGGTACTTATATTGGCGATTACTTAGTTGAAGCAGGGGATAATACTGGACCCCAGAGTGCTCAGTTAATACTGCAAGACCCTACAGTGGAAGTCGCTGTATTAGAAACAGCTAGAGGCGGCATTCTGCGCTCGGGGATCGCATTTGATTCATCCAATGTAGGTATTGTATTAAATGTAGCTGCTGACCATTTAGGACTTGGTGATATTGATACCATCGATCAATTGGGTCATCTTAAAAGCGTAGTCGCAGAGGCAGTATTTCCTAATGGCTATGCTGTTCTGAATGCTGATGACTATAGAGTTGCAGCGATGGCACAAAGAACTAAAGCTAATATTGCTTACTTTACTATGAATCCTGATTCGGAGTTAGTGCGTGAGCATATCCGTAAAGGTGGAGTAGCAGCAGTATATGAAGGTGGTTGTTTATCAATCATGAAAGGAGATTGGACTCACCGTGTGGAAAGGGCTGAAAATATTCCTTTGACTATGGGTGGAAAAGCGCCTTTCATGATAGCCAATGCTTTAGCAGCTTCTTTAGCAGCATTTGTCCAAAATGTTTCCATAGAGGAAATTCGGGCAGGATTAAATACTTTCCGTGCTTCGGTAAATCAAACACCAGGACGGATGAACTTATTCAGTTTAGGTAATTATCATGCTTTAGTGGATTACGCTCACAATCCTCATAGTTATCAAGCTCTAGGAGGATTTGTACGTAATTGGACATCAGGAATGCGTATTGGTGTAGTTGGTGGACCAGGCGATCGCCGAGATGAAGATTTTGTGATGTTAGGTAAACTAGCAGCAGAAATTTTTGATCGGATTATTGTTAAGGAAGACGATGATACCAGAGGACGTACCCGTGGTTCTGCTGCTGATTTAATCGCTCAAGGTATTGAAGAAGTCAATATTGATTGCGATTATGAATTAATTCTTGATGAAACAGAAGCGATTAATAAAGCATTAGATATCGCATCTGAGAACAGCTTGGTAGTAGTTCTTCCTGAAAGCGTTAAACGTGCAATTCAATTGATTAAGGCACGTGGTGCGGTTAAAGAAGAGTTATATCAAACAAATGGTACTCAAAGTGCATCTGATTCTCCCCAAGGAGTTACCTCTGTAGCAAATTCACTTTAGTTACCTGCTATTGTTTAGGCGTTTTACTTTTAGACTGTAAGTGACTAATCACTAGTCACTAGTCAATAGTTTTAGAGCTATTGACTATTGACTGGTGATTACTTATTTTTTTTTGCATTAGTCTTTATCTATCATTTATTCTTCGTTTATTTTGTCATCAATATCTTTTGAATAATCTTTAATATCCCCCTCAAAGTTTTTCCAAAATTACTACCTAATTCTGGATTTTTTTGAACTGAATATAAAAAATGCGACTAAAGCTATCACTACAAATTCTGCCCATCCTAAGCCGAAAGTAAGCTTTTTCCTAAAGGTTAATAACTTTAATTAATTTATAGACAATACTTTCTTAAGACTAGTAAATACTGCAAATAGGTAGACATTTGCTACCAAAAAAATATTATGTCTTAATATTTGATATGAAAGTTTTTTGAGAAAGCTTAATAAATGTTTGAGGTTGTAACTATCGATTCAATTGAAGCTTCTTGAAACATATATTCCGTAATTTCCCATTACTTTTCTGCTTCTAATTTATTTTACAGTGGTAGTGGAAATTCATCACTGTATAGATATGAAAGTTAGTCTAGCTAATCTTGGAAACTTAACTTTAGATGAGGCAATATATCCAAGAAACGTTAATGAAGCGATCGCAATCCAAGAAAATTTACAAAAATGCATTATTACAGAGGATAAAATTAGTCAACCTGTAAAGTATGTTGCTGGGGTAGATGTCGGTTTCGAGGAAAATGATAGTATCAGTTGTGCAGCAGTAGCTATTTTAAGTTTTCCTGACTTACAGCTCCAGGAAAAAAGCATAGTCAAGCGCTCAACAACATTTCCTTACGTTCCGGGTTGTTTGTCATTCCGGGAAATTCCTGCTTTATTAGATGCCTTGGAAAAACTAACCATAACACCAGATATAATTCTTTGTGATGGACAGGGTTTAGCCCATCCCCGCAGGTTTGGACTAGCTTGTCATCTAGGATTAATTTTCGATATTCCTAGTATTGGGGTAGCAAAGTCTTTATTTATCGGCGAACATGAAACATTACCTCAACACAGGGGAAGTTGGAAACCACTTGTAGATAATGGAGAAACAATTGGTGCTGTTTTACGAACTCGTACAGGGGTAAAACCTTTATACGTTTCTAGTGGTCATCGTATCAGCTTAATGACTGCAATTCATTATGTACTAAAGTGTGCACCAAAATACCGATTACCAGAGACAACTCGAATTGCTGATAGCTTAGCGTCTTGTTGAATTATGAATTCTGGTTTAAGAACTATTAATAATAGTTAATAATTCATAATAAATTTTATTTATTTATTAGTTTCTCATAAATATCTGATAAATAGTTGATTCTTTCTTATTGTTCGTGTTAGGAATCGCACAGAAAAAGACTGAAGTTGTTGGTAACAAGTTTAATAGTTGGGAAAATGAACTCATTAACTTTACAGTGGGATGACGCAGGAGCACACAAAAGCCAGAAAATCTATGATCAGCAACCGAGTAAAAACTACGGTACTGTCCGTCTTGGTCGAGATCCATTACGATGCGATATTGTTTTAAGCAATCCGACTGTATCTGGTTTACATGTAGAAATCTTTTTTGACCCCCAACAGAGAAAATTTTTCATACGTAATTTGCGATCGCAAAATCCACCACTAATTGACGATCGGCAATTAGTTCAAGGTGAGTTGCCTTTACTGAGCGGTAGCAATATATATTTAGGACAGCAATTATTAAGGGTAAGCGAAATTTCCATACCTCCAGTTAGTGGTAATTTACCACCAACTGTGTTAACTCCTCCATTACCAGCAGCTAATTCTGAAGCATCCGCATCACAACCGATTATTTCACAGGAAAAGCAGTCTTTTCCCCAAGAGCAGCAAAATCATGGCGAACACAATCACAGCTACGGTTTACAATGCCCTAACTGTGGCAGAGTATCATCTATTGAACATTTGCAGGTTGGCTGTCCTTGGTGTGGTACTTCCTTAGCTGCTGCTGTTAGTGTATTGGTTGCACCGAAAAATAAGTAATTTAGCTTGGTTTTTGGTAATTATTAATTGCTTTTGCTATTGTTTGCGATAAAAAACATACTTAAATTACGCCAGTTTACTTAAGTAAATTTAATTATGCAATTTTTGTATAAAAATAATTTTTTATAGGGTTCTGTATTAAGCAGTGTTAGTTTCGGTGGGTAATAGGTAATATTTATGATACTTTCTTGGTAACTGGGAAGTATAAAACCTAGTATGTAGATGATTTTGTATAGAGATAAACTTTATAAGACTTTATAAGACTGAAAATTTACTAAAACTGAATCGATATAAATAAATAAATAAATAAATAAATAAGTAGGTTGGTATTAAAAATTGTAATTAGGACAGGCAGTAGGCAATCGGCAATCGGTAGTCGGTGTAAGAGTTCAAGACTTATTTACAATCTGTGACATAGTTATATTTATTTGTTCCCACCTACTTAGAAAAATTAAATTAATTAATTAATTATAAAAATGACAGATAATTTACAAATTCAACTAAGCTGGGATGACCCAGTGACTGGAGAGAGAAGGGAACCACTTCTTTCCCTACCTATTAGTTTTGGAAGAGAATTCGCTCTTATGCCTGTTCAGCACCAGGGACAGCGAGTTGCAAGAATGCAGCTAGAGCATAATGAAATATCTCGTTTCCACGCCTTAATTGAATTAGAAAATAATCAAGTAATAGTCACCGACCAAGGCAGCGTTAACGGTATTTATATTAATGGCGATCGCGTGAATTGTGGGGTGATTAATAGTGGTGATACCTTGCAAATGGGTCCCTATTTTATTACTGTTACCTATTCCATACCTACAACTCCTCCCAGTGTAGACCTAACAGCTACAAACCCTTACCCCAGTGGCGGTATTGATTCTTCAATTCAGTTTAACCCTGTAACTAATCTTCCTGACCCTAATCTACCTCATCCCCAACGGGTAACTCCTTTAGGTAGTGCTTTTCCACCTGCAATATTTAACCAAGAAAATGTTCCGACTCAAGGTCTTCATGCTACGGGTTTACCCGTAGGTGAATGTGACTATTTAGCAGTAGGAGCCGGTTTAGGTAGCTTCATATGGGTTGATTTATTGCGTTTGTCCGGTATTAAAACCGATAAAATAGTTGCTTTAGGATTAGATGAACAACCATTCGCCCGTTATAAGCGCTTGTGCCTCAATTCCCAAATACCTTTAGATGAAAGATTGCGCTCTAACTCAGATTCTTGTCCTGATAATATTTGGGGCTGGCCCAGTTATGCTCTCAGAGAAGCTTGGCACGATTTTACTAGGGGTAAAATAAATGATTCCATGAGCTATTTATGGAAAGTTTTTGCAGAACCAACTTTTATAGAAACTTATACTCCACGGGCAGGTAATGTATTTGACTCTATTCAGAGAGAGGCAAAGCGTATAGGCTGGGAGAAAATGTATAGCTATGGTCGAGTTCGAGCAATTCGTAAAACTGACGATGGTCGATATTGTGTTGCTTACTCTCGTGGTAAAGGTGACCATGCATTTATAGTTTGTCGTTATTTACACTTAGCTACTGGTTATCCTGCTATAAAATTTTTACCAGACTTACAAGCGTATAGAGAGAAGTACCGGGATTTCAAATCCGTAGTCAATGCTTATGAAGAACACAACCATGTCTATGAGCAATTAGAAAGACAAGGCGGTAAAGTATTAATCCGGGGACGGGGTATTGTTGCTTCTAGAATCATTCAGCGAATTTATCAAGCCAGAAAGAAAAACCCTCATATTTCAGTTTTGCACTTAATGCGATCGCCTAAACCAGAAGGTAATAAATATCAGCGATCGCAGCGTACTGTGAAGCATCACTATGAATTTCAGCCTTTCAACTGGCCAAAAGCCTGTTGGGGTGGTGATTTGCGTGTAACTTTAGAAAAAGCTAATGACGAACAGCGTCAAAAATTATTAAAAGTATGGGGAGGAACCACCACCGCAGATAGAGTTGACTGGCAAAATATTACTGAAGAAGCTTTGCGGGAAGGTTGGTACAGAATTGAGTTTGGTAATGTAGAAAAGGTGGAAAGAGATAAACAAGGCGGTACCATTAGCTATATTCAAGCAAAAGACTTTGGACAAACTACCCTAGATGCCGATTTTATTGTTGATGCTACCGGTTTAGATGCAAAAGTAGAAGCTAGTCCTTTATTAAATGACTTTGTTACTCATTACAATTTACCGATAAATGGTCAGGGAAGATTGGCTGTAGGAAATGATTTTGAACTGATAGAAATGCGCAACGATAAAGGTAGAATGTATGCTGCGGGTGCAATAACTTTTGGCGGTCCTTATGCTGCTGTGGATAGTTTTTTAGGATTACAATATTGTGCTCTACGTACAGTTGATGCTTTAGCTAAACACCGTGCTATTGGAGTACGTCGTTTAAATGCTGCTTCTTCTTTTGGTCAGTGGATAAAATGGGTATTGAATCAATCTCCATCATAAATTTCAAGTTTTGCAAGAGAAAATTAGACAGTAAAAATTCTGAAATCAAATTTTGTTCTAAGATTTTATTCTAGATTTCTGTTATTTTTTTTGCAGAAATCTAAAGAGATTCAAACTCAATCTCTTTTTTCTGATTAGCTGTTCTTCTCCATACCACCAACTAAAAAACCATGATGCTGCTTGCCATACAAGAAAGCCAATAAGCATACTTGTAATAAACGAGAAGAGGAAATGAGGAGTGTGGAAAGTTAAATTAATCGGCTTTTCTATAAACGGTAGATTGATTGGTATATTTTGAGGATCATTCTTTTCGGGTTTTTTATTTTCTGCGATTGAACCTGCTTCATAACTAGATGCAAAATTTCCGGCAACAGCTATACCAATACCTAAGCTAGTAATTGCATTTTGTAACTGACGTTCTCTATGAGTTTGTTCAATTGCAACTTGACCTCTAATTGAGTCTATTGCGTTGTCTATCAAATTAATATCAAGTTGGAAAAAATTAACAGCAGCTGTTACCCTTTCTTGAAAAGGACGACAAGTTCTCTCTATAAAAAGTTCTAAAAATGAAAGGTCTTCGTCTAAATTATTACTTTTAATCTCGTAAATTTTATCAGTATAGTTTCTGGTATCATCAACAATAATATTTTGAAATTCTTTAATAAAACGTATATTTTCTGCATATTCCACAGAAAAATGCGGCATTCGCATTAACAAATTTTGTAATTTATTTAAATCTACCTCATTAGTTTCTTTTTGTGACTTTTTTCTTCGATTTATCTGAAAAAAATGTTGTGTCGATTCAATTTCTGCTTGTATCTCTTTAGACTTATTTTTAGCTTGCTTCTCAATTTTTTTAATTTGCCTATAGGCGTGAATTATTTTAGCTCTAAAGAAAAATAAATCTAAGATTTGTTGATAGTAATGCTCAAATTTTTCTTCTGCTAATTCATCTGAAAAAAACCAAACTATTATATGATTATATGTTTTAGAGGCTCTAATAATACCGTATTCGTATATGGGAGAACCAAATAAATATCCTGAACGATTAAAGGCAGGTTTTCTAAAATCACTAGGCAATAGAGATTCAAGATAGTTGTCAGCTATATTTTTTAGCTTTTCTTGATTATATTTATTCTTTAACTTATATATACCTTCTAAATTAATTGTAATTAACAGAGTTTGACCAAGAAAATATTTATTCTCTCGACTTGGGTCTAAAATCAGACAATTATTAGGATTCGCTTTTGCAATATCTTTACTTTCAATATTCTTACCATTTTGATTCTTGGGAAAAATTAATTTCAGACCAAATCCATAATTATTATAAAGTTGTACTGGATAAATGATAGAGGTTTTACTATTTGAATCGATTTTAGAATCATACTTATTAAAGCAAAATCCGTGAGGCTGTACATATATTGGATAATAATTATCTGTCTTGGGAAAATTTTTGTTGAGATTAGCCCAAGGTTCTTCAGGTTTATTTTTTAAATCAAGATGTTTTTTTATATGAAATTGAAATTCAGTTTTTAAAGCTTTACTTACTATCTGATCGCATTTTTCCCATAACCAATCATGTTGGTATTCACCCAAACTATCAACCCTTTCACTCATATAATAAGCGAATAAATAAATATTATGAGTAGTAAATTTAAAAGTCATAGATTCCTTACTCCATATACTTCCTAGCTAATTTTTTTTCCTGGAGGAAGAATGCATCGGTTCATTATGACTCAATCAGATTCTTTATGCTTGTATAAAATATAACTTATGTGGATATTTTTGAAGAAACGATAAAGCAGTTAATTCTAGGCTACAAAATATCTAAAATGCAGTAAATAAATTGCTATTTAATTGCTATTTAATTGAAAAATTAAAATTAATAAGTACAAATTTATGATGAACTCATCAAATAAGGGATAAGAACACTGGCAAATGGTGTAGAAATGTATAGAATCTTTACAAGATATAAAATATATTTTTCTTAAGATGCAAACACTTTCAACTCCTGACTTAATGCAGCAATCTGTTTCTGTTGTCAAAGAAGTTAAAAAGTTAGCTCAACCCCTGAAGATGGTCGCACTGGGAGATAGTTTAGTGTATGGGTATGGCGATCCTGAAGGTGGTGGTTGGATTGAAAGACTGCGTCGTCAATGGATGTTACCTGAGAGTGCAGGTCATGTAATTTATAATTTGGGAGTTAGAGGCGATCGCACTAAACAGGTAGCGAAAAGATTAGAAGTTGAGTTTCGTCATCGTGGTGAGTTGCGGAACCGGGTTCCCGATATGATTATTCTCTCGGTCGGTGTGAATGACTCTGCTAGGGTGGGTCGTCTAAATGGGAAGAATTATACAGAGTTTCAAGTATTTGAAAGAGAAATAGTTTCTTTGTTAGAAAAAGCACAGCAGTTGTGCCCAGTGTTATTTGTAGGTATGGTACCTGTAAATGAAGCAAAAATGCCGTTTATGGATTGCTTATATTACAATCATGCTGACCAATATCGTTACAAAGAAGCTGTAAAAGAAGTTTGTTTACAGTTAGACATTCCTTACCTTGATATTTTTCAACTGTGGATGCAGCACACTGAAGACTGGAGATTACAGCGTTTAAGTGAAGATGGTCTTCATCCCAATACCCTCGGTTATAAGACTCTACTTGAAAACGTAATGGAGTGGGATGAAGTTGTTGCAGGATTATCCTGAGCATAATCAATAATCAATTATTTATAGAATTTAACTGTCTTCCACAATTGGTTTCTCATCTTATTGAGACAGGATGTCACAAGAATTAATAGCGATTTGAGAAAATAAAATAATAGATATTTTGATGAAGACGTTTTGAGAGAAACGTCTTTTATATTTTCCCTATTCAGAAACTCGAATATCTTTCACTCAATATCTTGAATATTTGCTTCCCCAATCCTACTTACTCCAAAAGGTTTTTTGATAGAATCACATGCTTTCTCTACAGCAATTGGTATAAATCGATTCAATGTTTCGCAAATACTAACTTATTTATGTTTTATGACAAGAAATCAAAAAAATATGATGAGAAAGTTTTTCTTTAAATTTATTTTTTTAATTTATAAAAAATAAACTTTTGCAATTAAATGAATAATTTACTTTCAGATTTTAATGTATTTAATCATACTTAGGTTGATTCCTATATTTTCGATGATTATCTCTATACTTCACATGTAGTAATGATTAATTGTCCGCAAATAATCTCCCATACTCTCTGATAAAGAAAGTTTTAGCTTGATATTAATCTACTTTAATGAGAAATATTATCTACTATATTTTTTCTGTAAAAAATTGTACTGTTTTACCCTGTTTTTATAAAAAAAGAAGGATTTTCTTTTATTATTAAAGTGTTAATATATGGAAGCAAAATAAATTCTTTTTTGTAAACTTAAGTTATTACTTAGAGGGGAGAAGTATGTCTGAAATTAAAACTTTGGTGCAAAATTTTGGTGAGGTTTCTGAAAATCCGGTTTTATTAGACCGCAGCGTTACCGAACCTGTTTGTGAAGGATTTAATATTGTTTTAGCTAGTTTTCAAGCACTTTATTTACAGTATCAAAAACATCACTTTGTAATTGAAGGCGCAGAATTTTACTCAGTACATGACTTTTTTAACGATAGCTATGGGGAAGTTCAAGAGCACGTTCATGATATCGGAGAAAGATTAAATGGACTTGGTGGAGTACCTGTTGCAAGTTTTACTCAACTAGCTAATATGTGTTGCTTTGAGCCAGAGTCAGATGGTATCTACAACTGTCGTCAGATGATAGAAAATGATTTGAAAGCAGAGCAAGAAATTATCAAAGTTATTCGTCGTCAGGCTGCACAAGCTGAAAGTTTAGGCGATCGCGCGACTCGTCACTTGTATGAAACTATTCTGATTAAGACAGAAGAACGTGCTTATCACTTAGACCATTTCCTTGCCAAGGATAGTCTAACTTTTGGTTTCGTAGAAGTATCTAAAAACTAGTTAATTGCTGAGAATTTTCAGATAGAATTATCCTGATTAAAAGAAGCCTTCTCACAAATAAATCCAAAATATAATTAAAAAGCAGGGAAGTTATTTTTAATACCCCTGCTTTTTAGATATATATCAATAAAAAGATTACTTGCTATACCTAATTTTATACCTTCCTTATACTGAATATAGAGAAATTTATATGGTCATATATATACTTAAACAATAGATTATGAAAAATTAGGTGAAAACTAACTTTAGTTCCACCAATATCTATTACCTTAAATGCCAAATATTCCTAAATTATAAAAATAATAGATTGAGAAATATTGAGACATTTTGAAAATATCTATCAATTAATTTGAATATTGTCTTCATTGAATGTATATCATTATAATTTCTTATGAATAGGGAAAAAATTAAGAAATTAATCAAATATTTAGCAGAGGAAAACTAATACGTAGTTATTAATAAACCTAAATTTAATTTTTTAAGAGTTTTATATATATTATTAGGGCATCCGAGAATTCATGGATGCAAAACTTATCTCTTTATAGCTTATATACAAAAATTATTTGCATATAATTTGCATAATAATTGTGTATAAATTGCATACAAGTATTTATATTTGTTGATAACATCAGCAATTACATCCAAGAAACTGGATAATAAATCCGTTGAGTAGCGATCAAAGAACCTTAAAATTGAGTTCGATTCGTATTCTCCGGAGTCAAAATCAATAATCATGCCGAGCCGCGACGATATTAAGAAAATTTTGCTACTTGGTTCTGGTCCAATCGTTATTGGACAAGCCTGTGAATTTGATTATTCAGGAACTCAAGCTTGCAAGGCATTGCGAGAAGAAGGCTATGAGGTGATATTAGTCAACTCTAATCCTGCCACCATTATGACCGACCCAGAAACAGCAAACAGGACTTATATTGAACCGCTTACACCCCAATTGGTAGAAAAAGTGATTGTCAAAGAACGTCCTGATGCTCTGTTACCGACAATGGGAGGTCAGACTGCTCTGAATATTGCTGTTGACCTATCAAAAAACGGTGTACTAGATAAATATGATGTAGAGCTAATTGGTGCAAAATTACCAGCCATTGAAAAAGCCGAAGATCGGAAACTATTTAATGAAGCAATGGCAAAAATTGGGGTAAAAGTATGCCCTAGCGGTATCGCTTCTTCTTTAAAAGAAGCTCGCGCGATCGCATCTCAAATAGGTACTTATCCCTTAATTATTCGTCCAGCATTCACTATGGGGGGTACAGGTGGAGGTATAGCCTACAATGCAGAAGAATTTTCCATTATGGCGCAGGCTGGTGTAGAAGCTTCTCCAGTATCGCAGATTCTCATTGACCAATCCTTGATTGGCTGGAAGGAGTATGAATTAGAGGTAATGCGTGACCTTGCAGATAATGTAGTGATTATCTGCTCCATTGAGAACTTAGACCCTATGGGAGTACATACAGGAGACTCTATCACCGTTGCCCCAGCTCAAACTCTCACAGACAAAGAATATCAGCGTCTGCGGGATATGGCGATTAAAATTATCCGCGAAATAGGGGTTGAAACAGGTGGTTCAAATATTCAATTTGCGATTAATCCTGTGGATGGAGATGTAGTCGTAATTGAAATGAATCCCCGAGTATCCCGCAGTTCAGCTTTAGCTTCCAAAGCTACCGGTTTTCCTATTGCCAAAATGGCTGCAAAGTTAGCCGTAGGCTATACTCTCGATGAAATCAAAAATGATATTACCAAAGAAACCCCCGCTTCCTTTGAACCGACAATTGACTATGTAGTTACCAAAGTTCCCCGCTTTGCTTTCGAGAAATTCCCCGGTACTCAACCCGTATTAACCACTCAGATGAAGTCTGTGGGGGAAGCTATGGCTATTGGGAGAACTTTTAATGAGTCATTTCAAAAAGCCCTACGTTCTTTAGAAACCGGATGTGCAGGTTGGGGATGCGATGGTCAAACATCTAGCGGAAGCAATCGTCCAGAAAAGTTACCCAGTTTAGAACAAATTCGTTATCAGTTACGTACTCCTAACCCGGAACGTATTTTTGTTTTGCACCATGCTTTACAATTGGGGATGAGTACGGAAGAAATTTATGAGTTAACGGGTATTGACCCCTGGTTTCTTTACAAACTAAAAGAAATACTACATGTCGAAAAATTCCTGAAACGTAGACCATTGCAAAACCTAACTAAGGAAGAACTTTACGAAGTCAAACGTCAGGGATTTAGCGATAGACAAATTGCTTTTGCGACAAAAACCACAGAAGACGAAGTACGAACATACCGTCAAGAGCTAGGAGTAATCCCGGTTTATAAAACAGTAGACACCTGTGCTGCCGAATTTGAAGCCTTTACACCATATCACTACTCTACATACGAGCTAGAAACAGAAGTTCTCCCCACCGATAAACCAAAGGTAATGATTTTAGGGGGAGGACCAAACCGCATCGGACAGGGAATTGAATTTGACTACTGTTGTTGTCATGCTGCTTTTGCTCTGCAAACCGCAGGCTATGAGACCATTATGGTCAACTCCAACCCAGAGACAGTTTCTACTGATTATGACACCAGCGATCGCCTTTATTTTGAGCCGTTAACAAAAGAAGACGTACTTAATATTATTCAGGCAGAAAATCCGGTGGGAATAATCGTCCAATTTGGCGGTCAAACTCCCTTAAAACTAGCTTTACCGCTCCAAGAAGCCTTAAATAAAAATTCACACATGAATACTCGTATCTGGGGTACTTCTCCCGACTCCATAGATACAGCAGAAGACAGGGAAAGATTTGAGAAAATTTTAGAAGAGTTAAAGATTACTCAACCACCCAATGGAATAGCTCGTAGTTATGAAGATGCTTTAAGAATAGCCAAAAGGATTGGTTATCCGGTTGTAGTACGTCCTAGTTACGTACTGGGAGGACGAGCAATGGAAATAGTCTACTCTGATACTGAATTAGAAAGATACATGACCTTTGCCGTACAAGTGGAACCAGAGCATCCAATACTAATTGACAAATTCCTAGAAAATGCTATTGAAGTCGATGTAGATGCGATCGCTGACCATACAGGGGCAGTGGTGATTGGTGGAATCATGGAACATATCGAACAGGCAGGAATTCACTCCGGTGATTCTGCATGTACATTACCCTCAATGTCCTTACCATCAGCAGTCTTAACTCAAATTCGTATCTGGACGACTGAATTAGCAAAATCTCTAAAAGTAGAAGGATTGATGAATATTCAGTTTGCCGTTGCTGGGTTGCAAACTGAGTCACCACAGGTTTACATACTCGAAGCTAATCCTAGAGCTTCTCGAACAGTACCTTTTGTTTCTAAAGCTACAGGCATACCTTTAGCTAAAATTGCCTCTTTGGTCATGTCAGGCAAAACTTTAGAAGAACTCAATTTTACCCAAGAAGTTGTACCAAAGCATATATCTGTTAAAGAAGCCGTTCTACCCTTCAATAAATTTACCGGTACTGATACAATTTTAGGTCCCGAAATGCGTTCAACAGGGGAAGTCATGGGTATAGATAGTGACTTCGGACGGGCATTCGCAAAAGCTGAAATTGGTGCAGGAGAACATTTACCCTTGCAAGGTACGGTTTTTGTCTCTATGAATAACCGGGATAAAACCGCTACAGTTGCAGTAGTACAGGAGTTCATTAACTTAGGTTTTACAGTTATTGCAACAAGCGGTACTCGTGATATCCTCCAAGAAAATGGATTAAATATAAATTTAATTCTGAAACTCCATGAAGGTCGTCCTAATGTCTTAGATGCCATTAAAAATCATCAAATTCAGTTAATCATTAATTCACCTTCTGGTGGAGAAGCTCAAAATGACGCTAGGCTGATTCGTCGCACCGCTCTAAATTATAAAATTCCGATTATTACCACTATTGCTGGAGCTAAAGCTACTGTTGCCGCCATTCATTCCCTACAAAGTACCACTTTGGATGTCAAAGTAATTCAAGATTACAACACCCAAATCAATTAACGGGACTTAATGAACCCTATTTAGATTTGATTGAGGACTATTTAGTACTTTCTAGGCAAATAAATCATCCTTCATCAGTACTTAGACAAAAATTACGACAAAAATTACAGATAAATTCCGCATATGGGACAAATTCATTGTCTGCGGGGTTTATCTTAATTTTTACCTTTACTTTATTCATCCTTAATCTTTTTTAGTCATGATTTCTTAACCGCTCTAAAATAAAGGAATTATTAAGTATGTGAATATTAGCAAAAAATTATAGATATGATTTAGTTATTTTAAGAGAATTTCATAATTTTTGTGGCAGCATAAGAGATTATACAAGAGAGTATTGTCCTTTCTTAAAGATTCCTAGAGTAGCATTGAAATATAGCCATGCAGATTGGCTGTATATGAAAAAAAATTCTGTAAACCTATCAGATATTTTTAATCAATGTTACAATTTTTAATAAGAAAAAATCATGTTTAAAAAGCTACCTTTTATCTAACTCAAGGTACTTGTCTAAGAGGACAAATAGCTGTAACTTCTACTATCAAGAATATAAATTGAATAATTAAGTATTAACCGATTATATCGGATAAGCCGAACTAAAGTTAGTGCCTGGGTTATTAGTCAGATTGAGGAATACCCATAATCAAAATTGCGTCTATCAGCAAGAATATAGCTGCCTTTTTATTGAAAAACTGCTCCTTAACCTATTAGTTACCGAAGAGTCGCGCCATGAAGACCGCTCAGAAACCAACAGACCTCGTGCGGACTTATCTGCGCGAAATTGGTCGCGTACCGTTATTGACCCATGAGGAAGAAATTTTTTACGGCAAGCAAGTAAAGCTTATTGCCACTCTAAATGATACTAAAGAATCTCTAGTCAATCAGCTTGGTCACCAGCCCACATTTGAAGAATGGGCAAAAGCTGCTAATCTTGAACCCTTAGAACTGAAGTTAGCTCTAAGAAATGGTGAATTAGCTAAGCGTAAAATGGTGGAAGCTAATTTGCGTTTAGTAGTTTCAGTAGCCAAAAAGTATATCAAGCGTAATGTAGATTTACTCGATTTGATTCAAGAAGGTAGTATTGGTATGCAAAGAGGGGTTGAAAAGTTTGACCCAACTAAGGGATATAGATTTTCGACCTATGCCTACTGGTGGATTAGACAGGCGATTACAAGAGCGATCGCGGAAAAAGGTCGTACAATTCGCTTACCCATTCACATTACCGAAAAGCTGAATAAAATCAAGAAAGCTCAACGTCAACTATCTCAGAAGCTAGGACGTGCAGCAACGGTCGCTGAATTGGCTGAAGAGCTAGATTTGAATCCTAAGCAAGTAAGAGATTATTTAGAAAAATCCAGACTGCCCTTATCTCTAGATTTGAGACTGGGAGATAATCACGATACTGAACTTGGTGAAATGTTGGAAGACCCCAATCATTCTCCAGAGGAATTTGTTGCTCAGTCATCATTATCATTTGATTTAGAGCGCTTGATGGCACAGTTAAATCCACAACAGCGAGAAGTAATAGCTTTACGCTTTGGTCTAAATGATGGACAGCCACTAACACTTGCTAAAATTGGCGAGCATTTAAGTATCAGCCGAGAAAGAGTTAGACAAATAGAACGAGAAGCATTATCCAAACTTCGTAAGTATAAGGGAGATATAAGCGAATATTTGGCAAGTTGATAAATAGGTATCTCCTCAAAATTTCGGGGTAGTTTGTCTAAGTATCTATATTTCCGAATATTTGATGGTTAGTACTTGCTAATTAATCTGTGACTGCCAGCACTTAGTTTTAGCTAGATGCTGGCTTTTAACTTTATAGACTTATCTTTAAAAAGTTTGTCTTTAAAATTTGTCTCTAAAAGGTGATAATACCCGTTACATTGAGGTACGGTAACAACGACACACATATGGGATTAGAATTGTTACATTAGTTAAGAAATCCCAGAAAACAACTCAAGTTTGTGACTTACATTACACAAAAGTTACAGATGTACAGTTGACTTTAGTCGAGTTAAGAAAATAGTTAAAATTGTAACTGTTTAAAGTAAAATCTGGTCATTAAAGGAGATAAAGCGTGAGCGACCAACACCCTAAGGTTTCAGAACACTTTGATAGCGAACCAGAAAGTAACAATTTGCTTTGGCAATACGTAAAATCATTGAGTCCAGAGGTAGTAAATCAGCTATCTAAACCCGCTTCTTATGAAGTATTTCAGGTGATGGAACGCAACATTGTAGGGTTACTGGGAAATTTACCTCCAGAGAATTTTGATATAACAGTTAATACTAGTAGAGAAAGTTTAGGTCATCTTTTAGCATCAGCCATGATTAGTGGTTACTTTTTGCGTAATGCAGAGCAAAGAATGAATTTTGAGGAAGCCTTTACCAACGAAAATGGTGAATTTAGTGATGCATCTGACTAGGGTATTGACTCTATCGATTTTTTGGCATCAAATATCATCCATAATTTGTGAATCAATTTTCACTATATCCCGCCTTTAGACTTTAAGGGTGCGAATAATATGATAATAAAGCCTGCTTGCAAGCAGGCTTCGTAATTCAATGAGACCCATCATTTATGGTATGAAGGCTTTTATGGGTAGATGGTTATTATTTAAAAATAAATAGAAATTGTATGAATAAAAAACTGCTAAATCTTATTCATCTCAACAGTCTAGCATTTGACTAATACCCTGGGGCAATAATTTTTAGCTGTTATTACCTTACATTTGTTTTCTCAAAAGAGTCTGAAAACCCCTGTCTAGTATGACTTATAATTTTATTGAGCAAGCCATAAGTAAGATTTATCAAGTATGATGTCTCAAGTATGATTTCTAAAGATAGCATTTTAATCTTTTATCCAATTACTATTCCTGGACAAAGAAAGCTGATTAAAAACAATGAATCAAAATAATTCTCCTCTACCTCACAAAGTTATTGGGGTTGCTGTAATTAGGAATGAGCAGGGTCAAATACTAATAGATCGTCGTCTTCCGGAGGGAGAAATGGGAGGATTGTGGGAATTTCCGGGTGGAAAAATTGAAGCTCATGAAACTATCGAAGAATGTATTAAGAGAGAAATTAAAGAAGAACTGGATATAAATATTGAAATTGGTGAGCATTTAACAACTGTTGACTATACTTACACCAAGTCACGAGTAACTCTAATAGTACACAATTGCCTTCATATTTCTGGCATTCCTAAGCCCATAGAATGTGATGAAATTCATTGGGTAAACATAAAAGATTTAAAAGACTATACTTTTCCTGAAGCGAATAAGCAGATAATTTCTGTATTAGAAAACTAAGACTTGAAAATAAGACTCTAATAATTGAGAACTCCTATTTCCTATTCCCTTTCCCTAGCTTTACCAAAATAAATACTTGTGTCTATATTAATTAAACGTTTCCTATGAGTTGTGAATATTGAATAGTTAATAGGGAAAATTTATCTAGCGATGGACATATCAAGAACTGGACATCATATACTACTCTACTGTATAGGCAAGGCACAAGGGGCAATCGGCAACAAAAAATATCTTAATATAAATGGCTATTGCTATATAACTGAGCAGTAAATATATAAATAATGTAGGCATAAATAATATGAGCTTGACTACATAGTTTTCAGCAAACCCTAATTAGTAAAGGTTTGTAGGGGTTAGTAAAAATTTTTATTCCAAGTCTTTGAGGATAAATTATTTACGTCGGGTAAACCGGAAGGGTGAAGTGAAACCATGCTCCTCCTTCAGGGGTATTATCTACCCAAATATTCCCATAATGTGCCTGTATGATCCGCTGACACAAACACAAACCTATTCCATAACCTTCCTTACTTTCGTCTCTTTCTAAACGAAAATGGTTCTCAAAGATGCGATCGCGGTTTTCCTCCGGAATTCCAGGACCACTATCACCTACACTTATTTGTACTTTCTGGGTAGTACGGTGTAAACCTGAGACACTTATTTTGCCGCTTTCAGGAGTATATTTGATGGCATTATCTAAAAGATTGACTAAAACCTGACGAATACGTTCGGGGTCTGCATAAACAAACGGTAAGTCTTCTGGAATATCTTTTTCCAGTTCTAAAGATTTTAAAACATAACTAGAGTGCATTTCAGCAAGTACTTCTAGAAATAACTTTCTTATATCTACCTTCTGAGGTACTATAGGAATCCTCGTTTCCTTGCCGCGAGCAACTTGTAATAATTCTGCAATCATCCTATCGATTATCCGGGTTTGACTGCGAGCTTGTCTTAATAAATGTTCTGCCATTGCTGGCTTCAGACGTATAAACTCACCCCTATCCCGATTATAATTAGCTTGCAAAGTCTCAATTGCGATCGCAGCAGCAGTTAAGGGATTACGTAAATCATGAGCTAACATCGCAATAACTCGGTCTTTGAACTGCAATTGTTCCTGAAGTTTTTCGTTCTCCTGTTTCAAACTGAAGATTTCATCGGAGAGCTGAATTAATTCTGCTGAAAAAACTAATGAGTTAATTGAACTTCTTGATGTTGCGGAAGTCTGATTATTATTCTCTTTACCTTCTTCACCGTCTTGATCTTCGCTATTATTTTGGGACTTCAAGTAAGATTCTACTGCTGCTTGCCACTTTGGCCACCAAATTTTCAGTTGTCCAACAATATTACCACCGGCCAATATTTGCCTTGGTTCGGGATGAATTTTAATTAAAGCTGGAGTCGCTACTAATTTAAAGTGCTCGGCTAAATAGGGTTGTTTTCCAACATCTACTATCTGCAGCTCAAAATCATACTGAGTTTGCTGTTCTTTTAGATAAGAGCGGATACGCTGTACTTGCGGTTTGGATTTTGGTCGTCCATCAACAAAAAGTATTAGCTGTAACGGTGCTTCAGCATATGTGCGCGGTTCCGGAGAAAGTTGCATGAAATCTTGTATGGGCACTTTTGATAACCCTACGGATGCTTTTGGGAAAAATAAAACTAGTGATTAGCAGTTGATATAACAGTCGCTTTTTCAAACCTGATATCTATTATTTTAGGTTTTTTGTCCTCCTTATCTGCAATAGTTTGATATGAAATTCGTATTTTTTGCTTTGAGTTTACCGTTTATACTTATTATTTTACAAAGTAATTCGATAGCCATTGAATCTCCGTCGTTATCTTCCCCGAATAAAAAAAATTCGTCAAGCCCCCAATTTGATTTTTATACGGTAGCTGCAAGATTGGTGCAAGACCAGATTAATTTAGTTGCTCGCATTGAGAAAAGTATGCTAATTGCAGATCCGAATCGTATCAGGGTAGTTAGAGGGCAGCTGTTTCATCAGTCTAAATTAGTGGAAAGATTTATTGGTAAATATCGCAAAAATTCATCCATAAACTGTAAATCCACCAATAAGTTTGCTAGTCAACTAAAAGTTGAAGTTTCTTCATCTCCCAAGAATGTAAGGGAATCGCAACAACAAATTTACTGTGCGCTAAATTCTTACAATCAAGGTCTACTTAAAATGTCTCCCATTTTGGATAGATTATTATCTAGACGTGGTGAGTCGGCGATGGTTCGGAGATTACCTTTAGTAAATGGAGAAAGAGTATTTCATCCGGTGCTGTCACTATCCCAGATACAAAAACCATTACTACGCAGACCAGCAACTCCATTTGCAACTCTAGAGCCAAACTTAAATCTACCTTTTTATGAAACTATAGGTAGCAAAGTAAAAAAAAGTTTGTCTAATTATAATCAGCCATTGCAACCAGCGATCGCGCAACCGCCGGAAACATTTGCTATTTTTGATACTCTTAACAATAATCTTAATTTAGCCAAAAGTGCTTTTCCTTCTTCTAATAGATTTCAAGATCCTAGAGAAACTGATGCTGCTCTCAATAGCTTTACTTATAAGATAGATTCGCAAGAACTACAAACTTATGCAAAATTTTTAGAGATACCATCTACTGGTATATTCAGAGTTCTGCATCATCACGTATACCAGCGAAAATTAAATCATTTGCAAAATAGATTACTAAGGAGTAGTATCAAAAATCTCAGGGCATCAGACGGTGTCACATTAGAACACCAGCATAATGATTTATTTCCAACATTAAATAAATCTAAAAGTGGTTTTATATCAATACTACCACTCCAATTAGTTAATGGTTTACCTTCCGACTCAAATTCTACTCATCAATTTGGAATACTCGGAAAAGGAATAGACTATAACTTCATGATTGATATTGGGGATATTTCTCTGGAAAATTTGGATGCTAGTTTAAAAAAAATTCCTCCCCAGATAAGAAATTTTGTTCTTAGTTATCAACCACCAAAGCAACTGTACGATTTACAGGTAGATCAGCGACGCTTTTTCACAGGTAAATATCCTCCCATAGATAGTTCTTTTCAGGTTTTGGCTACTGCACCAGCGAAATTGAATCACACATACTTAGTAAGAACATTTCAGTTTCAGTTACCAGAAATTATTGCCCGCTCACAAGTGATTTCCCAGAGGCAACGTGGCTACTTAGACCAACTATTAAAAATGCAAAGCAGCGATATAATTGTTGCCTTTCGTCCAGTACGTCGGCGTTCTGATGGTAGTTATACTGTACTTTGGCGAGTAATCAAGCATTTTGATAACCCAGTAATTAATGATTTAGAAAAATACGTCAAGTATTATTGATTGCTTATATTGATTGCGATTTTTGCATAAATACTTATTAATTCTTGTTGCCTGTATGTAAATGTATTTGTTCTGTGTGCGCTAACCTAAGAGTAGAGAATTTTTATGTGAGATTGCAGTGGTTGCTGATAAGTATTTCCGATTTCTTCTGAGTTTAGCCTTCTTAGCTACACTTAATGTTTCCTGTGCGAATAGTCCCATCGCCAAAAAGCTAGAAGAATCTTTTGCATCAGACCCAAAACTCCAAGAGAATCAAAATATTTTCGGAACAACCGAAATTGCTCAAAAAGAAGCTCAGAAAAAGACAAAAACCGACTTGCCAGTCGATTTTCCAGAAAAACTGCGGTATCCTCAGGCTGTACTTCAAGAAGTTAATCGAGAAACAGATCAAAAAACGGTCTCTACTATCTGGCAAAGTTCCGATCCTAGCAATATTATTGCCGGATTTTATACGAATCAATTACCCAAGGATGATTGGAGAATCATAGAAGAAAAAAATAATCAACAGCTATTGATATTCCGAGCACAACGCAATAATGTACAGCTTGAAATTTCAATTCAGCCTCTATCTATAAAAAAACCCAAACCGAATCAGCCACAGACAAATACGGAAATTATCATCAAGTATTTAAGCGATGCGAATGCTACAGCTTTAAGTACTAATTCTAGAACAGATGGTACCGAAAATTCTCAACCATCTCCAGGTTCTCCAAATTTTATTGGTCCTGTTTTACCTAAAAATTCTTCTCCATCTTCTTCAGAATCTAGTCCAAACTCTAATTTAAATAAGGTACCGCTTCAGCTACAAACCTACATTCAAGATGTATTAGCTCTAGGAATTTTAGAAGAAACTTCTACTCAAGCAAAAACTACTCAGGCAAAAAATAATTCCGTTAGTTCTACCAAGCAACTGGAACTGAATAAAAATATTACTCGCGGTCAATATGCTCGTTTGCTAGTAAATACTTATAACAGAATGTATGCTAACCTTCCAGCAAAGCAGATTCGTTTGGCATCAGAAGGAAGCAAGGCAGCATTTACTGATGTACCACCCACACATCCTGATTTTAGTTTTATTCAGGGATTAGCGGATGCAGGTTTGATTCCTAGCTCTTTATCTGGTGATTCTAGTCAGGTTCTATTTCAACCTAATGCACCTTTAATTAGAGAACAACTAGTTTTATGGAAAGCTCCTTTAGATACTCGTCAAGCTTTACCTCAAGCAACTATTAACAGTATTGAAAAAACTTGGGGTTTTCAGGATGCTGGAAAAATTAATTCAAAAGCCTTGCGAGCAGTCTTTGCAGATTTTCAGAATGGAGATAAATCAACTATTAGAAGAGTATTTGGTTATACTACATTATTCCAACCAAAGAAACCTGTGACTCATGCCGAAGCATTAGCTGCTCTTTGGTACTTTGGTACAGAAAGTGAAGGTGTCTCAGCAAAGGATGCTCTGAGTCTGAATTAGGTTTGAAAAAAAGGAAAAAGTAAGTAAACAGGTAAACAGATCGGTAAATTACTTAATAAATTGCCTAATAAATTATCCAGTAAATAAAACCAGATGCACAGCTACGACGATTTATTTCAAACAATTTCGCAATTGGTAATGTGTCATTCTCCATCTGGAATGGAGTATGAAATCAATCAGTTATTGCTAGAAAAATTTAGCACTCTGGGAATAAAAGCATGGAAAGACAATGCAGATAATGTAATAGCTAAAATAGCTGGTAAAACATCCAACTGTTCCATAGCAATTACTGCTCACAAAGATGAAATTGGTGGGATTGTAAAATTTGTTGGTGATGAAGGTAGAGTAGAAGTCCGACGTTTAGGAGGTTCCTATCCGTGGGTATATGGTGAGGGTGTAGTAGATTTAATAGGCGATAATCACACAATTAGCGGAATTCTCAGTTTTGGTTCCCGTCATGTTTCTCATGAGTCTCCTCAAAAAGTTTACCAAGAAGATGCTGCCCTCAGATGGGAAAATGCCTGGATAGAAACTAAGTGCAGTTTGAGTGAATTAGAAGATGCAGGAATTCGTCCAGGGACAAGAATGGTGGTTGGTAAGCATCGCAAGCATCCGATACGCTTAAAGAATCATATAGCTAGCTATACTTTAGATAATAAAGCATCACTAGCAATTTTACTGGCATTAGCCGCACAATTGAAAGAACCAGAGGTCGATGTATACCTATTAGCTTCAGCGAAAGAAGAAGTTGGAGCAATTGGAGCAATGTACTTTACTCAAAAGCAACATATAGATGCTTTAATTGCTTTGGAAATTTGCCCTTTATCTGAAGAGTACCCCATAGAAGACGGAGAAAATCCAGTCATTTTAGCTCAGGATGCTTACGGTATATATGATGAAGATTTAAATCAGCAGCTAAGAGAATGTGGACAAAAATTGAAAATGTCACCCCAGTTTGCAACTCTTAGCGGTTTCGGTAGCGATGGATCGATTGCAATGAAATTTGGTCATGTCGGTCGTGCAGCTTGTTTAAGTTTTCCTACTGAAAATACCCACGGATTTGAAATAGCTCACTTGGGAGCAATACTCAATTGTGTCAGGTTATTAAAGCAGTTTTGTGAAACTGGATTGAAGCAGAGGTAACAATCTATTGCACTTATGGGAAATTGATACCAACAATTTTTACAATAACTCTATTAATACAAATACCAAAACTTAACAAGTAAAAATGCCTAAATCTGTTGCCGATATCATGACCCATAACCCAACTACTGTTAGGCAGGAAACACCTTTACAAGACGCGATTAAAATCTTGGCAGAAAAAAAGATTAGTGGACTACCAGTAATTGATGATACTGGAAATCTAGTTGGTGTAATTTCAGAGACTGACTTGATGTGGCAAGAAACAGGTGTAACTCCACCTGCTTATATCATGCTACTTGACAGCGTCATTTATCTGCAAAATCCTGCTACTTATGAGAGAGATTTACATAAAGCGCTGGGACAAACTGTGGGAGAGGTGATGAGTAAAAATCCAATTACTGTTTCTCCTGAGGGTTCTGTGAAAAAAGCTGCTCAATTAATGCACGATCGCACTATTCGTAGATTACCTGTAGTTGATAGTAACGGGTTATTAGTGGGTATTCTGACGCGCGGTGATATCATCAAAGCTATGGCAGCCAGTGATGATTGATAATCTTAGTTTTTAGAATTATTTAGGCAATCAAGAAAATTCAATCCCAGTTTGGTCTGTAAAAATGCTTTTGAAGGAATATCGTTAAGATGAGCTTTCGTTAAAAGTCTAATAATAAGGGTCAACAAAAAAGGTCAACAAAATTTTCCTTCAGAGGACTATTTTAATAAAAATTAGGACAGTTAAATGAGTATTACCCCCGAATCTGTACAGCAAATGCTGAGTTCGGAAGATTTAGGCGATCGCTTACGAGGAGTGAATCAGATACGTCAATTAGAACCTTCTATAGGTTTTGAATTAGTACAAGCTGCGATTAAGGATGATAATTCCCGCGTGCGTTACTCCGCAGTTAGCATGTTAGATACTTTAGGTCACCAAGACTTGGAGTTATCTTTACAAATATTGCGCGATCGCTTATTCAATGATTCAGAGGTAGATGTACAAGCAGCAGCAGCAGATTGTTTGGGAGGACTGAAACTAACCCAAGCATTTGATGATTTAAAGCAAGTCTATCAGACTAGTGGGGAATGGATAATTAAACTAAGTATCATTGCTGCATTGGGTGAATTGGGAGAACCAAGAGGTTTTGATTTACTTAATGAAGCATTATCTTCAGATAATGAACTAGTTCAAGCTGCTGCTGTTAGTGCTTTAGGAGAGTTAGGGGACAACAGAGCGGTATCTCTACTTGCTCCTTATGCGCAAAGTACTGACTGGCAAATACGTTATAGAGTGATACAGTCTTTAGAACGTTTAGGTGGTGCAGATGCTCAGTCTATAATCAAGCAACTAACCTCCGATGAAGTAGAAGCTGTTGCTAAGGAAGCTCAAAGATGCTTATCTGAATAAATAAATTTGCCTGTTGAAAGATTAGCTGCACAATAATTTAGATACGGTTCTTATTCAAAAACGGTTTCCATTACAAAATGTGGAAACCGTTTTTGAATATATGTCAATAAATATTAGGACTTGTGCTTCCTCTACACTACGTTTCGGTCGCAATCACAAATCTTTGTTGTGTAAGTCTTGTAGGTATATGATTTTTTTAAATTAGTAAATAAAAACTTTAAAAACTCGCTTTAGTTTAACAGTAAATCAAATATAAGTTTGAGGAAATATATCGTATATCATCATTTATATCAGTATTTATCAAAGCATAAAAAGTATTAAATAAACACTTAGAATCAGTATTTTTCCTAAAATTATTCTCATCGTCAAGAAACCGTAAATACTCGCAGAAAACGATGACAACAGCCATTGGATGGAAATAAGATACAAACATGGTAAGAAAAACCAACTACAAACAACTTTTTAACAACTCAAAAGATAAAGAAATATAAGGAATAAATTCATGGCAAACTTCAAGGGTTTCGTAAAAGTACTAACAGTATCTACCGTAGGTTTAACCCTTCTCGCTGGTGCAGAGTCTGCAAATGCTCAAAGCTTCTTACCACAGGAAGAAGGTGAAGTAGAATTGACAAATCTTATTTGCTTAACTGGAGATTGTATCGCACCTAAAGGTTTCACAATTACTAGCTTGGATTACTCTCAGGATTTACCAGATGATGCTAACTATGGTGTAAGTAGATTCTTCATGGATAGCAAAGGTACAGCTAACGACTACGGTTTCGGTATCAAGTTCAAAGCTGATGACGCTGGTACAAACCCACACAGTTCAGAAATTTACTGGGGTCGTCCTGTTGCATTTGATAAAGATGGTAATGCAATTGAAAACGGGGAATTAGAGGTAGGAAGATTCCTGTTTACCTTTGATGAGAAAGTTAGTCTAGACCTCAGCTTCTTAGATGTAGAGGAAAGCAAGGGAGCATTCAGCAGTATCTTGAAAGTTAACGGAAATGACTTCAACCAGTCTTTACCAGCAGGTGCTGATGACAACATTCAAAATGTTAGTCTAACAAATGTTAAGTCCTTTGAAGTCCAGTTAGGAAATCCTGGAATCAACAGTGATATTACGAAGTTCCAAAAGACAGGTGATGGAGTTAACATACAGGTTGCAGCTAAAACACCTGAACCTGCTGCAACATTTAGCTTTGCAGCTTTAGCAGTCGCAGGAATGTTTGGTGTAGCAAAGCGCAGAAAGTCTACTAAGCATGCATGATTTGCAGTCTTAGTGGTAGCCTTTACTTCAAAAGAATTACTTCAAAATAATTAGGGTATCTATCTACCTCTTAAATAAAATTAGGGTATAAATATTGATTAGTCTAAAAATTGAGTTATTTATTATCCCTATATCCATCTACTTCTCAAGCTATTCTCTCTAGATCATCAGAGCATTTTCTATTTTCTTTATAATTATAGTTGCATCTACTACTGCTACTTCTTTTTCTTTTATATTCATTATCTTCACTATTCTCAAAACTATGATTTATCACACAAATTGAATTCCTATATAGAATTTAAATTATAAAAATAAAACAGATTTCTTTTTTCTTCTCTTTATTATCTATTAAAAGCGGATGAAAGTGATAATTTTTACAATTATTACTTTTATCTGCTCTTTTTCATTGCTTATTAATCTATTGGAATTGATAATTTCATTTCAGCTTATCTTTCCTAGATTCTTTTTAGATGACCTTTATAAAATTAAATATTGAAGGTTTATAGTCATGCCAAATCTGGAAATATAAGATAATAATTGAGACTACTTCGAGGGCATTTGGGACACTCCAAATCACTTTAATCTGGAGTTGTACGTAGTCTAAACGATTATTGTTTCCTAATGAGAACTATTGCTATTCAATAGGGAAATTAATTGGAATGATTCTAAAACTACCATTCTCTGTAATCTCAGCAACTGAATTGAAAAAATCAGATAACTAATCATCTGACTATTCTAGGAAATAATTAAGACGATGAATTTTGCAATGATGATATGGTGCAAGATATGAATCTATAAACATTTTTCAAAGTGATAGTTTAATCACTAACAGTAATTAGTACTTAAGTATTGTTATATGGGAATAAATGAATCTGCGTATTTACTGGTGTATCACGGGAGCCGGGACCCTCGTCCAAAAATTGCTGTAGAAAAGCTTGCGTCCCATATATCACAACGAATATCAAAACAACTGTTAAGGAATTCATCGAATTATTCACAGGATTTAGTAAATGATCCATCCTCTAAAGCATCAACAACATTGACGGAGGAACGACGGTCAATACAAGCTCCCTTGTTACACCCGAAAGCAATTGTGATAGATTACACAGACTTTGTGGGTACAGCCTCCTTGGAGCTAGCAGTAAAACCACTACATGAGCAAATTATTGATTTTGCTTCTCTGATACATGAGAACGGGTATAAAAATCTACAAATAGTTCCTCTATTTCTTCTTGCTGGAGTACATCTCAAAGAAGATATCCCATCAGAAATTGCGATCGCTCAAGAGATACTCGGAAACCTGGGAAATAATATTAAATTAAATGTAAGACCATATTTAGGTTCTCATCCTGGTTTGGAAAGTTTGATCGCAAGGAAATTTCTAAATCAAATATCGAACACAGCATCAGCAAAAATTCTTGTCAGTCATGGGAGTCGTCGTCCGGAAGCTAGTAGGCAAGTAGAAGCGATCGCTGCTAGTATAGGAGCCTCAATTGCTTACTTCAGTATACCTCCTAACCTTGAGTCTTTAGTTTTAGATTTTGTAGCCAAGGGTAGCAAAGAAATTACTATCATGCCGTACTTTTTATTCCCAGGTAGTATAACCGATACAATTGCTCTGACAATAGAAAGGCTAAACTTACAGTTTCCTGCCGTTAGTTTCAAATTGATAGAACCTTTAGGAACAAGTGCAGAATTAGCAACATTGATTTGGGATTTAGTAGAAAAATGAGCCGCACAGTTGAGGGAGGGTTGCAAAACTTAGGTAAAGTTTACTTGGTTGGTGCAGGTCCTGGTGACCCTGGATTAATGACTATCAAAGGTAAAGGTATTTTAGAATGTGCAGACGTAGTTATTTATGATGCTTTGGTAAGTCCGGAAATACTGGCAATGATTAATCCCCAAGCTGAAAAAATCAATGCAGGTAAAAGACGGGGAAGACACTCATTATTACAAACTCAGACTAATCAGCTATTAATTGACAAAGCTCAAAATAATAGTATTGTGGTAAGGCTCAAGGGTGGCGATCCATTCATCTTCGGAAGGGGTGGGGAAGAAATGGAAGAGCTAATCAAAGCTGGTATACCGGTGGAGATTGTTCCTGGTATCACCTCTGGAATTGCCGCACCAGCTTACGCTGGCATACCCCTTACTCACAGATTGTACAGTTCCTCAGTCACATTTGTGACTGGTCATGAAGCAGTAGGAAAATATAACCCTAAAGTCAACTGGGAAGCGATCGCTCGTGGTTCTCAAACTATTGTTATTTACATGGGTATTCATAACCTCAAATATATAGTAGAGCAATTAGTTATGGCAGGTTTGAGTGCTCAAACTCCTATAGCCTTAATTCGTTGGGGTACGCGATCGCAACAAGAAGAATTAATTGGTTCCTTAGAAACAATTATCAAACAAGTAGATACCAGTAGTTTTGAAGCACCAGCAGTTATCGTAATTGGGAAAGTAATTAATTTATCAATGAGAAACTTCTCTACGCAAAAATTCTCTCAGTAAAAATTCTCTCAGTAAAAATCTGGGCTGAAGAAATGAATTATAAGTCATAGATGCTCCCTGGAGAGGCAGTTTTACCTCCTGCTGACATATGTCATAGACCTAACACATACCCCCAACGAGTAACTGAATTATTAACGAATGTAGTTTATTACCTTAAAATTAAGTTACATTTAATTAAGATTATTAACTTTGAGGTCAACGGTCAAACTGTAGGGACTTTCATTTCTACAGTGATTTTCGAGAAATATAAAATTAAAACAAAATGTATTTGTAAAAATGGATTTATAAATATCCGTTTAACAGCGTGGTAACTGTAGAAAATATATGTTTCTTTAGTTTCATAGCTATGTAGTTGTAATCGGCATCTAGAGGCAAAATAAAAATGAAATTTTCCTGGAAAGTCCTAGTACTTTGGACACTACCAGCCTTGTTAATTGGCTTTTTCTTCTGGCAAGGAGCCTTTTCTAGCGCTCCTGTTGAGATGGGCAAAAATACAGCTAGTACTCGCATGACCTACGGTCGCTTCTTAGAATATCTGGATGCCGATCGAGTTGCGAAAGTAGATTTTTATGAAGGCGGAAGAACTGCGATAGTACAATCTGTAGATCCAGAAATTGATAATCGCTTACAGAGAGTAAGAGTAGATTTACCTGCAAATGCCCCTGAGTTAATCACCAAGCTCAAAGATAAAAATGTTAACTTTGATGCCCATCCCATGCGTAATGATGGTGCAATCTGGGGATTATTAGGTAACTTAATTTTCCCAATACTATTGATTACTGGTCTTTTCTTCTTATTCCGTCGTTCTAGCAATATTCCTGGTGGACCAGGACAAGCTATGAACTTTGGTAAGTCCAGAGCTCGTTTCCAAATGGAAGCTAAAACAGGGGTTATGTTTGATGACGTAGCTGGTATCCAAGAAGCTAAAGAAGAATTACAAGAAGTTGTAACCTTCCTCAAACAGCCAGAAAGATTTACAGCTGTTGGCGCTAGAATTCCCAAAGGAGTACTATTAGTAGGACCTCCAGGAACAGGTAAGACATTATTAGCCAAAGCGATCGCGGGTGAAGCTGGAGTTCCTTTCTTCAGTATTTCTGGTTCTGAATTTGTGGAAATGTTCGTTGGTGTAGGTGCTTCTCGTGTCAGAGACCTATTCAAGAAAGCTAAAGATAATGCCCCCTGTATCATCTTTATTGATGAAATTGATGCAGTAGGTAGACAGCGTGGTGCTGGTATCGGTGGTGGTAACGACGAACGGGAACAGACCCTCAATCAGTTATTAACTGAGATGGATGGTTTTGAAGGTAATACAGGTATTATTATTATCGCTGCTACCAACCGTCCTGATGTTCTAGATGCAGCATTGTTACGTCCCGGTCGTTTTGACAGACAGGTGATTGTTGACGCTCCAGATGTGAAAGGACGTTTAGATGTTCTAAAAGTACATGCACGCAATAAGAAATTAGACAAGAGCGTATCTTTAGAAACAATTGCTCGTCGTACACCAGGTTTTACTGGTGCGGATTTAGCTAACCTGCTTAATGAAGCAGCTATCTTAACTGCTCGTCGTCGAAAGGAAGCAATTACTCTTTATGAAATCGACGATGCAGTTGATAGAGTTGTTGCTGGTATGGAAGGTACTCCATTAGTAGACAGCAAGAGTAAGCGCTTAATTGCCTATCACGAAATTGGTCATGCTCTGATAGGAACAATATTAAAAGACCACGACCCCGTACAGAAAGTCACCCTAATTCCGCGAGGACAAGCTCAGGGTTTAACCTGGTTTACTCCTAGTGAAGACCAAGGTTTAATTACTCGTGCTCAACTCAAAGCCAGAATTACCGGTGCTTTAGGTGGTCGCGCAGCAGAAGATGTTATCTTTGGTCGTGACGAGGTTACTACTGGTGCCGGAGGAGACTTGCAGCAAGTAAGTGGTATGGCACGTCAGATGGTAACTCGCTTTGGAATGTCTGATTTGGGTCCATTATCTTTGGAAAGTCAGAGTGGAGAAGTATTTTTAGGACGAGATTGGATGTCACGTTCTGAATACTCTGAATCTATTGCAGCTCGAATTGACGCTCAAGTTAAAGCGATCGCTGATGAATGTTATCAGAATGCTTTGAAGATTACGCGAGAGAATCGCACACTCATGGATAGAATTGTTGATTTACTCATCGAGAAAGAAACCATTGACGGGGATGAGTTTCGTCAAATTGTATCTGAATATGTTGAGGTTCCTGATAAGTCCCAATATGTACCAAGTTTGTAATTTGAGACTGAGTTTAAATTCAATTTGAAATTAGAATTATTTAACTAAAGATAGAGGTGATTTTCATCACCTCTATTTTTTTATAACAGAATTCCTGCAATACAAGCTGTCATAAAACAAGCGATCGAACCTCCAATCATTGCTTTAACCCCCATTCTGGATAATTCTGCTTGTCTATTAGGTGCAATTCCGCCAATACCAGCAATCTGTATACCAATAGAACCAATATTGGAAAAACCACATAAAGCATAGGTAGAAATGATTTTGGCACGTTCAGAAATTACCGGGAGCGAACCTGCTGCTGCGCTACCTGATTTAATTTTCTCAATGTTGTCTATAAAAACTTTTAAATCTAGATAAGCAACAAATTCATTTAGTATTGTTTTTTTACCTAATAAAATACCAACTTTTCCGCAGTCTTGCCAAGGTATACCCATCAACCAGGCAACTGGAGATAGTAAGTAAGACAATATCCACTCTAAGGATAATTGAGGCAGCTTAATTAGAGTTCCAAACCAACCCAAAATACCATTTACTAAAGCTACTAAACCCAAAAAAGCAATCAACATTGCTGCTACATTTAAAGCTAATTTCATTCCTTCACCAGCACCAGTTGCAGCAGCATCAATAGCGTTAGTATAAGAGCTTTTTACAGAAACTTGGACTTTTCCAGCAGTGGGTGATTGCTCTGTTTCAGGGTAAAGTATCTTGGAAATGGCTAAAGCAGCAGGTGCAGACATGACTGAAGCAGCAATTAAATGCTCTGCTGATACTCCAAACGATATATAAGCAGCCATTACTCCACCAGCAATGGTCGCAAAACCTCCGGTCATAATTGCATGCAATTCAGAACGAGTCATCGTTTCTACATAAGGTTTAATTAATAATGGGGCTTCTGTTTGCCCAACAAAAATATTGGCAGCAGCAGAAAGAGATTCTGAACCAGACGTTTTCATTGTTCTCATCATCAAAGCCGCCATAACTTTTACAACACGCTGTAAAATACCGTAGTGGTAGAGAATAGTTATAAATGAAGAGAAAAATATAATAGTCGGTAACACCTTGAAAGCAACAAAATGCTCCTCAAAATTATCCCCAAAAACAAACTTTGCTCCTGCATCACTAAAATTTAAAAATTGATTTACTGCATCTCCTAAAAATTTAAACGCAGTATAACCAGGTGTGGTTTTGAGAATTAATACTCCAAGAGTCAACTGTAAAGCAATTCCCCATAACACCGGTTTCCACTTAATCGCACTACGATTAACTGATAGGGCATAAGAAATACCAACAAATACAAATAATCCCAGTACTGATATGAAGCGTTCCATGAAATATTCATCACTAAGACAATAAGCAGAAAATTATACACCTGTAATGGGTATCTTATTCAGTTATGAAGCAATATTTCTGAAGAAGTCCTTTTACATCATCTCTTTTGCCAGTATTAATAACCTTTCCAGCAATCGTTACTAATTGTTCCTCGATATTGACTGGTGTCCATAATCGCTTTATTCTTTAACACAAAGTATTTATTAGTTAATATTAGTTAAATCTTGATGAGCCACTAAATAATCTGATATCTTTAATTTGTCACAGAATAATAATATCTGCCATTTCAGTTATCAGTTACCCCATTGATGAATCGAGGGGCTTGAGGATAAGGAAAACATTTTTGACTTTCCACGGATGAATTCGGGGGCTTGTATCCTTTTCTTTTTTGGTCAAGAACTATTATTTTTAACAAACTTCATAAAAATAAGTCTCATTTCAATAAATTACAATAAATCTATACTTGATAACAATTCCAATAAATATTTATAGGCAAATACAAATACATGATAAAAAAATATAAATGCCTATACAATTTTTATTATTTATCTTTGATTGACTAATGCACAAAATTAATGCACAAAGAAATATTTGGATACTAACATGTAAATCTGACTAGAGATATTTTAAATAAATTCTATATATGGAAAGTTGATTTGATGATGTTAATGCTACGTAAAATTAGAGAATTTGGCAAAAACGAGAGTTTTTTACATTTTGTAGAATTTATAGAAATATCAGTTTCTAAAGTCTTATCATTTCTAATGATATTGGTAATTATAGCTGCCACTATCAATCTTATTATTTTTTTAATTTACACTTTATTCGATGATTTATTTTTGCAGGAAAAAGCTGGAGGATTTAGTAAAAGTTTATTTACTGTTTTTGGCTTATTTCTTAATATTTTGATTGCTCTAGAAATTTTAGAAAATATAACCGCTTACTTGCGTAAGCATGTCTTTCAAGTAGAGCTAGTTATTGCAACATCACTAATTGCAGTCGCCAGAAAAATTATTATTCTTGACCTTAATAAAACTACAGAAAATAAGGTAATTGGTTTAGGAATTATAATCTTAGCATTATCAATCAGTTATTGGATAGTTCGTAAACGTAAAAAGCCATAAAATAAATAATTATATAATTCAAATCAATATAAATAGCCCTGCCGAAATACCTATTAAGTACCGCTAAAAAATCGTAAAATTAGCTATTAAACAAATAATTATAATTAAAAGATAAAAATAATTAAAATACGAAACTTCAACATAATTATAATATAAATTTTCTAATAGATATCATTATTTACAAATAATATATTTTGATATAGAAATCGTGATTTATCAATCATAGAAGAAACTATCTATCATCATTTTTTATATCTTTAAATCAAGATAGATCATAAATACTACGGATTTCCACTAAGATTTTATCCTGAGAATTATAAAGTACAAAAATAGAAAAATTTTATACTGTGACCTGAAGAGCGACTTCAGAAACCTAATAACCACCGTGGAGAAGCACCGCTTGACTATAAATTGCATGATGAAAACATAGATAAGACTAGCCAACTCAAGGAGCAACTGAACGTAAATTTCTGTGATCGGATAATTTGTTTAAACCCGCGATAGATTTAAACTCATAAGTATTAAATTAATAAAGTGTAGCAAAATAAATATTCAATATTAGCTATTGTTGTGTATGCTATATATTCAATACATAATTTGCCTAATATATATGTTGCAAATTAAGCATACAGTAGCAATTAATAATTTTCTTACAAACAGTATTCAAATTATTGATTTAAATACTGTTTGTATTCATTGAAAAATTTTTTATTTTTATTTTAAATTTTGTTCGGTAGGCAATGACTAAAGCTATAGTGTAGGTAGCAATGCTCCTATTTATCTGCTTAAAGTTAAAAAGCCGTTAAATCACTTTCACATTTATAGTCTGGAAATACTTTGTAACTCAATGGCAGGCAAAAAAGCAAGAGAGAGTGCAATTCTGCGGCTAGTGTCTGGAAATAGAGCGGCTGCTGAATCAGAATATCGTTGTCTGCTGCTTACTGACAGAGATGTAGTTATAGGGCGAGACCCTAACTGTCAGTTTGCCCTAGACGCTATTCAGTATAGAACTGTATCACGCCGTCATGCAGTTATTCGTCCCTTACCTAATTCTCATGAAATTGAAAATACTTGGGTAATTTGTGATCTGGACAGCGCTAATGGTACTTATGTGAATGACAAGCGTATCGATGGTTGTCAAAGACTGTGCTCAGGCGATCGCATTACTTTAGGTCATGATGGTCCACAGCTGATTTTTGAAGACCAACTCCAAACCTATCAGCCAGCAGTTACCATTCAAGGTGCGGTGCCGACTGTATACCCTTCAACTAGTTACCAAGCTTCTTCTTCATCAGACCCTGTTAGCCTAACTAAACTATTTCCTATTATTTCTACTGGTAAAGACTTGACTCGCAAAGCGTATTTATTACCAGGAATCTTAACAGTAATATTTGTAGTCTTAATGTTTGCGACTGTGGGTAGACCGGAAGCAAATCAGGTCATAGTGGCAATTTATATCGCCTTTGCAGCCTTCTATTTTATCTACCGTTTATGCGGGAAAGAAAAACCATGGTGGGTTTTTCTGGGGTGTGCATTAGCAACGATGCTAATTTTACGCAGCCCAATTTTACCGCTATTTATATATGTATTTCGAGATATATTACCAGGTAATTTACCTATGAATGAAGAACAAATAACAGTAACAGAGTTACTGCTAAGAATGTTCTTCGGTGCAGGATTGATGGAAGAATTACTCAAAGCTTTACCAATTTTAGGTGTGTACCTGATCGGTAGAGGACTGACTTCGCCTTGGCGGGAAAGAATTGGGGTGTGGGAGCCATTGGATGGTATTCTCACAGGTGCAGCTTCAGCAGTAGGTTTTACCTTAATAGAAACTTTGGGTCAGTATGTGCCACAAATTACCCAAAGTGTGGAATTGGAATCAGGTTTGGGTACTGGGCAGCTAGTTGGTCTACAATTATTAATTCCTCGAATTCTAGGTTCTGTAGCTGGACATATGGCTTACAGTGGCTATTTAGGATATTTTATCGGTTTAGCGATTTTAAAGCCATCGAAAAGCTGGCAAATCCTTTCGATTGGTTACTTAAGTGCATCCGTACTTCATGCTTTATGGAATGCAACTGGTGCATTGTCCACCGGTGCTCTATCTGCTTGGCTTTTAGTAATTGTAGGGGTTATATCTTACGCTTTCTTGATGGCAGCAATTTTAAAAGCCAGAACTCTCTCACCTACGCGATCGCAAAATTTTGCCACTCGCTTTTTTGATTCCAAATAATCAAACAAAGTTAGCTATGATCCTCAACAGTACAAGATTAAAAATATCAGAACTTTATGTAGACTACATTAGATATTTGCTGAAGCTACATGAAAATGCATAAGCTATTTAGCTTCAGACGTAAGTACTATTAGAAGCACCTAGCGCACAAGTTTAAAACCTGCAAATTAGCTATGAAGAGTTTTGCAATTACTGCGAGATTAAAAAAAAGATGCTTAACTGGTCAAAATAGTTGAATAAACAAATCAACCAGTTAACTTAAAAAAATTATGTAGCTTAGATGACTACAACTTATATATACAAAAAGTCAATAAATTAGCAATATTTTTTTATTAAAATCGATTTCAATTTTTAAGTTATCACAGTAAAAAAAGCCAAAATTGCAGGCAAGGACTGAATTTACTTCCACATGTCACAATCTCCACACATATTTCAACATATAGTCTAATTCAAGCAAAATATTTACATGGTAAGAATACATATGTTGAATAAGCACTCTAAGAATCTGTGCTGCTTAATTCCTGAATAGCATGATATGCCATAGCCAAGCTGACTCTTGCTTGTTCAATTTTAGACAAAGAACTCCATTCGCGATCGCTTAAAGGCTTGAGCGCTGATTCTACCTGTTCCGATTTGTTTTCATTTCCTCTCATAGCAAAAGCATAAGGACGAGCCATTACACTTAAATCTTCAGAGTCGAATGTTGGCATGACCGCTTGTACACATTCGATCAATTGTTCTCCCACTGAATGACCAGATTTTAATAGTTCACCTGCTTTGCTACTAATTTTTGCTAACCACTCCTGGGGTACTTTATCTGCAAAACCGGAAAGTAAATTTTCTTGTAAATTTACTTTTATTTTTTCTTCTGTATTATGCTTGTAATATGAAGTATTTAAGTTTTTCGACCATTGTAAATCTATTTGCTGGTAGAAATTTTGGGAACGTTGTGTCAATTCCTCATCTAATACATCAGTCATAGAAAACTGTTGTTCCAATTCATAAAAATATTCATCTGACTTTTCTTCAGATGGATTCCAGGGGTAGCTAGCATCTTCAGGCTCTAGAATATTGGCTAGCATTTCTAAATCACATTTATCATTTAAAGAATGAAGGCTTTCTGAATTATTTTTCTTTGTCATTAGTATCTCCGAGCTATTTTGTCTGGGTATTGACAGCTACAGCTGTCTAAATCAAGTTTCCGTAAAACAAATTCAATTTTCAAGAATTAATTTTGTCAGAATCATAGAAAAATATTTTATTAATTAATTCCTTAGTTATTTCTAAATAAATAGGCATGGAAATAAGTAGATATTAATACATATAACTACCGAACATAATATAATAATCGAAAATACCTGCCTGTAGGTAAGGCACGCTAAACTTCATTACCTTCTCTACCCTACAGGAAGAATTCGTCAACGTAATAACATAACTGTAAATTTTCCTACTGCCCTACTTAGCTGTATTTATCAATTAGTCTTCTATTATAAATTCCCACGGGTAAGAACGGATACTACCAAATTTGAGTTGTACTCCAGATTCTAAGGGTACTTCCTGACGGTGTATTTGTTCCCAACCATGAGATCGAGAACGAAGAATCCAGGTAGTCCCATAGGTTGACTTTTCCTGTAAATAATAAGTTTGTACTTGAGTTGAACCTAAAAGGGTATTGCGACATAATATTTCCGCATGGAGTCTAGAAACACCCCCTTCCGGAATGACAATGTCATTTTTACCAGTACGACCAATACGAGTAATTACTGGACATAACTTCCAAATTTTTCCTTCTGGAGAAAAAGAGCGTAAGCAAGCGGATGGTGAGTGGGAAGTAAGTGTGGGCAAGGAGGTTTCTGGTAATTCAGTATTGCCTTCCTCAAAACTGTAAATTAATTCACCATTAAAGTCTGGGTGTAAATACAGTACAGGTAAACTCCAAGCTGGCTGATTAAATTTATAAATTGTGAGTAATTGTTTTCTCGCGTCGGCAACAGCTTCATCAATAGGTTTACGTGCTCGTAATGCCTGAGAGAAAGCTTGAATAAAAGTGTGACTTTCGTGATCCGCTATCTTATCACGCATGCCCAATACTGCCGGCACACCATGACGAATCATCACCTCTGCCAAACTACTACGAGGTATGGCTTGGTGATTAACTGCAGCAGGTTGAGCGCCCCAACAAGCATTGAAGACAGCCAGTTTCACTCCTGTACGTGTCAGAGCTTGTGCTAGCTCTATACCGTTTAAAGTCGAATTAGAATCTAGAGATAATAATCCTCCGTCTGGGTTAGGTAAACCATGACCTGCATAAAAGAATACATTATATGTTTGAGTTTCTAGTTCTGCAATTAATTCCTTAGGAGTTGGCTTAACTAAAGTTTTAACCGTACATGGTGCATATCCGTAAGATATATTACCAATAGCCGAAGCATCCGATAAAGTATTACCTAAAATAGTAGCTTCTTCATCAAGTTGTAAATTTTCATCTTCTCCTAAAACCAGCAAAATATTTAAAGCAGGGTCTTTTCGCAGATCGGAGGGTAATGGCTCAACTTCACTGGTAGTACGGCTAAAAAGCAGATGCTGGGATATGGACATTGCTGAGCGACCAGCTTGACGCTGCATGATCTCCCAAGGTAGAGCAATTAAATCTGGGTCGCGAATTTCTAGAAGAAATCGTAAGCGAGTATTTTGACCCATTGCAATACCACGACTGCGTTCTAAGCTGGCCACAATTTCATCTTCAAAAATCCAACGCCACATACTAATTCCTAAATATTGCATCAAGCGACTAGTGTAGCTGCCAGACTCAGGAAGAACAGGAGGTTTTGATGATAGTTCTGGATTTTGGGGTGTGGCTCCACGAGGAATATCTAAGCGACTGTGACCAGCAAACATTTGTCGCCATTCTTCCCAAACTTGAGTCAGGCTAGCAGGCCAGACAACATCACGTAAAACATAGCCACTAGGATAAGGAGCATTTACCACCCAAATAGCAAAATTGTCAGAACCACTATGTACAAGACGCGAAATCGCCAGATTTAAGGATGGCATGGATAAATTGAGCAGGTACGGTAAATGTGAATAACTGCAAGTAATAGTTTAAGCAGTAGTTTAAGCAACCATTTTAAGTCAAATTTTCTTCTTTAATTTTGACTTATTTTATTTAGCTATATATTTTCAGCCTATATACCAGTGTATCCAGTTTTTAGCATAGTGCTATTTTGTCTTATTGCTGAAAATTATAGGTATTTATTCTGTAGAGTTTAGAGAAAATTATGGTTGCGACGGACTTGAAGAAAAATCAGAAACAGGGGGAGAATTATCTTGAGTGCTTAAACAAGTGGTCGAATTGGGTACTGACGATATAGAGTTTTCTTTGCTGCCCAATTTAGATTGCTTTATCCACAATTCTTCCCCTGTATTTGCTTGAGAGTAATTATTGGGAAAAGGCTGAGAATTATTGTTGCCCTTGACTTGTGCTGTTGATAATGAGCAGATGCGCAAACGCAACCAATAGTCTGTCACATCGTTTACAGATGAATCATCAACTGGTTTTTTTTCTAGTATTTCTAATACTGCATTGGAAGGAACTGTAACAGATAATCTAATAGGATAACTAAATGAGGATTGTTCGCCAGTAATGTTCTCAGGGGAAGTCTCACCCCTTAGCAATTTATACATTTCGATACTTTCACTGCTATTAAATTTAGAGCTAACAGTAAATCTATCAGTCACTTTTGTCAGAGATGGGTTTTGAGGTTGTTTAGTTCTTATGGTTATCCCAGTAGGTTCATCTTTTGGACTAGAAAATTGAGGTTTTGGTCTAGAAAGTTCAGGTGAGAGCAATTGGGTTACGATATATGCGAGTAAACCTCCCCCTAGCATTATTAGAGGAAGTATAATCAGATGTGGGGAAATCTTACTTCTGTTGACAGGTGCAGTATCCGGGACTGACTGTATTTGTTGTGTTGATTCTTTATTAATGCGACTGACAGAAGTCAAATTTTGGGAGTAGTCTAGTCTGGATATGACATCTGAATTAGCGATATCTGCTGACAAAGCTAATTGTGGCTCAGAATAATTTGTTTGATAATGTATTAAAGCCACAGTAACATTATCATGTCCATTTTCTGTGTTGGCAATATCAACTAGTTTTTGCGTCATAGTAACTAGATCTTGTTTGCCTTCGAGAACTGGTAAAATTTCTGCCTCCCAGTATTGCTCAACTCGATCTAAATCGCTTAATCCGTCAGAGCAAAGTAGAAAGATACTATCCTCATCAAGGATAAATCGCTGGGCTGTTGGATGTAAAGAAGCACTAGGACTCATACCTAATGCTTGTACTAGGGAACCAGAGGCACTTTGCTGCACGGCATCACGGTAAATTGCATATCCCAAACGTACCTCTCGCGAAGCTACATCATCATCAAGAGTAACTTGATAACAACCTTGTTTATTTATCCAATAGGCACGACTGTCTCCCACATGAGCAATATACATATGGTTCGCAATTGGTAAAGCTATGACCGCAGTAGTACCCATGCGCTGCCTTCCCTGACGATTTTCACTATCATTACGCTGGCTAATTTTATCGTTAGCAGCAGCAGCAGCTTGTTCTAAAGCAGCTAGTAGGCTCATTGGCTGTATTTCATCTTCAACAGCTATTTGCGGCTGCAATTGCTGTTTAATGGTCTCAATTGCTTCGCTAGAAGCAACATTGCCACCTTCATGTCCACCTATACCATCGCAAACAATTGTCAAAGTATCTTTTGTCGCTGGTTCAACAACATGGCTGCCATTAGGTGGATAACAAGCATCTTCATTACGTTGACGACTTGGTCCAGTATCGGTTTTGGTCGCGATCGCTACTTTAGTCGACTGCGATCGCCCTAATTGAGCAATACCTTTATCTAATAGTGCGACGAGTTGTTCGCTACTGGAAATTTCTTCTTCAATTAGAGAATCACATAAACGTTCAAAAAATGGCGCGATCGCATATGCTGCATTCTCAAGTAGCTCATTTTTCCAAAACCTACCTAAATCAGTCAAGCTAGGTACATTTTCGCTATCAGAACGCAATTCTAATAATTTAATTAATGACCCTTTTGTTCTTACCAAATAAGGGTCAAGCAGACTAGAACCAACTCCCTCACTTGTCAAAGGTTGCCAAATATAAGCTATTTGCCATAACCAGTTAAGTTGACGTATTGATGTCCCATTCTCCCAGGAAATTGTCAAGTCGTTGTGAAGATATACTTGCTCAAAGTCGGATTCGTTGCTCTGATATACTGGTGGCTGTTCTAAAAGCAGTATCTCTAACTTAGTATCACCCTTTTGTACTGGCAGTACTCCATACACTTGAGGTACATGTAGGCGATAAGGGATCAATCTTAAATATGGTCTAATCTGTTGTAAGTCATCTAAATCTGGCGTTTGAGGGGCTGAAGCGGGTTGTGTGTCTAAAAAAATATTTTCGTCCACAACTAAGTAACGTTCGGCAACAATTTCGCCAGTTTTCCACGAACCTTTACCTACTCCTACTGCCCAGATATAACGTTTAATTAAAGGTGTAGAGCATCGCTGGCAAAATTTGTGGGTAAGCGGGTTAGGTGCCTGACAAAGTTCATTAGGGCAGTAAAGCGTTGCCGCGTCATTTTCCATATTTTTACCACCGATCGGCGATTATCACTTCCTTCAAAACTACTAAACAGCAGTATTCAAGACTGCTGACAAAAATTTGTACTTGAGTATACCCAATTTTAGATATTATCTGGTGTTGTTGATAGATAAAGGAATTCCAAAATAAACCATCACTGTTCACCACATCATTAACCTAATATCTGCACTCAGTGACTAAAACTGTCTTTAAAAACTTGGTGACTATAATCAAAAATATTAAATTGGTTTCATCTCTAAAACTAATATACTCAAAACTTATAACCTACCTTTAATGTTAGTGAACTGCCTCATAAAATAGAGGTGGATAATTTCCTACTGTAATTATTCTATAAGTAGCAAGACGATGATAAGCTTAAATGAAGACAAAATCCATATAAAAGTTGACTGAAGAATTTAGTCATCTTAGGAAACGTGGTTATAGGACAGTATATGGCGGTATATATAAATAGCTATATATTTGTTGTAATTCAGATTGCCAATTATTCCTGAATATTTTGGTTGGCAATACAGGGATAGATCATAAATGCATTATTGATTAAGTTTGCGAATGTTTACAATACAATTTTGTTTAAAATTAACTGGTTTGGGATAATCTTCCAAAAATAGGCTGCCTGAATATTTTAGTTTTGATATTTATCATAAACACTATTCTAAGTTGAGATCATATGTATACAAGTATTTATTATGACAAATATAGTTATAAAATCAGCATGCACTTGTATCAAAGTAGTTAAAACACACTTCATTAACTTTATTACTTACATGCTCCCTTTGAGTCTGAATATCAATGAAATACTACACCGTCGATATCCCGACGGTGTCTGCGTGCTTGTACAATAGCACGACATCTAATTTTCTTGAGAGTTGTCTAAGAATGGGAAATTACATGATTGATATTTTTGTAAGCCTTGATATCTAATGTTTTATGCCATTTTTATCTTATCAGCTCTTCTCAACATCTATTTGTGGCAAACCCATACTGTAATTGTTAACCCGCGCGGAAAGATTATAGCTAACTTCCCCTTTCTGTAAAAGACTTCTTACATAATGTTCTAAATCTGAGCCTATGCGACGTAGATTGTAGTCTGTTAGCTCTTCACCACTATTAGCTTCTACTAAAGAATCAAATTTTTGATAAACCTTTTGTAAAGCATCTTCATTCCAATTAAATTCATTGTCAGGATCGATATCTAAAGTTAAGACCTGATCACTAGATACAAGTTCACCCTCTTGATCTATTTCTCCAGCGAATATATGTATATGTCGAGTAGTGGATTTGAGTAATATGGTTTTTTCCATTTTTAGCGCACAATCATAGAACAGTTGACACACAAATAATTGTAGACGCTATTCTCAGCTTAGAGAACGAATAGGAAATAGCATTCTAAATTTTATCTATCCCATAGGTTCTACTTCACAGGACTTACGAGATCACAACGATAAGTTAAGGATTGCAAATTTTAATATTCTCTAATAACTAAACAAGTGAGGCTTTGCGTAATTCCTGAAATTAGAGGTATTAGGTCTGAATATGCCAATTTTGAAGAGCAAGGTGTTATGGTGGCTAACAAAATAAATATATGTGAGATAGCTGGAGAAGGGTAATTGTACAGGGCAAACGCATCTAAATTTAGAGCATAGACTATTGACTAAAGAACTTAGATGTGTATCAAACGATTAAATAAGGTTTGCCGTCGAGAGTCTTTTGTCTACTTATAAGTCTTTAGTTGAAAATACAACTAAGTACTAAGTCAATTAGTATGGCTTGATGCGACTATTTTAGGTCTAGTTGAGAATATAGCCTTCTTAATGACAAGATGCGTTCGCCCTGGGTAATTGTATTGATTTTTCAAATAAGTGATTACACACAACTAACTCAAATCTCATTTATTCAACTTTTTAGATATTTGCTAGTGTACAAGTGAAAGTAATTAATGAATCATCCCTCAGTCGCCCATTTCAATTTGCCCCACTTTATTTCGCAAACAAATTATAAAGAAAATATTAACATACTAATCATTTATTTATCCCAATTTTTCGTGAACTAATAGCGAGTACAAAAAGTTTTGATCTAAAAAAATTTCTATTTTCACAAAAATAGAGTAAAGTACTCTAATTTAAATTAAGTAAAGGAAGTGTGAAGACGACTTTATTACATTTTTCATTTATAAAAATTTAATTGTTCTACTTTTCTTAATAATTTGCAACCTTATTAATTTATTCTCTGAGTCAGCATACTTAGATATTTAAAGAACATAACCTTTATCAGTATCTATATAATCTATGACAAAAACTTCTTCGATAATTAATTTGTTTCTGAAATTTTCTGATTTTTTTATAAATGAAAAAATCTTACATCAAGTAATTTCACGTAATAATGTTAGAATCAGCCCTGGCATAGCTTCGATGAAAAAAATCAGCGTTTTTACTTACGTGTATTCACAATATTGAAAGTAAAAACTAAAACTACTATTGACGTGAATAAAAACATCATGTAAAAACACTTTAAAAAGCCCTAACAAGTTCTTACAGAAACTTTATTGTATAGAAACTTAAAAACTGAATAATAGTTATGGTTTACCATTAGCATACAAGAAAGCAAAAAATGACTACCGTTACACTGATATTTCATTTAAGGGAAGACACTGGGTAGAAAATAGGATACAAATATTGTTGATTAACCTTAACAAAAAGTTTAATCTCGTTTAGATGAAAAAGTATAAGGAACGTAGCTTGAGATATAGCTTCTTAACCTAGTTAACAAGACCAACTATCAATTGTGAACACTATGAATTCAAAAGCTTTACCCCGTCAGATAAATAATGTAGAGGTAGGAGTTTACGAATGTGAGATTCATCTCAAGTTTCGATTAATTGAGGAAAAGAGTCTCTTAAGCGATCGCGAGCAACTATTGCAAGTACTTTTGGATGCCTTGAGTGAAGGTTCTGACGATTTTTTAGAGCAGTTACAAACTTCCGTTAAAGCCCATGAAATTTCTGAGTTGAAAGCCTCCCCCGAGATGAGACGCCGTTTGATGCGTTTACGTAACTTTACTGATAGCAATCAATAAGTTAAATCTTTAATTGCAATATATTTATCGAGATATTGCCTAAAGATTAGTAATTTCTCATCTATACATAATTAATTAGCTTGAACATCATTTTCACTGAGGGGTATCGTTTAGTTTTCATTTTCTAGTTAGCCTAATAGATTTTTTAGTCTAAATTAATGATTTTTTTGTGAACATGACCCGAAAGTCATAGGTTGGGGGTTTTGAAGCGTTCCTCACCCTTTACTCTACGAAACACGTCCGGGGTGCCTACTAAATTAAAATAGAGCTTTGTTTAGAGACAGGGGAAAATTGATATTATCAATAATTTTGGGTGATATAGTCTCGTAATCACTGCTTTGGAAGAGCTTCTTTAATTTATCAACTTAATTTAGACAAGATAATCCATAGATTCAGATATTTTCTGTTAGTGGGAAACATTACGCCGTCAGAATATAATAAGTTTCCCAAATAATGCCAATAATCTTATAGAATATTCTTGCCGGGGTAAATAGTCGAAAAATATCAGAAAATCAATTATCATGAGCAATCGTCACGACCGCAAAGTTTGAAGATTCTGGCTATTCTAAAAGAATGTTGTCAAATGAACCCACACTCATCAGAATTTCTCAAGGGCAACTTAATGTCTTAGAACGTTGTCCTCGACAGTTTCAAAATACTTATTTAGAGCAACTTTACTCTCCAATCGATCCAGAACAGGAAAAGAGGCAGATTTTAGGAAGTCGCTTTCATCTAATCATGCAACAAATATCGATGGGTTTACCTATTGATAGCTTTCTAAAAACGAATACTCAGATCCAAACTTGGATTGAGACTTTTGTTGCTGCTGCACCAGAAATCATTGATTCTAGGAATAAACCTTTGAAGGATATTTCTAATCATAGTAATTACTGTGCGATCGCTGTTGAGGAACAACAAAATTTTCGAGAAAGTGAGCATTACCGGACTTTGCAGGTCAAAAATTATTTATTGACAGTCATTTACGATTTACTGATAGCAGATAGTTCTCAAGCACAAATTGTTGACTGGAAGACTTATCCCAAACCACCAACTAAACGAAAACTGGAAGCTAATTGGCAGACGCGCTTATATTTGTATTTACTAGCGCAAACCAGTAATTATCCACCAGAAAATATTTCTATGACCTACTGGTTTTTCCCAGTTCAGGGAAAACTGGAAAGTATTAAATTTAATTACAACTCCCTTTGGCATCAACAAACAGCTAAAAAATTAGAACGACTTCTGAATCAATTAACAAAATTTTTAAATAGTTATCATCAAGGAGAATCATTTCCTCAAGTTGCGGAAGGGAAAAAAGTTTGTAACTTTTGTCAGTATGCTACTCGTTGTGGACGACAAAATCAAGCAGATCAAAAACTAGAGGCTGATAGATCTGCAGCAATGAATCTAGCTATAATCGAAGAAGTTTCATTATAAAGTTAACTTTCTCTGACAATTTTCGTATCTTTATTTTCGTATCTTTATTTTCAGCTATTTATTTTCAGTTATTTATTTTTACTTAGTCATGTTAAGCTTCTTAATTCCCAATTTCCCAAATGCAAGAACAACAGTGGATACTCAATTCAACTGAAGCAACACCTGTATGGTTTGTAGAAACTGTAAAAAGACATGCAGCAATAGGAGGAGATTTTGCTGCTGCATTATTATGGGCTAGGGGAATAAGAGACGAAGATGCATTAGTTAGCTTTATTAACCCACAAGCCTATCAACCAACAAGTGCATTTGAGTTTGGGCAAGAAATGCATTTAGCGATGGAAAGACTTAATAAAGCACGAAATACAGGCGAAAAGGTCTGTATTTGGGGTGACTTTGATGCTGATGGTATTACGTCAACTTCAGTTTTGTGGGATGGTTTAGGACAATTCTTTGTCAAAGATATTCAGTTAAGCTATTACATACCTAATCGTTTGACAGAATCCCACGGTTTAAATAATCGAGGAATCGACAAACTAGCCTTGCAAGGATGTAAACTTATTGTAACTTGCGATACTGGTAGTACTAACATTGATGAGATTCATTATGCTCAAGGATTAGGTATAGACATAATTGTCACAGATCATCATACTTTACCTGCAGAACGTCCTCCAGTTACAGCCATTATCAATCCTCGTTATTTTTCTGCATCTCATCCTTTATTTCATCTTTCAGGAGTGGCTGTAGCTTATAAATTAGTTGAAGCACTTTATGAGACTTTTCCTAATATTCCTCAACAGTCATTAGAATACCTGTTAGATTTAGTTGCTGTAGGGCTAATTGCAGACTTGGTTCAGTTAAGCGGTGACTGTCGTTACTTAGCTCAGATGGGTATTCGGCAGATGCATCAAGATTTTAAACGCGATACTGATTCTCGTCGTCGTCCAGGTTTAGGTAAGTTACTAGACCTGTGTAATAGAAGTGGCGATCGCCCAACTGATATTTCTTTTGGTTTAGGACCACGTATTAATGCTGTGAGTCGCATTCAGGGAGATGCTTCTTTTTGCGTAGAATTACTAACTAGTCAAGATAAAAAGATAATCAACCAACTTGCAGAAGTTACAGAGCTAGCTAATACTCGTCGCAAATCCCTACAAAAAGATGTAACAGCACAAGCAACTAAGAAGCTTTCTCAGATGGACTTGTCTACGACTAGCGTTATAGTCATGGAAGACCCCCAATGGCAACCGGGAGTATTAGGTTTAGTTGCAGGACAGGTTGCTCAGGAAACAGGAAGACCAACAGTTTTATTAAGTTCAGGACAAATAGAACAAATAGAACAAATAGAACATGATAGTAAATTTCCAGCATTTACCTTTTCAACAACTTCTTCCCCTTTAGTAAGAGGTTCTGCACGTTCTGTTAACGGGATAGATTTATATCAATTAGTAAAAGACCAAGCTCATCTATTACATCGCTTCGGAGGACATCCTTTTGCTGCAGGTTTGAGTCTAAAAACAGAAAACCTTCCTCTCTTTGCAGAAGCAATAAATCAACAGTTAAGAAGAACTCTTTGCGGTACGACATTAGCTCCCACAGTTGAAGCGGATTTAACCATAACTGTCGCAGACTTGGGCAAAGAGTTATTTTTAGAATTAAAACTCTTAGAGCCTTGTGGAATGGGCAATCCTGTTCCTAAACTATTTATTGAAAACTGCTGGTTTGAAAACACTTGGCATCGCAACCAGCAGGATTCTCAAGGTAAAAAAGTACAGTATATCAAAAGTGAATTTAATCTGCGGGATAACTCTACTCAAAAATCTTTTCCTGGTGTATGGTGGGGGCATTATAAAGAGGAAATTCCATCAGGACGTTGTGAGTGCATAGTTGAGTTAGATTACAACACCTATAAAAAGCGGTATGAAGTCCGCTTGATTGCTTTACGTCCTCATGTAAAGAGACAATTCAATACTCAGGAAACATTAAAAATATTAGACTGGCGAAATCTTCAACAAAAAGAATCTCTGCAAGAAAATAATAGAAGCAACAAAAGTGCATTAATTATAAAAGAATGTCCTAGAAGTTGGGATGATATAAGGGCTTGGGTAAGAAGATGGCATAATGCTGTAGAAACTTATCATTCACAACCATTAGTACTAGGGTGGGAAAAGCCATCTTATCAGCCACCATTAGATGTTTGGCGAGACTTAGTGGGAATTGCCAAATATCTCAGTCGTACTCATCAACAAGTAACCCGCATACAATTGCTAGACAAACTCAGAATATACGATCGCACTTTATTTTTAGGACTGAAAGCTTTGCGTTCTTTAGGTTTTAGCTTGGTCAGAGAAGACCGTTTTTTGATTTTTGATTGGTCTGGAAACCCTAATTTCATACTTGCAGAGAATGATATTAACTGTTTCTTAGCAGCTGTGAAAGAAGAACAATTTCAACAACAGTACTTTACTAATGTTTCTCTATCAACGATAGAGTTAATGACGGCACGAATACAAGATTTTTAAATTTCTTGCAAATATAAATAAAAGTAAAAATGAAAATCTAAGTGTTGCTACAAAAATATTATGGCAAATATTAATAAAAAATAAAGAAATCTATTAACTGTTAAATAAAAACTATTTTTTTCAGATTAAAAGTATTAGAAATTATTATTAGCCAGATGGTGTGAAGAATTCTGACATACGTTTACGCTTACAATTAAAGTTTGTAGAAGATAGTAAGTAAATATACTCATTTGAGTATACCTTTTATTCAAAATTTTATAATCATTATGGCTTTTTAGAAAGTATTAGGAAAAATAAAATTTTATGGTTTCAACTATTTAGCATAGTATGTACATCTATTAAACTTAATAAAAACTTGATTGAAGTATTTTTTAGATACTTACCGTTAGTTTTGCGAACTTAATTCTCTCAAAATAAAATATATTCCAAGTATAAAGCTTTAAGTGATTTTGCTGAATGCAATCTTCTCTGAAGAGAGTTAAAAATATGTTGATTAAAGTTAAGTATAATACAATGTGAGTTTTATATGGTAGATCCATATAGTAATAGTAATAGTAATAGTATTTTTACGACTAACAGTATTGAAAATGCAATCAATCCTACTCAATCAACTCCATTAACAGAGGAAATTAATTTTTCTAGCTTAAGCTCTGCTTCTGAATCTTCACTTACTGAACCAATTTTACCTCAATCTCCGACAGTAGAATCTAGTCCTCGAATTACAGATATGTCTGGACAGAATCCAGATTTCAATGGAGACGGTAAGGCAGATTTGTTCTGGACAAATACTGACAATGGTGAGCGTCAAGTATGGTTAATGGATGGGACAACAGTTCTTCAGAAAAATTCTTTAGTATCTCTATCAGGAAATTGGGATACAAGCTTTACCGATTTTAATAACGACGGTAAAACAGATGTCTTTTTGCGTAACTATGATACAGGAGAAAATGCCATCTGGTTGATGGATGGAGCCACAATTGAAAATGGTGCTTTTCTGGGAAGCTTAGGTAATAATCCTGAAACCGCAGCAGAATGGCAGTATGGAATTGGGGATTTTAACGGCGATCGCAAGTCTGACTTATTTTGGCACAATGAATCTACAGGAGAAAACGCTATCTGGCTGATGGATGGTACTTCTCTAACTAATGGGGGTTTTATAGATTCGACTGATGTATCTGAATTAGGCGACAGATGGAGATTTGGAATAGGCGATTTTAATGGAGATAGTAAATCTGACATTTTCTCTCGTAATTATATCACCGGTGTAAATACTGTTTGGTTAATGGAAGGAACTACTATTGCTGATGGTAATTACCTGGGAAATGTTGGTTCTGCTGATAGTGGAGAAGTTTTTTCCTGGGAATTCGATTTAGGAGATTTTAACGGGGACAATAAAACAGATTTATTTTGGCGTAATGATTACAATGGTGAGAATGCTATTTGGTTAATGAATGGTAAGGAAACTCTTCAAACTAGCTTTACTCAAAGTTTAGGTAATTCAGATGATGCTTACCAGTGGGACTTCAAATTAGGAGATTTTACTGGAGATGGAAGAACAGATGTTTTTTGGCGTAACTATACAACAGGTGACAATGCTACTTGGGAAATGAGTGGTACAAGCTTAATAAATGGCGAATTTCTCACAAATTTGCCAGAATCTTCTACAAATGATTGGAATTTACCGGCAATACTTGATTTAAATGGAGATGGGACGGAAGATATTTTTTGGCGTAATTCTGCTACTATTGAAAATGCTGCATGGTTAATTAATGATGGCAATATAATTTTCGGAGAAAGAATAGACCAAACAGCAGGTCAATGGAAACTATTTTAAATTTACATAAGTAAGTCGGTACCAATAAAATTAACTATGTAAGGATTTGTAAACAGTATTCAAAACTTTGCTTAAAGCTGCTCCGAACATATACTGCACGCGTTTACAATCTGAGTTTTTATGTAAAGCATCAGGTGAAATTATTTGATGCACTTAAAGCAATATAAAAGCGCAATTTATAAACGTGCAAAGTATACCTTAAATTTTTCACACCGACTTACTTAATAAGACAAGTCATCTTAACAATAAAGCTTGTAAATATTTATTAAAATATAATTTGCAATAGAATTTGAGATTGACTTTAGCTTTATATTTTTAGCTTTATAAATTTATTCTTATATAATATTGCAATCAAATAACGTTTGCAACTTTAAACTTAGCTATGCCGGAGCCTCTTTACGCTTCAGACAAAATATATTTTTCAACATTTTGGATGCCAGCTATTTATTGTATTAATTGAAATTAATTAATACAGTCACTTTTACTCCGCCATAAAACGATAAAACTTATAATAATCGGCATTATCTAGTTAAAATATCTGTTTAATTCTATTCGCCTAAAAATATATTCGTATCTTGAAGATTTAAATTCTGTTGATGTTCGCATTTAAAACCTTTTTTTAGCCAATCTTTCATATCAACATCTGCTAATTTAATGATTTCTGGACATTGTGGTCGCACTATATGACTCAAAGCAGTCCACAATATACTACGAGTTACATCTAGTCCTGTTTTAAGCCAATGCTCTTTATTTCCCGGTATACCTTTTTCTTTAACAGTTTCTGTTTCCACCCAAATACCATGAGCACCAAATAAAATTTGAGCCATCCATTTTGCTCTAGGTAAATGTGTTGGGGATGTTATCAATTTTATTTTTCTAGAATGCCAATTACGAAGAATTGGAATTCCATAATAAAAATTATCAAAAGTAGAATTAGCACATTTTTCTAGCCAAATATTTTGTAAATCTGGCGCTTTTAGGTTTTTTTGGCGAAAAATCAAGAATATACATGGGTCTTGTGAACCTTTGGAAATTAAAATAGGTATTTTTGGATATTGTTTAGCTAAGTTTGCAGCATAAATTTCTCTAGTAATACTACCACCAAGTATAAAAAAAGCATCTATTGACTTGGAAGAGGCAGAAATTAAAGATATAGTATTAATAAATATCCATGTAATAAGTATAATTGAAGTTATAAAGGTAGTTTTATATATAGTGCGTCTAAACCTATTAAGTATTCCCAATAGGGGCTTTCTTTTGTACTTAATATTATGAAATATTTTTTGATGTTTCATTTATAAGTATAAAGTCTTATTAAATCTCATTTATTTCTAGGTAAGTAAAAGTCATAGCTTTTGCCCAATAGTCAAAGATTATACTTGAAATAAATGGCTAAAACGAGAAACTAAGAAATATTAAGACAATAAATTATTCATTTACCATTAGGAAAGTGAATTTTTATAATTGAGCATGTGAATTTTTCAAGAAGTCAAGAGTTTTATGCTGTTTTTTCACAAAAGGATATGAATAATGAAGAGTAAGTAAAATAAGTATAAAGACTTATAAATATTTCTGATACTTGATTGTTAAACTGTCAAAAATACAATAATTCTAGCTAGAATACATGAACCAATCAGCTAAACGATACTCGCCACTGCAAGTAGCTTTGATTGGTGGAATAATAGCCACCACCGCCACATTCTCAGCATTTGGTCCTGCTTGGTGTCGTTCGGTACGGGCAGCACTACACGATAGCCCAAAAGCAGTTGTTGACCAAGTTTGGCAACTGGTCAATCGAGAATATGTAGATTCTTCATTTAATCAGCAGGATTGGAAGAGTCTTCGTCGTAATTTACTAAGTAAACAATATACTTCCAGAGAGGAAGCATATGAAGCAATAGGTAAAGCTTTAAAGAGCTTAAACGATCCTTACACTAGGTTCATGAAACCTCAGCAGTACCAAGCTCTCACACGACAAACATCTGGCGAAATATCTGGAATTGGTATTCGTATGGAGGTAAATGAGAGAACCAAACGACTGGTAGTTTTAGAAGCTTTAGAAAACTCACCTGCAAAAAAAGCCGGTGTTAATCCAGGTGATGAGATTTTAGCAATTAATGGTAAATCTACCCGCCAGATGAAAATTGAGGAAGCTTCTAAACTGATTAGAGGCAAAGTAGGTACAGTAATTACTTTACGTTTGAGAAGAAGAAATAACAGCTATTTTAATGTCAGGTTAACCAGACAGAATATAGAAGTGCCTACAGTACTTTATTCTCTCAAATCAGAGGGTAATCGTCGTGTTGGCTATATCCGTCTACGGGAATTTAGTGCTCATGCATCTGAGCATATGACAAAAGCAATAGTTGATTTGAATAATCAACGAGTCGATGGCTTTGTTTTAGATTTACGCGGTAATCCTGGTGGTTTATTAAACGCCAGCATTGAAATTGCTAAAATGTGGCTTGATAAAGGAGATATTGTACGTACAGTAGACCGTAAAGGAGAGAGTAAACAGACAAAAGCCAACGGTACTGCTTTAACGAAAAAACCTTTAGCAATATTGGTAGATGGAGAGTCAGCGAGTGCTAGTGAAATTCTTACAGGAGCCTTAAAAGATAATAAACGAGCAGTAGTTATTGGCTCTCAGACCTATGGAAAAGCTCTTGTGCAATCAGTCCATGAATTAGCTGATGGTTCCGGAGTCGCTATCACCATTGCTCATTACTATACTCCTAACGGCACTGATATTAATTACAAAGGGATTGTACCAGACATTAAAATAAACTTAACGAGTTCGCAAATGCGCTTACTCTCTTCTAACCCAAAACTTTTAGGTACTAAAAAAGATCCATATTACACTCGCGCATTGTCAGCTTTGTCTATTAACAAGTATGCAAATCCTGTTGTAAATATTTATTCAGATAAACCGGTAATTATTAAACCTGTAGTTATAAAGGCATCTGATAGAAGTTTTTAAGTAAACTAGCAGCGAGAAATCCTTTATTAAAGATAGTTTTTTTTGAAAAAATAAATATATAAGAGTAATAGCAATACGTTTCGGTCATCGATTAAAGGGAAAAAGTAAAGAAAAAGAGTAAAAATGAACTTTATAGTCATCATTTTTTTAGATTTCTTACTTGTCCGAATCGTATTGAAGGTAACTGGAGCATAGTCAGGCTATGCTCCAATAGTATTTCTGATACATAGAATTAGAGAACAAATATTATCTCTTGTATATAAAAATACAATATATCATGTGTCACTATATTTTTATATTACTGGTATTTCGGAATAATAAAGTTCTCAACGATATCCAAAACACACAAAATTTATCCTAGAATATACCCAAAAATATTCAATACTACGGATTTAAACTTTAAAAGCGGGAATACTATTTAGTATCTCCTATAGAATAATTTAAATTATGAATAATAATATATTAGAATTATACGCAAATAATAAAAATATTTATCGACCATTAATATCAGTAATAATACCTATTTACAATGGTGAAAGTGATTTACCGGAATTAATTAGTTGTTTGATTACTCAAACCTATCCACAACAATTAGTTGAATACTTGTTAGTAGATAACAATAGCAGCGATCGCTCTTTTAAATTCATAGAAACTGCTGCTGAAAACTCACCTATCAACATTTGTCCTTTACAGGAAAATAGAATTCAAAGTTCTTATGCAGCCCGTAATGCAGGTATTAGAGCAGCGAAAGGAGAGATTTTAGTATTTACTGATGCTGATTGTCGTCCTCAACCTCATTGGCTAGAAGAAATAGTAAAACCTTTCTTAAAATCTGACACAGTAGTGGTTGCAGGAGAAATAATTGCCAATCCTGGAAAGTCTTTGCTAGAGAGATTTGCTGACACTCAAGAAACTCTTTCTCAAAAGCACACATTAGCTAATTCATTTTGTCCATATGGTCAAACTGCTAATTTAGCAATTAGATATATGGCTCTAATTAAAGTAGGTTTATTTCGTCCTTATTTGACTACAGGAGGAGATGCGGATATTTGCTGGAGAATTCAGAAAGAGAATATTGGTTGTATAGAATTCGCTCCTGATGCAATTGTCAAACATTGTCATCGTGCCACTATTGAAGAACTAGAAAGCCAATGGAGACGTTACGGAAGGTCTAATCGCTATCTCCATGAGTTACATGGTATAGATTTGATGCGACAAATTACCGCACGAGAATGTTATTACCGTTTATTAAGATGGGTGTTAAAGGAAGTACCTAAAGACTGCACCAAAGCCCTATTAGGTAAAGCTTCTTTTCTAGATTTAATAAATACTCCTATTGGTTTATTTACAGCTAGAGCACGTTATAAAGGACAGCAGAAAGCTCAATTACCAGAAAAAGCAAAAATAGTTGAATGGCTATGAAATGTCATCATAAAATAGTATTGTTACTTGTAAGTAGGTTGGTGTTGAAAATTGTCATTAGGACAGGCAGTAGGCAATCGGCAGTCGGGGTAAGAGTTTAAAGCTGATTTACAATCTGTTACATAGTTGCCTTTATTTATACCCACCTACTTAATTCAAAATTTCTTCATTGTAATGACTATATGTAATTTATTTTGTTAAAGTACTCAATGTACTTAATTTAAGATTTTCCATTTTACAGAGAAATTTCAATAAATACGTATTTTACTGCAAACTTAATTACTCTGCTTTGGATTCATCCCATTGCTCTTATGAAAAAACTGTTTCAGAAAAAATTTGAAATAACAATATTATTAAGTACCTATATCACTTACAATTAATTATGTCAATTCGTAATTACAACCCACATGTAAATTGTTTGATTTCGCTACATTGAACATCAGAGGAATTAAATATTGTCCATGTTGGTACGAGTTTTTCAAGAAAGTAAGTCATCGATATTTCTCCGTCAGAAAACGGAGTCTAAGGTGATTTTCCTCTCACGGTCAAACGAAATAAAAGTAAGGAATTATCAATGTCAGCACAACTTTTATTGGTGGATGACGAACCAGCTTTACGTGAAGCTGTAAAAGAATATTTGCAAGAAAGCGGCTTTAGTGTTCAGGTTGCCAGTAATGGTAGTGAAGGCTGGAATTTAATGCAACAAAGTAGCCCAGACTTGGTGATTTCGGATATTATGATGCCCCAAGTTGATGGCTACCAGTTTTTAAAACAGTTACGAGATGATCCTCGTTTCTCTTCTTTGCCTGTAGTCTTTCTAACTGCCAAGGGAATGACTTCTGATCGGATAGAGGGCTACCAGGCAGGTGTAGATGCTTACTTGCCCAAACCCTTTGACCCAGACGAATTAGTCGCAATTGTAGAGAATTTGCTTTCGCGACGTAACAATGGAAATCAAGCTGTGAGCGAGAACGGTGAAATTCCTGATATTGCGAAACTAGCGAATGAAATTGCTCAAATCAAAGCAATTCTTACTCAGAGAAACGCTATTCCTCAATCTAGTGCTCCTTTCAATATCGATTTAACTCCTAGAGAGCAAAGCGTTTTGAATTTGGTTGCAGAAGGTTTAATGAATAAGGAAATTGCCCGTCGGTTGAATACAAGCGTTCGCAACGTTGAAAAGTATGTCAGTCGCTTATTTAGCAAGACTGGGACTAACAGTCGGACAGAGCTAGTCCGTTTTGTACTAGAACATGGTATGGCAAAATAAGATAGACAATCCCCGTAACCGTAGTAATATCCTTTCCTACAAAGTAATACCTAGGAGATTTGAATTGCAGAAAATCTCCTAAGCAGGCTAATTTTCTTTCAACGGTATACGCACGGTAAAAACAGAACCTTTGCCTGGTTGACTTTTCACAAAGATGTCACCACCCATCATTAAACAAAAATGACGGCTAATTGCTAATCCTAACCCCGTCCCTCCATACTTTTTCGTAGTAGAAGCATCACCCTGGGTAAAAGGTTTAAATAATTGCTGTTGCTGACGTTCTGACATTCCAATCCCTGTATCCGTCACAGTAAAAACAATTACTTCGCAAGGTACATCTGCAATGAACTTGTCTTTTTGTTTCTTCACTTTCAGCTTCACTTTACCGTTGGTTGTAAACTTTGCTGCATTACTTAATAAATTTAGTAGAACTTGTCTGACTCTAGTTTGGTCAGCATACATGTTACCCAACTGAGGGTCTGTTTCGATTTCCAAAGTATTGCCATTTTTCTCCACCGAAGACTTGATAGTTAATACCACATTACTTACTAGTGTCTCAACTCCAAAGTTTTCTGGATAAAGAGTCATTTTACCTGCTTCAATTTTGGATAAATCCAAAATATCATTAATTAACTCCAGAAGATGCTTTCCTGCGGTGTTAATTGTTTCTAAGTCGGTAACGAAGTCTTCAGATACACCCAAGTCTATGGCATCATCTTGCAGGAGCTGACTTAAACCAATAACTGCATTTAAAGGTGTGCGCAATTCATGACTAACATTTGCTAAAAACTGACTTTTAGCTTTGCTAGCAGCTTCTGCTAGCTCTTTGGCTTGTTCTAATTCCTTAGTACGTTGCGATACTCTCTCGATGAGACGATTTAATGATTTTGCAAGTAAACCAATTTCATCATCTGTATGCACAGGAGCGCGTAAATTAAAATTAGATTTTCTGGCTACCTGTTCGGCTATTTCAGTCACGACCACTACCGGTTCAGCGATCGCTCTGGAAGTTCTCCAAGCAACAATGACTGCGATCGCCACAGAAACTAGCATACTAAGTATAACTATAAGTCTTTCGACTCCTTTAGAATTGTCTAGGACTCTTTTTGTAATTAGCTCTTCATTTTTAGCATTTTCAAGTATTGTGGACAGCTTGTTAGATAATTCGTCTAGTCGATTACCGCGATCGCCACTTATCGCTTCAAGCAGTTGTTCTCGGACTGAAGATAATTTTTGTTGTTGAGGATTTTGACTATCAAGTTGTTGGAGTATGGATTCAATTTCTTTAACGTAGGAATCAAAATTTGTTGCATAGTATCGCAACAAATTTCTCAGAGTAGATTTTGTCGCAACTAATTTTCCATGTTTACTATCGATAAATCTATGAATATTCCGCTCTACTTTCTGAGATTGATTGTAGCTATTAATCAAAGCTATTTTCTTGCTAGATAGTTTTCCAGGATCTTGCACAAATGCAGGTAACTGCGAACTATATAATCTTCCATTTACCAAAGCTCTTTTGTAATCATCAAGCATTTGTACTTGATACTGAGCATGAGTTAAACGTCTGACTGCAACATCTCGATAATAATTAGCAATTACCAATCCAGTAAGAGATCCAAAAAAACCAATTCCAATTGCCAAAAAGTAACCATAGCCTATTTTCTGATGTATTCGCCAAGAACTAGCTTTAAGTTTTCCTCTTGAAGGAAACTCTATAGTTGGGAGTTCTTCTGTGGATGGCTGTTCGGCTGACACTGTTTTACTTACTAAAAAGGTTTTGGAAGTACTTGGTCTTTAAGTTCAACGAGAAGTTAAAAGCTCTGCCACGTATCTGAGCATAAATATGCTCAATGCTCGAGTGGTTTCTTGTTTGATAACGCTATCTTTACAAGAAGCAATCATACTTCAATGAATATATACTAGCTATTTTGCTGCATATGGATAATCCCCAAAGGCAATATTCAAAGTTCAATAATGCCTTTTAATGCTATTTCTCAAGATAATCAGGTTACTTTTTCTTAATTTTTGATACAGAGCATAGCCTAGTAGATAGCAAAAAATTCAGTCAGTCTTACTCACCCCAATCATCCTTGCTCCAATATACTGACTTATTTTATCTTCATCGAAGACAATTTTTAATGATTTCCTTATATTAAGTAACTATAAATCTATTTGTAGAAAAAAGGGTAGAGGCAAATACTTAAATTGCCAATACCCGTAACAGTCAAAGAAAGAAGAGCAAATTTCATCTTTTAATGACATTCAGTTGAAAAAGAATGAATTGATATCCAAAAAATTTAATGAAGTTTGAGCACTCCCAGAAGTTTTCTTTTCTTCTTCTGGGAGGCAAACTTTTCATCTATCGTGCTTTTGCAGTAGTTGCAGAAACACTTTCGATAGCCTTGAGTAACACATCTACTTTGTCAGTGCGTTCCCAAGGTAAGTCTAAATCATCTCGTCCAAAGTGACCGTAAGCCGCGACGTCCTGATAAAAACGTCCGCCTCGTTCCCCTGGTATTTGACGTAAACCAAAAGTATGGATAATACCGGCTGGGCGTAGTTCAAAATTGTTTTGAACTAGCTCTAACAAGATATCCTCACTTACTTTACTTGTACCAAAAGTATCTATAAAGATACTTACTGGACGAGCTACACCGATGGCATAACTTAGCTGTACTTCGCATTTCTCTGCTAAACCAGCTGCAACAATATTCTTAGCTACATAGCGACAAGCATATGCAGCAGAACGGTCTACTTTTGTGGGGTCTTTACCAGAAAAAGCACCACCACCATGACGTGAGTAACCACCGTAAGTGTCAACAATGATTTTACGTCCAGTAAGACCAGAATCCCCCTGGGGTCCTCCAACTACGAATTTACCTGTGGGATTCACTAAAAAACGTGTATTTGCATCTGGCTTAATGTCAATATTGCCAAACACTGGTTGGACAACCGCTGACCACAAATCTTTTTCAATTCTCTCTCTTACCTGAGCTTCATCAGAAATATTATCTATTGCTGCTGCATGTTGAGTAGAGATCAAAATAGTATCAATTCCTACTGGTCTTCCATCTTCATAAACTACACTCACCTGAGTTTTACCGTCAGGGCGTAAGTATGATAGTTGACCAGTCTTGCGTACTGCTGCTAAACGACGAGCGATACGGTGAGCCAAACTAATTGGTAATGGCATTAATTCAGGGGTTTCGTTGCAGGCAAAACCGAACATAATACCTTGGTCACCAGCACCAATTTTGTCAAACTGTTCGTCACTGTTGTCCTCACGACTCTCAGAGGCAGTGTCAACACCTTGAGCAATATCTGGTGATTGTTCATCTAAGGCGACAAGTACGGAACAGCTACTTGCGGAAAAACCATTATCAGCGTCTGTATAGCCAATCTCGGCAATTTTCTTGCGAGCTAGTTCAACATAATTGACATTTGCTTTAGAGGTAATTTCGCCAGTGATTAATACCAAGCCAGTATTTACCACAACTTCAGCAGCAACCCGACTACTTGGGTCCTCTGCAAGCAGAGTATCTATGATAGTGTCGGAAATCTGATCGCAAATCTTATCAGGATGTCCTTCTGTTACCGATTCCGAGGTAAACAAATAGCGATTAGACAAAAAAATTCCTCCATTTCAGAGAGTTTTACATACCTCAAAGAAATTTATATTTCCATGGTGTATTTTCTGAAATCATAACAATATTTTTACAATTAAAAATTGATATTTTGTTATCTTCATGAAAATCTATAAAATTTAGAGAAAAACTTTAAGTGAAAAAGCAAAGTTACTCAGTATAAAAATCACTTTTTTTCAATTAATTAAATAGAAAAGGGATACATAGTAAAGTACCCCTTATAACTAATATTAATTGGCTGTATTATTTTAAACTTGAAGTGGCATTTTTACTTCTGTAGATGTCAAAATTTCATAAGTTGCTCTCATCTTTAAACCAGTTAATACCTGAAACAATCCTGTTCCATTATTAGAGCCAGGATACTCACGGTGCTGTAATAAAAGATGGGTCATTTCACCTTGATACTTCGTGGAAGTATTGCTTAGATGATTCTCGATGTAAATTACTTCATCCAAGTTATCGAACTGTCCATCTATTTCTAGTACAGATACGTAACGACCGTAGTAAACATCAGAACCATAGTAAACTTGCATGCCTGGATAAGAACAAGTTAGTTTACGCCCGCATGGGGTCCAGTTGATTGTTGAACCTTCGTCGAAGAGATAAACGGGTTTGAAACCTTTATTGTCTTCTCTTTGAAGCATTCTTACTCGCAAAACCTTGCGCTCTTTATCTTCCTTAATTAGGTTTGTTGGTAGTACTTGTAAAACTACATCTGCAAATTCTCTTTGTGGCTCGATGTACTTTTGAAAATCTGGTTTACGAGAATTAATCGCAGCTAATACATCTTCGTATCTATGACCCCTTTCAGCCATATCACGCTGAATTTTCCAGGCAATTTTTACTTCGTCGCTGATGTCAAAGTAAACGCTAAAGTCCATTAGCGATCGCACTCTCTCATCGTAGAGGGGATGCAATCCTTCAACCACAATAATATGATTAGGTTCCACCTTTTCAGGGGGATCTATTTCGCCTGTTTCATGATTATATATAGGTTTATCAATTGCTTGACCTTCCTTAAGAGCTTTGATCTGCTCATACATGAGATCAAAGTTATTGGCTCTAGGGTCTAATGCTGTTATACCAGTTTCTTTACGCTGCTTTCTATCTAAACAATGATAGTCATCTAAACAAATGACTGTCATAAATTCTTCTCCGAATAAATCCGTCAAGCGACGTAAAAATGTGGATTTACCACACCCGGAATCTCCGGCAACTCCAATCAATACAACCCGTTCAGGCTTAGTTGTCATAAATCCCCTCTGAATACTAAAAATGAATCAATGAATAATTTTTCAAGCTATTTAAATCGAAGTTAGGAATTTACATACCTGCTTACCCCAAACTTCGAGCCACCCCATAACATTAAGTAAAAAGCTTACTGATGGATAAAGTAATAATTAATATCCATTAGCTTCACTCTTACTTACAGATGGTAAGTATTTAATCCTAGTTATATATGGAATTCTAACAGAAGGGGGTATTCAATACAAGATTTGTTACGGGTAATAATATCGGCTCTTTTAGCAGAACATAGACTATTTTTTGGAAGTTTACGTCTTCAAAAAAGTCCCAGATAATTAAGGAAGGAGTACTTGTGAATATAATTTATTGAAATAAAAAATAAACTTATTACTACATTATAAATACTTAATTACAACTATTTGTCTAGTTTGAAAAGATACTTGTGATACATCAGGAATCAATAAGCTAATTACAAAAATATTTATTAAATATTTGTGTTAAGTTATCTTGAAAATTTTTTATAGATTTCTTAGAGTTACTATCCCATGAAGCCATGACATAAAGCAAAGTTGATTTTTTAGAGTCTGAGTATTATCTATTTTTAGATTCAATGACCATCTTAGTAAGTCACAATCAAAAATATACTTCCCTGGTCATCAAGATATTCGCAGTTTAAGTCTGGTTAATCAAAAAAATCGAATTTTATTTTCTCCCAAAGTAAAATTTTGCTCTATTTGTGATATTCAGTCTTCTTTCTCTTAAAAGGAGAATCTAAAAGAGAAGTGATACTCAAAACATATTTACCTCCTTAAATTTAAAATTAAGAGCATATAGTCATGATGAGAGCAAATTTTTCGGCTGTATGTATTGGTGTTTAGGCAAATTCTATCCAGTTGTCATTAGATTGTTAACTCAACAGTAGACACTGATAAAGGTTGACAGATTTTTCGCAGCGAGTAAAACTTATTTTAGCTGTGTATATTTACTAGTCAATTCAAGAAAACATGATTCTTGCTAGCCAAAGTTACTTTTGACAATAAGCTTGAATGTAATAAATTACATAGGCTCTAAGTAATTTAGACAGTATTTACTAAGTCTTAACTCTTGCGTAATGGGGAAAATTTCTAAGGCTTATTTAAGCGAGCCAAATAAATTTGAAGAAACTAATTTAATTGGAAGGGTAGCTCCTTTCATTTATAATTTTTCTCCATCTCGTATGCCTGAAATGTCTGCAATAAC